>LWDU01000625.1_pt1 | contig 20579 bp, 19 predicted proteins | sample 727161 | NCBI WGS metagenome assembly LWDU01 (sample SAMN04566230, study PRJNA314399) | hydrothermal vent metagenome | isolation source: deep sea hydrothermal plume seawater | place: Mexico: Gulf of California, Guaymas Basin | collected 2004-07-11
CGGCCCCATCCCGCTTCTCGGGATCTCTAACTCAGCGCTCGCGATCTACCGCGGCGAGGCTGACTTCCGCCAGACCCTTCACATGCTTGGCCAGGACACCCTGGTCATGATTGGTGATGCTCCGGGTACGGATCTGGAGGAGGAAGAGCCCACGCGCATTGGCGCCGGTGCCAAACTGAACATCGCCGAAGGCGGTGACGCAAAGTTCATTGGAATCTCCTCCGACGGTCTGCCCGAACAGCGCAGAGCCTTGGAAGACGATTATAAGCGAGCCATCGCAATGGGTTCCAGACTCCTGGAAAACACTGCATCGCAGGCTGAATCCGGGGAAGCTCTCCGGGTCAGAGTGGCAGCTAAAACCACTACTCTCCACTCCATCGCGCTCTCTAGCGCAGCTGGACTGGAACAGGCTCTCAAGCAGATGGCCCTTTGGGTCGGAGCAGACGCTGACGAAGTACGCGTCTCCCCGAACACTGACTTCGTCGAAGACGCAGCCAGCCCCGAACAGGCACTCAAGCTCGTTGAAGCCCGTAACGCAGGACTCCCGATCTCCTTGTCCTCCATTCATGAATGGGCAAGCAAGAACGAGTTCACCCAGAAGACCTGGGAAGACGAACTCGCTCTGATCCAGGAAGACTCTGCGATCATTAACATCATCAACGGCGGAGCCCCGGTCGACCCGACCGCGGTCACCGAGGCCCCCGCCATGGAGAACGATAACACCGAAGACAGTTCCGAAACCCCCGAGGAGGAGGACGAGGCATAAGCCTCTCCCCTCATCAGCTTTAGGGCAATGTTGCCCCACCCAATCCATGAGGATTACACCATGCTGAAAGCAATTTATGACAACGCAGAAGAGATTCCGACTGAGTTCTCTTCGCTCTACACCGAGCGCAATGGTCAGTTTGAGTTGACCGGCGTCGAGGGTATCAAGACCTCCGGCGACGTTGACCGACTCCAGACCGCACTCGCAAACGAGCGCACTGCCCACAAGTCCACCAAGTCCCAGTACACCTGGGTGGGTGACTTGACCGCAGATGGCGTCCAGAGCCTCCGGGACGCACAAGAGGACCTCACGCACCAGCTGTCCGTCCAGCCCCAGGGCTTGACCGACGCACAGGTCGAAGAGCGAGCCAACACCATGGCAAGCCGACAGACCCGTGCAATGGAGCGCGAACTCGGAACCATCCGTGCAGAGCGCGACGCTCACGCACAGGCCATTAGCTTGCACGAGGGCGCAGCTGCCCAGCGGAGTATCCGCGACGCAGTCGACTCAGCACTCTCCGGCAAGGGCGCACTCCCGATCATTGACTCCGCACGAGAGGACATTGTCCCCTTCGCAGAGCGCATTATGACCGTGGACGCATCTGGCAATGTTGTTACCAAGGACGGCGTAGGCTTTGAGCCCGGCCTTCCCTTCGGCGAAGTTCTCGCTGAGCTACAAGCAGGCGGACGCCGCTCGCACTGGTTCCCCGCGAACCAAGGTGCAGGCGCGGCAGGTTCTGCTCCTGGCAATGCCCCCGCGATTGGGTCTAACCCTTTCCACGCGGATTCCTTTAACCTCACTGAGATCGGCAAAGTCGTTACGGCTGACCCGACCCGAGCCCGCACCATGGCGAAAGCCGCAGGCGAGGATCCGGCGAAGTTCGGACTTTAAGATCGATGTGAGAAGTGGACTCTCGGGGCCCCAAGTCGGGGCCCCGTAATAGTAGGTACCGGAATGGTTCTGGTGCCGCCACGCCCCAGCAAGTTGCTCCATAAACCCGTGACCACATGGTCACACTGATACTCAGAAAGGGACTTTAAAATGTCTCAGACTCAGATCAGCGACGTGGTTGTGCCCAGCGTTTTCGCACCCTACGTTCAGCTTCTCTCGACCAACCTGTCTCTCCTCGTGAAGACCGGCGTCATCGCATCTAGCCCCGCCCTCTCCAGCTTCCTCGCTGGCGGTGGTACCTTCATCGACATGCCGCACTTCGACGACCTCAGCGACACCCTCGCCAACATCTCCGGCGACGCAGGGTCCGACAACATCCGGCCTTCTAACGCAGCAGCTGGCAACGACGCTACTCCCGAGAAGATCACGACCGGCCGCACCGTTGCAATCCGCAACAACCGCAACCAGTCCTGGTCCGCAATGGATCTCGCATCCCAGCTCGCAGGTCCCGACGCAATGGACGCAATCGCATCCCGCGTTGCTTCCTACTGGGTTCGGCAGGATCAGCTCCAGCTCAACTCCGTGATCAAGGGTCTCGTTGCAGGCAACGCATCCCTCGTGAACGACATCTCCGCAGCAGACGGCGTTGACGCAGTCGCAGCAGACCTCTTCTCTGCTGACGCACTGCTCGACACCTTCCAGCTCATGGGCGACCACAAGCAGAACATCTCTGCAATCGCCGTCCACTCTGCAGTGCACACCGCAATGCAGAAGCTCAACCTCATCGACTTCGTTGCAGCATCTGGCGCAGACGTTGGGTTCGGCACGTACCTCGGCAAGTCCCTCATCGTTGATGACGGCCTCGCAATCACCACTGACACCGACTCCGGTGCTCAGGCCCGTAACCAGTACTTCACCATCGCATTCGGCGCATCCGCGTTCGCATACGGCACTGGTTCCCCCCGCGTTGCAGCCGAAGTTTCCCGGCAGGCACTCGCAGGTAACGGCGGAGGCCAGGAAGTCCTGACTTCTCGCCGCGAGTACGTTCTCCACCCGGCTGGCTTCACGGTTAACTCTTCCGTGGCCGCAGCTCAGAGCCCGACGAACACCGAGCTTGAGGCTTCTGACGCATACTCCATGACCTTCGACCGGAAGCTCGTTTCGTCACCAACGGCTAATCCTTAGCCCCAAGTGGTATGCAGCTCTAAAACTCGGGGGCCCTTCGGGGCCCCCGTTTATACCCCCACTACGCAGCAATGTCGCTGCGTAAACGAAGGAGTCAATGATGACTGATTTCGATAAGCTCCTCGGCGATAATGACAAGACCGAGACCATCCCCAACGCATCCGCGCCGACCGAGAAGGCCAAGAAGACGGTCAAGAAGGCGGCGAAGCCGACCCCCGAGGTCGAAGACTACCTTAACCCTGTCCCGAACGCCCCGGAGATCAACGGTCTCCTCCCCGGGCAGAAGGGCTACAACTACAATGCAGCAGTCAAGTCTCTCCAGACCGAGATTGCTGACCTGACCAAACAACTTGAAGGTCTCCGCGCCGCATCCCGAGACGTTCAGGTCATGCGTAACTCCAGAGTCAAGCCCCTGTCCGCTACCGACGGCAATGCCGCACTCCGCCGACAGAACCAGCGCATCGCCGCTGAGGCTCAGGAAAAACAAGCCAAGATCGCTGCAGTCCTGAAAGAGATGGGACTGGCGTAAGCACCCGGAGCGAGAGGTAGAGTCCTTCCTGCAGATGGCACTCCCCTCACTCCCGCGCCCCGCTAGGCCTATTGTGCCTAGTGGGGCGCTTTTACTCGTTTCTACCCCCTGAAGGAGCCACCATGGCTAAATCACCGTACCTGACCGGAAAAGCAACCAGCTCCTGGTTCAGTCGCCGCGCCGGGTCCAACACTGGCGGGTCACACCCCCGGCACAACAATGAAGGGTTCCTGGTCGATGAGTTCGGCCACACAGTCCTTGATGGCGCCAACGCGCCCATTGAGTTGGGACGGACCACTACCACTTTCCCGGAATACTTCGAACACTACAGCGAAGATTTCCCGAACGAGGCTAACGAGCTGGACAGCCTGAACGGCTGCACCACCGAGGGCCTGCTTTTTTCAGCCAGCTCCAATGACGTGTCCATCAACTTCACCTCCGACCTCGTGAATCCTCCGGTATTCACCTTGCCGCCCCTCAACATCAACCTGGGCCTGAGCAACAAGGCCGCTCTCTCATGCGCAATGAAGTGGCGTATTCGGGATACGAACCTCAATGCCAACGTCCCCGATTTGGAGTACCCGGACATTTCATTGGTCGGGACCCTTACGAATGGGATGCAGACCAGTGCCGCCAGTTCGGTTACAGTGGGGCACCCGACGGACCCCACCCGAAAGCTCACTACCTGGAAGGCAGCTCCCGGAGACCCGTTCGGTAAATTGGTCGGACTCTCCGTCCATTTCGGGGCTCCTTTTATTAACTCCGACTGGCTCCTTCAGATCTCTTACATCCTTATCACCGAAGGTGCGGCCTAACCCGCCCCTTCTCCTCTAAAAGGACCATATATCATGGCAAACGCATCAAACTTCCTCCGCACCCAGATCGGGACGGAGTTCCTGAACATTGGCGCTGCTACCCTCCCGACTGTCCTCTACGTCGCACTCTTCACGGACTCCGTGAACGCAGCTGGCACGGGCACCGAGGTTACGGGCGGTTCTTACGCTCGCAAGCAGATTTCCGCATCCTCCTTCACCGATGATGGCGTTGGTGGGTTCTCCCTCAACACCGCTCTTGAGTTCGTCACCGCGACGGCTTCCTGGGGCACCATCGTCAGCATGGGCATCTATGATGCTTCCGGCGCTGGCAACCTCATCGTGTTTGATGATCTCGCAGCAACCAAGACCATCGCAAACGGCGATGCTTTCCGGTTCAACTCGGGTTCCATCATTGTCAACATCAGCTAATTTCCTAGGAGTCCACCATGGGCGCAGATCTCGAAATCATTAGAGGGGTTACTCACGTACCCTACTCTACTTCTGCGTCCACGGTGGACACCCAGATCTTCCTCGCATACCCGTTCTCCGCATACACCGCCCCTCGTTGGGCCTTTGTCCGGCTCCTGTCCAACAATGGGTATGTGCAGGCTGTCAACAAAGATGGCCTTGACATGCCTCAGGGCTGTACCGCGGGCGACCAGTCCGCCGTTGTGTCCCTCCACGCCAACCTTACCCTTATGATGCCGCAGATCCTCGTCCGCGTAGAGTGTGGTCCGTCCACGGCTACGTGGAATGCTGGCGTCACTGAGGTCGACAGGTACGTGGCATGGGAAGTGTGGGAGTACGTTGGGGACATTGACGCAGATGACGAGCTTTACATCCCGGGAGCAACCCCGGAAAGCGAGGAACTCCTCCTTGAGCATCAGTTGAACCAGACGGGTGGGCTTACGCTCGCCCAGGTCCCCAAATGTATCTCGTTCAACCGAGGTATCTCCTGGGAGCAAGAGACCGCAGGGGCAGGCATCCCCGGCGGCTACACCGACGAGACCAAGTACGGCTGCTTCAGCGCAGCGTCCATTGACCTCTTCGGAAACCCGGGCACCCTCGTGTCTAACTCCGCCAACGGAGGAGGCCTCCACGCCACTGAGCGGGCCACCGCCCACTTTGATACGGTGTGGTTCAAAGGCTCTAACTGGGACGTTACGTTCTTCAACGTAGACAATCTAGGCAACCGCATGGCTGCAGGCTCCGGCACGTATGACCTGACGCAGTTTGGGCCCTACGCCCCCGCGGACTGGTCCAAGACCGCAATCATCAATGGTGGCCACCGCTGGAGTTCGGACAACGACGCCGACGCGGGCTTGGTGGTCTACCCCCATTACGATGACCTGGACACCCTGCAGATGAGCTGCGCCGTGGGCGACACCTTCGCCACTAATGACGGCCTGCCCATCACCCTCCTTGAGAACGCAGGGGGCGGTATGTCCGTGACGAGGTTCGATAACCTCTCGACGGGCAAGAACAACGTAGACTTTACCGGGGAAACTGTGTCTGGAAAACGACACACGTATGACATCCCCTTGAACTTCGACTTCTACCGGGAGAATTTGTCTGGCACCTTCCCGGCCCTGAACCAGTACGCGTCCCTCACGGGCACCTATGGTTCTCTCGATAGCTCTCGCCCCACCGTGGCAGCGACTTTCGAGAACGTAGATTTCGGCGCTGACAGCATCAAGCTGTACCTCTGCGACACAGATGGCGTGACAGACGAGGATGACTTCATCTTCGCTGTCGAGTGTCTCGACTTCGCTGTAGCCGGAACCGGCTCCGAATTGGAGCCCCGCCCCATCGCAAAGGATGGCGAGGCCAACGCGATCCTTACCGCTCTGGGCGACCCCATTGTCGATGACATGATCTTCTGGGACGGCGACGAGTACAACTTCATATGTAACACCGCTACCGAAGGACATGTCACTGACTTGACCATCGCCGGAGGCGGCTCCTGGGAAGCAACCAGTCCCGGGGCAGGCCTCGAAACCGGGGCGTGGGTCTCCACGGACTTGGCGGCTATTGGCCGGTCTTGGGTTGGCGACGAGGATGACGAGATTGTTGTCACCTTCAAACCGGGCAACCGGGGTAGCGCATTGGCCGTAGGCCAGCTGACCCTGAAGACGGCAGACGCCACCCTCGCCTTCAATGCCAACATAGAATTCACCGAAAACATATGGGACGCCAGCGAAGGCGAACTCATGGAGTTGGTGTACAGCACGGGCTTTGAAGAAGGTCACGTGCCGGACCCCGACTACCTCGGCAAAACGATCACCGAAATGACCTTCCACGGTTGGACCTCCTTCATCACTGGCACTCCGACTAATATGGGTCTCCATAGCATTCGCGTACGCAAGCGCGTGCCCCACGGGTTCCAGTTCGCCACCAAAACTGGCGTCAGTGTTGGCTCCGTCGACACGGACTTCTCACCTGTCCTTAGGTGCGAAGGCGAAGTGCCCATCCCCTTCATCACGTGCGAGGTCTTCTATGGCCCCCACGGAACGATGATCGGTGGCGGCACGTCCTCCCCGATATCTATGGTCACAGGCGAGCCCAAGATTGACACCCTGGCCCTCTGGGAAAACGAATACAACTTCACTGGCAGTGCTACCACTTCGCTCGTCATCCGGGCACAGGGCTTCCCTGGCGGCGGGTTCTACCTGCTAGCCTCCCCGGGCACTGGCCTGGAGTCCGGCCTCATCACATCTACCGACCTCGCAGCCATTGGCAGCGACTGGGTTGGTGAGGCGCAAGATCGCCTCATAGTGACGCTTATTCCCGGGACTAGATCCCCCGGCACAGCGATCAGTGGGCAGCTCAAGCTGACCAATGCTAGCGGCGACGTGATCACCTATGTCCCGCCCGTCTGGTTCACCGACTCGTGGTGGGACAGCCACTACCTACAGGCTGTAGACATCCCCTATGAAGTCGGCTACCACTCCAACTTAACCAAACGTGAGGAGTACATCGGCGACGTTATCGAGCAGATGCAGTTCATCGCCTACGTGGACTTCACGTCCGGCGGGGGATCTACCGCAGGCATCACCTCAATCCGCGTCGAGCAGAACATCCCGCAGGATGTGCAGCTACTCCAGGGCGGCTCCGTCGATCCCGACGTGCAGCACATACTGGGAGCTTCGCTCAACGCAGAGTTCCGCGCGAACTCCACTTCGGACGTGATCCACACGGCTACCTCCGCGATCAATGCCGCCCTCGGCTCAGAGGTCGACCCCACGGTCGACCATGATGCCGCCTCGGCGATCAACGCAGAGTTCCGTGGCGACACCTTCGGGTACATTAACCATGACGTAGATGGCACTGGCAACTTCCTCGCAAGAGGGGACGCAGACCCCACGGTCATCCATGACCTCACGGGCAACGCGAACGCTGCCGTAAGCGGCGGCTCCATTGCTTCCAACATCATACACCTGCTTACAAGCAACCCCGTGGCAACACTCACGGGGGATGTGGACCCCACTGTAGTCCACACTGTAGACGGGGTTGGTAACGTGGTTCTTGGTGGCGACACCTCTAACTCCTTCCCGACCATCGTCCATGCAGTGGTCTCTACGGGTTCCGGCAACTTCGCAGGTTCAGCAGATCCTACAGTCATCCATGACCTCACGGGCAACGCGAACTCCGTCCCTGGCGGCTCCGCAGACCCCACGGTCATCCATGACCTGACTGCTAACGCTAACGCTAAGGTGAGTGCATCCACTCCCCTCCTGTCAGTTGTACATGCTGCTTCCGCAGCCATCAATCGGACCTTCGGTGGGACCTCGGTCTCAACGGTCATCCATGACCTCGTCACGGCAGCAGTCGCGACGATGAGCGGATCGGTTGACTCGGACATCGTCCACACGGTGACGGCCTCCGTTGACAAGATCATCGGGGGGTCGGCAGACGCGGCTGCGTCCCTCATCTCCGTACGAGGTGGCGACGTAGATTCTACGGTTGTCCATGACCTTGCTGCGACGCTCAACGGCATATTCCGTGCCGAGGCGGACGCGACAGTCGTTCACGATCTCACGGCATCCCTCTCCGGCTTCTTCGGCGGGCAGGCCCTGTCGAGTATCGTGCATCTGGTCGACGCTACTCTGAGGACGGCCTTCGGTGGAGTCACTGACCCCACGGTTGAGCATGACCTGACAACCGCACCTACAGCTACACTCACGGGCGACACCTTCGGCTACGTTACTCATAACGTGGACGGCACAGGCAACGCCCTCCTGGTCGGCTCCGCTGACCCCACAGTAATCCACGCCGTAGATGGCATCGGTAACTTCCGCGCAAGCGGAGACGTTGCCGCAGACATCGCACTGCAATCCACAGCCACCCCGGTCGCGCTCCTCGTGGGCGCGGTCCTCTCGGACATAATCCACGTGATGGATTCGACCGGGACGCTCCTGAGCGGCGGAGGCTGCTCCGCCAACCCCATCATCGGCATCGATGCTGATGGTACGGCGAACTTCCTGGCAGTGGGCTCTTCAGCCCCTACGGTACAGCATCTAGTAGATGGCAATATCAATCTGCTCCTCGGACTGGGATCTAGTCCCTCCGTGGTCCACGATGTATCCGCCCTGGCCAATATCCTGGCTGGCGCGTCAGTCTCCTCAGCGACGATCAAGCACACCGCAGCGACCTCTCTGGCTCGCATGTTCGGCGGTGTGTCGGATCCGAACATCGAGCACATCGTGACTTCCTCCTCGACTGCCACGCACTCCGGGCAGGCGATAGGGAAGATAGTGCACTCCTTGGCCGCGTCGGTCTCCACCGCCTTTGGCGGCGACTCCGATCCCACGGTTGTACATGACCTCGTGTCCCAGCTAGCCGCCCTCCTCAACGCAGAGGCAGACGCATCCGTTATCCACACGGCAACCGCCAGTATCACCAAGATCCTTGGCGGGATTGTCGAGGCCTCTATCGAGACCGAGACAGCGTCCCTGGCTCAGCTGATTGCTGGCGCATCTACTGACTCCAACATCGAGACTACACTCACGCCCACGCTGGCGGCGATCATCTCCCAGGCAATAGCCGAGGGCACGATCACCGTTGATGCTGAAGCCTCTGCGTCCTTCGATATCGCGTGCATCGAAGACCTCATTGGCAAGAACATCACTCTCACGGTGGGCACGGCACAGGTTCTCCTGCAGGAGGCCCTGACCGCTCAGGCCTCCACGGTCGCAGAGCTTGTCGGCACGTACATCTCGGAAGGCACCCTGGGTGGTAGCACCAACACTACCCTGATCACAGTCGCAGAGCATTCAGCAGTGATGACCGCCTCGGCGGCAGCTTCGGCTCCCATCATCCTGACGGCTACGCGGAACGACACCACCTCACTCACCGGGACCAGCACCGACTCCACAGACCTCACCGGGTCTGTCGAGGAGGCCACGGACCTGACGGGCGAGGCACTCACAACTACTGACCTTGACGGGTCACCCTGCTAAAGCCGGGGCCCAAGGGCCCCGGCGATTCCTTACCCCCTCCAGGAGGCCCAGATGGCTATCGGACCCCAGCAAGACATATCCCTCCATTCGGGAGACTCCCGCATCCTTCGCGTCACCGTGAACGACGATGCTGGAACCCCTCTCGCTTTGACGGACGCAACCTTCATCTGGCAGCTGTCCAAGAAGGCTAGCGACTCGGTTGCCCCTAAGGGGACTTCCATTCTCAGCAAGGACACCGGAGTCCCCGGTCTCCCCGCCGTGGACACATGGGTCGCAGAGACCCTGTACAACGAAGATGACGAAGTTGTATCTGACGGGTACCTCTGGATCATGGGCGTTTTAGGCACCGCCACCTCCGGTCTCATCGCACCCAATGGCACCGACTCCCCGTTCTTCGACGGAGACTGTATCTGGAACAATCTTGGCACCGCCCCGTCCCAGCCCGCAGTTCCCGGCGACATCGTTATCACTGACACCCCGAACGGGATCATCGAGATCACGGTTGCCCCGGCAGACACCGACGCCCTCGCAGGCGAGTACTACCACGAGCTTCAGATGGCCCAAGGTGGGAACATCTCTACCGTCCTGTATGGTCAGGCCACTATCGTTAAGGACCTCATCTGATGGCACTCACAGAAACCGATCTGGTAGTCGAAGACGGCACTGGCCTCTCGACTGCTAACACATACGTGTCCTTGACGGACGCGACGGAATACCACCGACTCAGAGGGAATGACATCTGGGCCGACGCTGACGAGAGCGACCAGTGCATCGCACTGATCCGCGCCGCTCAGTACATCGATGAGCGCTGGGTCTTCCAGTCCATCATCTTTGAAGACGGCGATGATGCGACCGATCCCCAGTCCCTGCAGTTCCCCCGGTATGAGCTTTATGACCGAAACGGAACCGACGTATCTGAGACCGTCCCGGTCGAGATCGTCAACGCAGCCAGCGAGTACGCTCTCCTGGTCCTCGGAGACGGCAGCGCTACCGTGCAGCTATCCCCGACCCTGGACGCTACTGACCCGGGCAACATCTCTTACAACCGCGAGAAGGTCGGCTCCTTGGAGACCGAAGTCCGGTACGATTCGGGCCGAGGCACCAAGGTCACCGCGACCTACCCCACCGCCGACAGGATCGTCCTGCGCAGTGGCTTCCTCCGCAGCAAGGGAGGAGGGGTTATTAGATGAGCCTAGCAGATACCGCTAAGTCCATGATCCAGAAGAATGGCAGGTTGATCAAGATCCAGACGGACACCACGGTTCTCGGCGACGCCGACAAGCCCTGGGGCTCTTCGACGGATACGGTCTCCTCCTCCTTCGTCACCACCTACGGCGTTTTCCAGAGCGAGAACGCACGGGACCTTCAAGCCCGCCTCTCGGCGGTTTCACGCCTTGTCCTTTCACCCGTTGAGACTGATTCTGTAATCATCCTCATCGCGGCCAAAGGGCTAGCCAAGGCACCCACCATCCAGGACAAGATCGTAGATGGCAGCAAGACCTGGGAGATTAAACAGGTCGGAGTAGAGCAGCCGGGCAACGAGCCTTTCCTTTACATTCTGAAGGTGGCTAACTAATGGCAAACGCAACTACTCAGATACAAGCCGCGGATGCGGTACTCACTCTGGTCCACGAGACCTGGGAGGCGAACGCTAATGGCGCTCCCCTCTTCTATGACAACAAAGGCGCAGACAGGCCGGAAGTTCCGGCCCTCTTTGGTCGAGCCGTTGTGCGACACACTTTCGGAGAGCGTGCTTCCCTAGGGAGCGCAGGATCCGGCAGCAAAGTCAACCGCAGGTACGCGGACGTATACGTCCAGATCTTCGTACCGCAGGAAAGCGCGACCGACACGATTCGCACCCTGGCAGACGCTATGGCTTTCGCCCTGGAAGACGCTGACCACACTCTAGGTGTACGCATCCGCGATACACAAATCAATGAGCTGGGTTCTGACGGTACCTACTGGCAGATCAACGTAGTAACCAGCTTCACTTACGATAGAATATCCTAAGGAGATACTTAATGTCCGATACTAATCGCGTATCAATCCGAGCCATTGAGGAGACCACGTACGGAACCACTCCGAACACGGGCAACCTCAAGGCCGTCCCCTTCACCTCCGCTTCGGACCTCGGCTTCACCCCCGAGACCGTTACTTCCGGCATTATCCGTGATGACCGACAGGTTTCCGACCTCGTCCTCGTCGGCGGATCCACCGCTGGCGGTTTCGACTCCGAACTCGCTTACGAGATCCACAACGAGCTTCTGGAAGGCGTCATGCAGTCTGCATGGGTCTCCAACGCAGCAGCTGACATCGCAGCAACTGACATCGCAATCACCGCCACCGAGATCACCACCGTCGGTGAGGACTTCACCACTCTGGGCCTCGTCCAGGGCGACTGGATCCGCGTTTCCGGGTTCGCTGACGCAACCCTGAACGGCACCGCTCGTGTCAATGGCACCGTGACCACCACGGAGATCCCGGTTGAGCGATCCGTCGCAGCCAACCCCGAGATCGCAGGCGCTTCGACAACGGCTCCACTCAGAAGTCCTACTCCATTGAGCGGACCTTCAACGACCAGGCCACCGTCCTGCATGAGTACCTCCGCGGCATGGTTCCGGGAACTTTCTCCCTGAGCGCAACGGCCAAGGAACTCGTCACTTGCTCCTTCGGTTTCACTGGATCCACCCAGGAATACACCACTACCCGCGTCTCCGGTCTCACTGACACCGACGCAACCACATCCGGCCAGTTCGACGTGTTCAACGCGTCCAGCAATGTCGGGTCGATCACCGAGGGCGGAAACGTCATCGACGGTGCTAACTTCGTCATGGAAGCTACCATCGAGATCGAGAACAACCTTCGCGAGCGCAACGCCGTTTCTTCCCTCGGCGCTGTCTCCATCGGTTCCGGCGAGTTCGTCGTTACTGGTACCCTGAACACCTACTTCGACAACAAGGACCTCGCAGACAAGGTTGTGGCTAACACCGAATCTTCCTTCTCGATCTCCTTCAATGACAACGCTGGCAACACGCTCGTGTTCGATCTGTCTCGGATCAAGTTCTCCGAGGGTTCCCCGGAAGTCGGAAACAAGGACGAGGACGTTATGTTGAACCTCACCTTCCAGGCTATCCTGAACGCAACCACCGGTTCCACCCTGAAGATCACGCGGTTCGACGCGTAATCATCTAGGGGCCCCTCACACTGAGGGGCCCCTCTAGTACCGTCCACAATTAAATGAATCACGGAGACAACCCCCAATGTCCATTTACTCCCTATTCGACAGCAATGAAAAGGCCGAAATTAACGGCTTCATGTACACCGTCCAGGACGGCGCAATCGAGATCAGCTTCCTCCTGGCACGCGCAGGCGGCGCCAACAAGCAGTTCACCAAGAAGATGGCCGAGGCCCTTCGTCCCCACCAGCACGCCATGAACGCAGGCTCTCTTGATGAGGACCTCATGATCAAGCTCCAGATCGATGTTATGTCGGAGACCCTGGTCCTGGACTGGGCGAACTTGGCAACCCGAGACGGCGAAGAGATTGACTACTCCAAAGAAGAGTGCGTCAAGCTCCTGACCGCCCTCCCCGCCCTTCGCGACCTGCTCTTTGAGCAGTGCAACAACCGCGCGAACTTCGCACACGAAGAGCGAGAAGAGTCGGCAAAATCCTAAAGGAGTTCCTGGGGTGGCAGGCGAAGTGGGGGGAACACGCCCCCAAGATCGCAGCCGCCGCGACTGACGCAGGGGTCCCCATTCCGGCTAACGCAATAGCGCCGGTAGTGCCCCCGCACCTTATGGGGTACATGGGGATCTTCTGGAAACTCCACACTTGCAGGTCCATGGGCTTCGGCCCGGGACCCATCCCGTGGACCGCAATCGACAAGTACGCGGAACGTCACGGAATGCTTGACGATGAGGTCCTGTACGATGACCTAATCTTCATCATCATGGCTCTGGATCAACACTGGCTAAATCAGGTTCAAGCTGAGCAGGCCAAGACCGCCAAGACGGCGGATGGCGCACAGCCGAAATCGAATCTGAAACCCACATGGTAACCAGCGGGGCCTTCGGGCCCCGCCTACCGGGAGATCACAATGGCACGTAAGCCTGTACGATCCAACGCAAAGGCCGTAGCGGCCAAGTACTCTGCCTATGGCACAGCCGTCTCTGGCAACGCAAAGCGGGCCGTGGCAGTCATCGGCAAGGAGTTCCTCAAAGAGGTAACCGAGAAGACCCCCCGCCTGACGGGCGCGGCGCAGTCCTCCTGGGAAGCCACCCGGAACTCGGGTCCCAAATGGACCACCGAAGCCAACGCAGACAAGGGCTCCGCAGGGGGCACCTACTCTCGCGGGGCGAGCAAGATCGGCGCGACAGCCGAGCGCGTAGACATCACCAACGCTGTCGGGTACATCAACAGACTAAACGCGGGGTCCTCCACCAAGGCCCCGGCAGGCTTCGTCCAGTCCGCCTTCGCTAAGGCCCTGGCAAAAGCCAAATCACTTTCACTTATTCGCAAAGTACGCAGCTGATTCCCTGGAGGGATAAACAATGGCAACTTCAACAGATCGACTACATCTGTCAATTACCTCGTCCGGCGCGAAATCCGTGACCCGCAACCTCAAGGGCATGTCCGTCGCAATGCTCGCCGTCGGCTACGCCGCTGTCCGCATGGGCTCAAGCCTCGTTCAGTCCGTCGACACCATCACCAACCTGAAGAACCAGACGAACGTGTTCGCAAAGTCCCAAGAGGGCGCGAACTATCGTATGGAGCAGGCAACCCGTATCGCCCGTAAGTGGAACATTCCGCTCAAGGGTGTCGGTGACGTGATGCAGCGCGTCTCCATCGCGCAGGATGCCGCAGGCATCGGCGACGAGACCGTCGTTAAGGTCGTTGAGAACCTGACCGCAGCCGTCCAGCTTTCCGGTGCAACCGCACAGGAAGCCGAGGGTGCACTCCGTCAGTTCGCCCAGGGTATGGCAGCAAACCGCCTGTCCGGGCAGGAACTGAACTCCGTGCTAGAGCAGACTCCCCTCGTGGCGTCCCTCTTGGCCGACAGCATGTCCGCAATGGGCACCTGGGGCAAGGTCGCGATTGGTGACCTCCGACGCCTCGGTGAGACTGGCAAGATCACCACTGCCGTCCTCGTCAAGACCTTTGGCGCAGAGATCCCCAAGCTGGAAGAACTCTTCAAGAAGTACCACTTCCCCATCTCCGCACTGATGAAGTCCCTTGGCAACGAGTGGGACATCTTCGTTTCAAACTTCGGCGAGACTACGGGCATCTCCAAGTCCTTCACCGACTCCCTCAAGAGCATCAAGCTCTGGGGCGCCGCAATCAACTCCGCCATGTCCAAGGGCGAGCTTGACGTTTCTAGGTTCACCAAAGCCGGGTCCGGCATGGTCAAGATGTTCATCGCCTGGAAGGCCGCAACGCTGGCCTGGGGCATTAGCCTCGGCATCGTCCGCATGGCAATCATTGGCGGGCAGGGCCTGATCGGGGCCTTCACCAGCTTCCGCGCCCTGATGATCCGAATGCTCCCCGTCATGGGCGCGTTCTACGCCCCGCTCCTCGCCATCGCTGGCGTGGGCATTGCTATCGCCGTCGGCATGAAGGCCGCAGGCATGGGCTTCGAAGACTTCAAGAAGATGGGTATCGACGCCGTTGTTGCTCTGAGCAACAAGTGGAACGACATGCTCGCTGCCTTCCAGACCATCAAGGACTACATGGGTGGCAAGGTCGGCTTCGGCGACTGGACCGAGAGTTTCGAGCGCAACCGCTCTGGCCTCTCCAACATCACGGCTGAGACTCTCGTAGACCCCAGCGGCTCCCTCGGCGGAGCCATTGGCGACTACCTCTCCGAGAAGATGAGCGAAGGCATGGACACCCTCAAGGGTGCACTCCCCGGAATGGCCGGAGGCTTCATGGACTTCTTCGGCGCAGCCGATGACTTCATCATGCCCGGCGTCATGAACGGGAACGTTCCTGGCGGCGCTACCTCCCTCGGCGCAACTGGCACCCCGGATGGGGATCCGCTAGGCGTCAAGCTGGGGTCCATGACCGCAGATCAGCTGTCCAAGTATGACACGCTCATGAGCAAGATCAGTCCGCTGATCGGCCTCACCAAGCAGTACACCGACGCAGTCGAACTCCTGCAGGCTCAGTTCAGCGCAGACGGCCCGTCTGGCGTCGAGAACTTCGTCATGAACATGAATCTCCTGGACGAGACCATCGGTCGCAACCTAGTTTCCATGCAGGCACTGTTCGCCCTCGGCGACGAAGACTCCTTCATGTTCAACTTCGGCGCACGCATGGTCGAGAACTTCTCGGACGCAGCCAACGCAGCAGAAACCTTCGGCACCATCGCCGCGGACGCCTTCTCTGGCGCACTGGACCACCTCACCGAGTTCACCCTGACCGGCAAGATGGACATCAGGTCCTTCGCTCTGGACACTATCGCCCAGCTGCAGAAGGTCATCATGAAGATGCTCTTCATTAAGATGCTGGAAGGCGTCTCCGGTGGAGGCGGCTTCGGGTCTGGGATCGCAGGCAGTTTGCTTGGCGCAATCACCGGCGGCAGAGCAACGGGCGGTCCGGTCCAATCGGGCAAGGCTTACATGGTCGGCGAGAGGGGTCCTGAACTCTTCGTTCCGCCGTCCGGTGGCTCCATCAAGAACGCAACTGCTACCGCAGGCATGGCTCAGGCCGCTGCTCCGCAGATCACCATCGTCAATTCGGATGACCCGGCCTCTATCCCCGCAGCCATGAACACGGACGCGGGCGCTGAAGTCATTCTCAACGTCCTCCAACGAAACCCGGAAGCCCTCAGGCCTCTCTAAGGGTAAGGATAAGGATTAAATCATGTCTCATCTTGACCTCTCAACCCTCGCGGGCGGAAGCATCCCCCGCTGGGGTGTCACTCCCTTCCTGGGAACCTGGGCTTCGGGCTCTCCCGCAGCACTCCATACGCTCATTCAGTTCATGAATGGGGCCCCGATTGTGGACTACGGGTCGATCTCTGTGGACACCATTGCTGGCGCGAATGGCAAGGTCTCTGCCCTTGACAGCCGAGCAGGCGACAAGTATCTGACCCCCACCACCGGCACGAGCGGGTACACCCCGCACGTTGTCGAGACTTGGACCTTTGAGTTCCAGTCTGCGACTACGTTTGACATGATTGGGTCCGTCTCTGGCACCCAGGGTACATTCAACTGTGACGCTGACGCCATCGTCAAGGACCTGATCTACACCCGGATCGAATCGGGTGCGTCCATCGACTGGGTCGGCAAGATGACCGCAGTCGCAATTGACATCACCAGCGGCGACCCGGTAGTCCTCATCGCGGACACCACGGGCCTGGAAGTTGGGTATCCCGTAACCGGTGCAGAGATCGCGGCCTCCACTACGATCCTCTCCATTGACCCCAACGTCAGCATCACCTTGTCTAACAACCCCACTGGCACCAATGCCACGGGCACCTTGGACATGGCAGGCGACTCGATCACCGTGAACTTCATCAACAACCCGAACAACTCCGTGTCCTCCCCGGGTACGCAGTGGCTCGACCCCGAGCCCTTCGCCACCTACCTCGGCTCAGACAACGTCTGGCCGGAAGAGACCGACATAGACGGTAGGCCGGACATGCGCAACTACCGCCCGCTCTTCATCGACGCTGGTGGAGTCGCGGACCCCGCGGACTACGTGTACATGGCCCTCATGTACTACGCTATCGATTCGAGCCCGGACCTGCAGAACTGGGGCATCCAGGGCATGACCGGCTGGTCTGCTGACGGAAACCACCCCACCCCCAGCGGTGTCCATTACCTCTTCATGCCGGAGTCCGGCGAGATCTTCGGCAACTACATTTGCGACCAGTTCCGGTTCACCGCAGCGGTCAACTACCAGAGCAAGTGGAACATGTGCCACGCTGGCCTCATCAATCCCTTCCGCACCAAGGAGGAGTACGCGTACCCCTTCCACCTCTTCGCGAACAACAACGCCCCCATCAAGCAGTCCACCGCGACCGTCACGAGCTACAGTTCCTTGGTGGCTTCGTACTACCGGGACTGCGGGCAGCACCTGGGAGCAGACGGAATCTGGCGCAGCTCCATCGGAACTGGCACAACGAACATGGCAGCACAAGGAGGCATCGGTCGCCTGGACCCCCTGACCTCCGCCTACTCAACGCGCAACAGGGCGAGTTATGTCGGGGTCAAGTACGCTCCGCCCCGCTCCGGTGACTCGCAGATCCCCATCATGCCCATCACGTGCTCTAACTTCACGGCCACCGGTATCCCGGTGATCGGCCAAAACCCGCACTGCTACCTCGACAACCAACCCGCAGGCGAAGTCCGCGGAGTATGGTGCACGGGCGTCCAGAATGGAACCGACGGCGACATCTTGACCATCAACGGGGTCGACTACCTCCTTGTCCGCGGATTCTGGGGGCCTGCCGTCCTCAATGACCGATTCTACCGACTCGCAATCCGGCTTGCATAAGCCGACTTTAGGAAGGAACCTCCGACATGTTCGCATCAGGAACAGAAACTACTTGGGCAGGGCTCCGAGACGCCATGAATACCTTCATGACTGTCACCATGGGCACCTACACCAAGACCTTCGACAACGGCGTTGGTATTGACGGCCTCGCAGGCAATCAGACGTGCTGGGAACACACCTCCACGGGTCAGTTCTTCATCTATGACTCGGGAAACCCGAGCCTCCAGCCGGTCAGTTGGCAGCGGGAGGCCGAAGCCCCCACCGACGATTTCATTATCGGAATGATGGTCGAGCCGGGTGTTACCCCTCTCAGTACCGCGTCCTTCAATGATCACCCCGGCGGCCCCTACGATACCGCCAACGGCGGAGACGGAGGCTATGAGGCCACTCACACTGGCAACTTCCTCCCCGGCTACTACCCCTGCACCGACATGGTGCAGTACTCGGGCGGCGTCAACTACTGGTTCTTCGGGGACACCCCGGGAGGCGGTGGCGAGGACTACTTCAACATGGTCCTTGAGATCCAGCCGGGAGTCTTCTCCCACTGGTGGACCGGGCAGGTCAACGACGGACCGACCGAGATGGTCAGCCCGTACGGCGGAAACATGGGATGCTCCGGCCCCTGGCGGGACGACAGCTACGATGAGTGGTGCACACCCCACCGATCCTACCGCTCCAGTGGCACAATCAAAGCTAGCTTCCTGTACTTCCCGGAAGGCAACTCCGCTGGCCAGATCGACTCGGGCTCTGGCCTCTACAAGAAAGAGCCGGTCTACAAGTACAACTCCACGGTCTACGGAGTCGGCGCGACCAACTGGTCCGTGCAGGTCAATGGGACCGACTCTTATGACAACACTGGCCCCTGGGTCTGCGGTGCGGACGCTCTGTCTGGCCGCACCATGCTTAGCTCCATCCCCATGTCCTTCAAGAAGACGTACAACACCAACATCTCCTACTCCACCAGCACCAACACTTCTGGAGATGAGTGGACCTACCTGGGCACCGTGCCCGGCACCGCACAGGTGACCATCGACCGGTACTTGGCAGGGGAAGAGCTTACCCTCAGTGCCGACACGTGGGTGGTATTCCCGTGCGTGACCAGAAGCACCGAGTCAGGCATCTGCTCCCATCCGGGCACGGTAACGCCGGGCTCCTTTGCCCTCTCTGGTCAGGCATCTGCAACTGCAACCGGTAAGATTTCCACGGGCGCGAACACTGCCCTTGAAGGCTGGGCCTACCGGAAGTAATACCCCAAGGAAGGGCGAGTCATGACTACTTTCATCTCCACGAGAACCCCCATCATCCTGGGTGATGGGCTACAGATAACCGGTATGGTTACGCCCGCGAATGACAGATGGTCCTTCATGATCCCCGACCACTCCACCTCCCTGACGCTTGGGGCGGACGGCTCCGGGCTCGCCACGAGCGCGGATGCGGGAATCGTCCCGGTTAGCTCTGGGGTCACCTCCCATACACTGGTCCAGCCCTGGAGCATCAGCTACACCTCCACCAACGACTCCCAGCTTGATGGGTGGCACTACGGAAACCTGTTCTTCGAGCGCTACCACGTCTTCCCGGCATCGGAAGACCTCGGCACGATCCTGTCGGACACCCAGTCCTCCTTCCAGGTACACAACGCGTTCCGCGAACTCCACGATACCCTGAACGACCTCACTATTGGAGGCACGGGCGGCGAAGGCACCACCGTCACCCTGAGCATCTCCGGCGAGGACTACTCCACCGCGCTACCGCTCCTCCTCCAGGCACTCCGGTCCCACAAGTTCGACTTCACGGTCCTGGGCTCCGGCGCGTCCACCTTCGACATTTCGATTACGCCGGTGATGGCCTCCGCGCAGTTCTTCCCCTCCTTCAACGTGACAGGGTCCCGCGCCCTCGTCTTCCCGTTCATCCCGCAGCGCCCGGTCAGTGAGAACATCCAGTTCATGACCTCCGTCCTGACCTCCAAGGACGGGACCGAGAACCGTTTGGCAGAGCGCAAGAACGCTCGCCAGTCCTTCAACATGAAGTACCTGATCGACCAGCAAGATCCCCAAATGTACCAGAACGCGCAGGCCATCGGGGGTTGGTATGTGGCACCAGACCCGCAAGCTAACCTCGTCAGCCGCTGTATCAGACACCGAAGTTCTGCTGGATACCGCGGACCTAGACTTCCGCGTAGGCGGGTACGGGCTCTTGTGGAGCGACTGGAATCAAACTGAGGTGGTACGCATCGCCACAATCGCGGCCGACCGGCTCACCCTGGAATCCGACCTGGAGTTCGCCTGGGACGCGGCCGATACATATGTTGTGCCGGTCCAGCTGTGCGTGTCCGAGGACATGCCCTCCGTGCACCGCAGGCAGACCAACGTGGCCACCCTCGACATCAACTGGACCTCTACAGAGGACACCAGTACCCTGGAAGTCAACGACCTGTA
>LWDU01032280.1_pt1 | contig 20571 bp, 19 predicted proteins | sample 727161 | NCBI WGS metagenome assembly LWDU01 (sample SAMN04566230, study PRJNA314399) | hydrothermal vent metagenome | isolation source: deep sea hydrothermal plume seawater | place: Mexico: Gulf of California, Guaymas Basin | collected 2004-07-11
TCTTCACGGTATCGACCTCTAAGTCGAGAAGGGTGAATTCGTCACCATCATCGGCCCGAATGGTTGCGGAAAATCGACATTTATCAAAGCGATTTTCGGACTTGCAACCCATCATGAAGGCGAGGTTATCCACGATAATGAAACGGTATCTGGTTGGCGAACCGACCGTCTTGTCAACCGGGGAATCTCATATGTGCCGCAAAGGGATAATGTCTTTCCAGGATTGACAGTATTGGAGAATTTAGAGATGGGTGGGCTCAAATTATCTTCTGATCTATTGAGTGTTAGAATAGAGGAAGCCTACCGGATGTTCCCTGATTTAATCGCTAGGGCCAATGATTTAGCAGCTTCATTATCTGGTGGTGAAAGGCAAATGTTAGCGATTTCTAGAGCGCTTATTTCCAAGCCGAAATTCTTGCTCCTCGATGAGCCAACCGCGGCTCTATCACCTCTTTATCAACAACAAATAATCCAAAGAATCGATAATTTGCGAAGCGAGGGGATTACCATTCTATTGGTTGAACAAAATGCGAGGTTAGCATTATCGCGTTCTGACCGAGCCTACATTTTTGCTGGGGGAGAAGTGGTTCATACCGGCCCGGCTCAAGGGGTATTAGACGATCCTGAAATCGGCGATTATTTCCTTGGTGGCGAACATCATTGAGCTGCAAAAGCCGCAATGATTCGCTTTACATCCTCATCGGTGATATGGAGATGGGTTACTATTCTGACCGTATTTGGTCCGGTATCAAATAGATCGATTCCAAGAGCTGATAACGACTGGACCAATTTGGTTGCATCCATTGTACAATCAACATAAACCATATTGGTTTGAACCGTACTCAAATCAACCTTGAATTTTTCCATTTGGTCAATTTCATCGCCTAAAAATTTGGCTCGGCGGTGGTCCTCTGCCAAACGGTCGATATGGTGGTCCAACGCGTAAAGACAAGCTGCGGCAAGCATCCCTGCTTGGCGCCAACCGCCGCCAAACATCTTGCGCCAGCGATGAGCATTTGCAATGAATTCATTCGACCCTACCAATACCGAACCGACCGGTGCGCCCAAACCTTTTGAAAAGCAGATCGAAACCGAATCATAATCTCGGCAAATCCTTGCAGGGTCGGTTCCTGTTGCGATTACCGCATTGAAAATTCTCGCCCCATCGACATGGGCTTTACAATCGTTATTATGAGCGATGATGGCGATTTCGTCTAATACTGATTGCGGATAACATCCGCCGCCACCGAGGTTGGCAGTATTTTCGACACAGACCAATTTACCATTTGGGTAATGTGATTGAGAGCCGGCGGATTTTCGAATCGCAACTTGAACTTGTTGGGCTGACATGATGCTCTTTTCACCATCCACAAGGGCGATTGATGCACCGCACAGAGCAGCATAACCTCCACCTTCGTAACGGTAGATATGAGCTGATTTATCACAAATAATTTCATCGCCTGGAACGGTATGTGCTCTCAGAGCGATGGCGTTGGACATCGTCCCCGAAGCGACGAATAATCCCGCTTCTTTACCGAATAATTTTGCGACTCGGTTTTGCAATTCGATAACGGTCGGGTCATCACCGAGAACGTCGTCACCGACCTCAGCGCGTTCCATAACCGCTCTCATCGCTGGAACCGGCTGAGTAATCGTGTCGCTGCGGACGTCGACTCGGCCGCTCGGGTGCTCGCGCATATCGGTGGGAAGGGGCGGCTCATTCAAAGCAGTTTCATCTGGCCGGTAATCTGGTTTAACTCATTTTTGAGAGCTGGACCTATCGCTACAACCGTCAATGAACCCGAAGGAATTTGAGTTCGACCGGCGTCTCTAATAATGCAAGAATTCAGACCTGCCAGTTTGGCTTTTTCATGCAAATATAACAATTGTTCATCATCGGTTCCCTTCAAGGTCACTTTTGCTTGCCCACCAGCAAACCACGCTTCCAATAATTCTGGGTTTGCTTTGAGGGTTGCACTTACCGCGCCATGGGCAACTTGGGCTGCGATCTTGCCTTTTTTCATCCCTAAACTATGGTTTACAATTAACGCCATCTTGTATTGTCCTGCAGCGACCGATTCGAGCGCAGGAGCGGTTAGAGAGTGAATGAATGAGCGCAAACCCATCTCATTTCACCAATTTGAGTTCTCCGGTAAGTGCATCGACCGCTCGACGCGGCGAAGGCCCAATTCCGAGCACTGTAATGGTACCAGCCGGGATTTCGGTATGACCGGCATCGCGGATTAAACTGGTTACAAGGTTGGCCTTTTTGGCTTTATTATTCAGATCTTTTAATTCATCTTCATCGGCACACATCAAGACGATTTTTCTGGCTCCACCGGCCTTCCATCGCTCGTATAATCTGCCGGCACTTCGCTTGGCTGCAAGAGCGCAATCGACTGCTGCATGGGCGCATTGAGCCGCCAGTTTCCCTTTGGATAATTTTAGGTCAGCCCTGGTCACAAGGACCATGGTTGGGCCTTCAGTTCGGTCGGACATCTTGGACGACCACCGGGTTTTCTTTTAGATCTAGACTTACCTGTTGGTGAATTAAATCGACTAGATGTTGGGCGAGCCAAACCGTGAAAGTCAGACTTGCAATCACGTGGAGTGCATCGAAAGGCAAACCATTGAGCAGGTAAAGTCCGAATTCTTGTGCTGCCATGCCCGAGTGCCAAACCGAGAGTGAAACCCACCAATCGAATAGAATCGAGCTTAGTGCGGCGCTGATCAATAAGCGCTTGGTCTGGATTTTGCCATCGATAACAAGGGCCAATTTTGAACCGGCAAATGCTACTGCGGCCCAGCCGGTCGCTTGGAATAAAGTCCACCAACCATTGGAGAGAATCGCATTTGAGAGCAGGGTTGCCATCAGCGCGAATGCCATTCCACGGCGTGCACCGAGCACGCCGCCCATTACCAAACACATCATGGTTAAGGGCTGAACATTAGGGAGTGGTTCGAGTAAAACTCGAGAGGCAGCAGCGGCGAGTGTAATTGTTGTCAGAACAAAAATTTCTTTTTTGGCACTTGTATTTGGTCGGCACAATAATAGGAATGCAGCGCCGATTAAAACCGTGTTTAGAACTAGACTCTCAATAGGTGCGAGAGTCGGACCGTGAACTCCATCGGTTAGGACCATGATTGGTTCACACAGGTGGCTTAGTATTGAAGATTGGGCTTCAAGACATACGCCATTCGACTACTGTATCGGATTTTAATGGGGTTTGAGAAATTCCGCTCATCGCTCTTTGGCCGTCGATATAGAATTCCCAGCCCTCTTGTTCTACACCATCGAAAGAGACTATCCATGGTCCTAAATTATGTTGTTCCTTTACAATTATTATTCCACTTGATGCTGCGGCTGCATCGGTAATTTCCTCGACTGTTTCAAATCCTTCTAAGCCACAAGTCATGTAACCGTGCCAAGGTAATTCGATGTGAACCGCTTGTTTGCCTTCACAGGTTTCGGCAAATTCATCGTCCCATGGCCGTTGCCAATCATCTTCGCTTTGGTTATGTTCTTGAAGATAATTTGACCAAGCATTCGCAACTTGAGGGTAGGCATAAACCGAAATTATCATCAAGATCAACAAAAGAAATTTGCTGAGATTTATAAAATCAAATGTGGCTGCATATCGCATCGATATTATCGAGAGTAAGAAGATGATCGACATCATGAAAGTAGCAGGATAATGTGTTGAAGTTTCCTCCTGGAGGTGATAGGATACGAATAGAATTCCTGCATCGCTTCCTAAAGCGATCGATTTGTCTTGACCAAAACCCACGCCTGCTGTCGTATATGTATCGGCACTGGTTTGATGAATATCAATCAAAATACCATTTGAAAAAACACCCCAGCCGCCCTCAGCGGTATTTCGGGCTAACCATGCTTCTTCGCCCAGTAGGGTTATCTCGCCGTTGCTGTGGAATTCAGATCTGCTAATAACTGAACAAATAGAATTACAATTGATGATGAGGTATTCACTACTGGTCGCACCATGAATGATATCGTTAGCAATTATCGGAATGGCAGGTGAATATCCTGACGAGGTTATCAGTTCTCCATCGACGAAGATTTTTGAGCCTGAATCGGTTTGAAGGTGAACCAAAACCCCAGCATTTGTTTGTAAGGGAGTATGGCGGATTTTGCCATTACCAATGCTTTGGTTTTCGACAGTTCCATTACTGTAAACCTTGTTTAAAACCCCTTCTTCATTGCCTAATAAATAATAATTTTCGCCTATGCTTACCCCGTTTCTCCAACCTAATTGAGGTAGGTCTACCCGAAGGAAAAGTGTTCCATCAGCTAGACAAAAAGTCGAGAGACCTTTTCTGGTTGGCACCACTACTTCATCGCTATCGATGGCCATCGCTCCGGTTATTCCCCAGGTGATGACCTCGGTTTGTGCTTGCCAAACCAATGTGCCATCCTCGATATCTAAAGCGCTGACTTTTCCATCGGTCCAGCCTACTAGAATCATCTCTTGCCAGGCTCCACAATCCCCGCTGCCTGCCTTGACATGCAGGAGGGGAGACATGTCGTGTTGAGTCGAGGATTCGCTCCTATATTTCCAATTTAATTCGCCGTCGTATAGGTCGAAAGCGTAAACATGAGGCCGATCGGCTCCGCTCCAGAATCCTGAGGTTCGGACGATTACTTGGTCGTCAACAATTATTGGTGCTGTGGTAATATAGCCATTTTCAAGGTTGATGCTCCACTCTACTTGAGCAGCACTTACCGGTGGAATTAGTAATAATAATGCTAAGAATAAGAGCAGGCGTTTCATTGACCAAGCCTCAGGATCGCTTCTCTCAACAATGCGCTAACCTGCTTGCCATCGGCAGCACCGCCGCACTCTTTCATCACCACTCCCATCAGCGGTCCCAGCGCAGCCATGCCTCTTTCTTTGATGAAATCGGCTCGGCTTTGAATTACCTTATCGACGATAGCGGCCAAATCGCCTTCATCTGCAGGTTTTAAGCCGAGATTTTCAGCGAGTTCTGCAATTTCTGAAATTGTAGGATTGGAATTTTTCAATTGAATTAGAAGCGGTGCCATGCCCTCTCTGGTAAGATGGCCTTCTTCCTTAGCTGCTAAGACCAATGCCATCAAGCCGATATCGCCTTCGTTCTCCAATAACATGCTAGCCCAGGCTTTGAGTGGCAGTCCAAGGTGATGGTTGACAAAATGGTCATCCAATTCACGAGCAACCAATTGTTTGGCTTGGTCTTGACTAATTGCAAAATTGGCCATTCTCTCGGCTCGCTCTTGCACAGTCATCGGCAATTGAATTTGATTCCAGCGGTCCGAACTGATAATGAATGGTGGAATATCGGTTTCAGGATACATACGAGCCCCGCCAGGTAGCGGCCGCATAGGAGAGGTTGTTCCATCTTCAGGTGCGCCTTTTTTTACCACGACGTTTCGAACTTCTTGAGCAATTCTATCAAAGGCTAAGCGAGCCCGGTTCAGCACACTTTCCAATGCTAATTCGGCTTGCCAAGGTGCGGCCAAACAAAGAACGAAAGCATCGACTCCGTTCAATTCTGCTCTGGTAGCATCGACGAATTCTTGGTCGATTCCGTATGCTGGTAATTCGTCGGAATGGAAAATTCCCGCCACGCCCGCAAGTTTTGCAGCTCCTGCTAATTCTCGCCCAAGCCTAGGCATTTGAGCACCGTCTTCATCCAATGTTTTAGTTCCGATTAGCTCAGCAAAACCCGGTAGAGGTAATGCGAGCATTTTCGAGCCGGCTCCAAGACCATTTTGAACCATTTTTGATTGACAATTTGCAAATGACTCACTCACATCAACCAATTTTAATGGCAGTATGGATTCGACATCGACCGAGGGTGAACTGATTCGACGGTCTGGGCCCAATGGTTCAAAACCGTAATTTGAACGTAAAATATTCGCCAATCGATAGAAATGGAGTTGACGAGCCATTTCACAACGGATGATTTTTGGAATCCAATCCAAATCTTGACATCCTTTGATCTCGACTCTATCACCGCACATCAACGAGACGTTGAGGTCTTGGCGAATGCTTCCCAAACCTCGCCTAACCCGGCGAGTATCTCTCAAGCATCGACCCAAAGCTTTCGAGGTTTGCTTTGCATGGTCAGGATTCTTGACATCGGGAGCGGTTGCAATCTCGATCAATGGAATGCCCAGGCGATCCAAATTCCAAGTTACAACCTCTCCGTTTGGAGTCAATTCGTTAGCGAGTTTACGAGCGCTGTCTTCTTCTAAGCACAAAACATCTACCCCGACAGGACCGCCTTCAGTTTGGAGAATGCCGGCGGTTGAGATGAGAGTTGTGCGCTGAAATCCGCTAGTATTAGATCCATCGACAACTGTTTTTCTCATGGTTTGCAATAACGGCACCGGGTGGGCATTGAGCATTGCTGAAACGGTTAGGGCGATGTCGAGAGCGTCCTCATCATGAGGCAGGGGTGGCTGTTCGTCCAATTCGATGAGCCCCGAATTTGGCGATTGGCAATAGATGAATGAGCGATTGCGGCGGGCCTCGAAGCGAGCTGCGACGTCAATATTGCCACCTTCGCCACGAGCTGCACGTAATTTGCGAGCAAAACGGGGCCAACTTTCTGGCAAAGTATCGATTGTGATATCATGGAGTTGCCCCGGTTGGCGCGAGTGCAATTTTCCGGTTGCCAATTGCTGGTGAACCTCGATTCCGCACATGAAACCTAGACCTTCTGGGTCGAGGTTTGCTGGGGCTGAGACCTCGCCTACCGGTTCCATATTTCTCACCTGATTAGGAGGTCATTGATGGATGCATCGACTCAACCCGGTTGTAGATAATCGTGTCGAGGTCGAAACAATGTACCATAAAGAACCAACCTGTCAATTATATCCTCAGCGGTATTACGATTGATATCGAGCCGACCTGCTTCTGTAAAAACATCGTTCAAGTTGACCATTTCGCCGGTTTCAGCATGAATTCTGCTAACGATTTCGACGATGGTTCTTTCGCGGTTGCGGGCATTGCCTTTTTTGCCTGAAGCCAAAGTCGTTTCATCGAAATTTTCACCCATCAAAGCGAAGCGCCAATGTTCGTTTATTCGAATCGCTCTCAAAGCATCATCTTCTGTAACCTCACTAGATAATCTAATTTTTGCCGCAGCTTCAGAAAGACGGAATAATCCATCGATTGCCCTCGCTGTAATCGATACTGAATCGGTTTGTTCCCCGCTTTTTAATCTTGTCTGGACATAGTAGTTAGCCAAGCGATCGCGTGCTTCTTCCCTCATAGTTGGATGGATATTTCTCTTCGTATATGCAACATATTTTCTGATTAAACTGCGGCTGATTATGCTGGTTTTTCCATACATGGTCAAACCGGCTTCATCAGCGGTTTTTGTTGGATCTGGCCTACTGCCTTGCTCGACCAAAATCTCGGGTACTGCCGACATTCTGTTATCGATGATGTGGTTGGCAATCAAAGTGTCCAAGTTTTTCTCCGGTGCATCGGTCAATAGCCAAATAATATCGAATCTAGAAAGCAAAGGTTGTTTCAAATTTATCTGATTCGTGAATGGGACCTCTGATACCGGTTGGAATCTACCACTTGTTGGATTCGCAGCCGCTAGAATTGCACATCTGGTCGATAGGGTTGCATTAATCCCGGCTTTTGAAATCGATATGCGCTGTAATGTCATCGCTTCGTGCATCGATGCACGGTCATTCTGACTCATTTTATCAAATTCGTCTATCGCTGCCAATCCAAGATCGGCTAATGCCAAAGCTCCTGCTTCCAAAGTCCACCGACCATCGGCAGATGGGTCTTGAACGGCAGCCGCAGTCAAACCTGCTGCAGAAGCAGACATACCGGAAGTGAATCGACCTCGAGGCGAAATCGAAGCCATATAGGATAGCAGTTGAGATTTAGCAACCCCTGGATCTCCCATCAATAAGATGTGAATATCACCTCTAGTTCTCGATCCATCTTTATTTCTTCCAGCAACCCCACCAAAGAGTTGGAGCACGAGAGATTCTTTGACTTCGTTCATGCCGTGAATTGATGGGGCGATCGAACGGACGAATAGATCGTAAATATCGCCACGTCGAGCTAGTTCCTTAATTTCACTTTCCTCCTCTTCAGAAATTTGGATTTCCTCCAGGGGGATATTTTCTCGCTCGATGCTATGGATTCGCAAAAAGATATCAAAAATCGGTGTCTCTTTGCCCGCTTTGCGCTGGGAACGGACAAATAACATCCCGTTGGCGGTAACTCGGTCGCCGGGATTCAGTTTTCCAGCCAGATCATGTTCAGCAATGCATAGAATTCGCTCTGGCTGTACCCCGCCCCGAAGGTTTTCGGGCGGCTCTTGTAATTCGATGAATTGTGAATTGATCAAAATTGATTCTTCGACTCTTTGAACGAATCTAGTCTGGCCTTTTCGGCGGCCACAGCCGCCGTCTATCTCAAAACACTCTACCGGTTCTATCAGTTCTTGCTCATTTGGTTGAGAGACCATAATTCGATGACTGCAGGCTATGCACTCGAATGTTCCCTCGTAAGTTCTAGGACGAACGCCACTAATTTTAACCGCGATCGCATCGACCGAAATCATTCGGCCCAAATCTTCCGAACGCAGTTGGCGCACGCTTCGATTACAATCTGGTGGCAGGTCGATGATGCGTACGAATGCGACGATATTTGAAGCGCCCATCTCTCTCAGTAAAAGCGCGAGAGCTTGATTTGAAGCCTGAGCGTTTAGGTCGGGGTGCTCTATGATATCGACTGCAAAATCGGGGTCGAAACTTTCGACAACCCGATAAGAGACCTCCAAACTGGTAATATCCGGCCATGAAACTTGGAGATTGTGAATCGCTTCTGAGAAGTGCTCTGTCATCAGAGATCTCCAGCGAGCTGGTAGGTCGAATTCTTGGATGGACATATTGATTTCACCGACCGGAGTATCCTAGCCATCTACGGGGGTTCTTAATCAAATCTGCTGTCTATGTAAACCCCTTGATTTCCATTGGAGCGATTTTGGCATTACCACACTTATATTGCACTTCCATTGGAACACCGCCAAACCAATGTCCCATCACTTGTTCGGCCCAACTATGCCGGCCCATTCCTTCGAGCCCATCCGCGGAAAATTCGAGAGGTTTACATTTTCTTCGGAGAATTTACAAAATGCCTTAGGTGACCCGATTGAGCGAGAGGTCGTCGTCCATGTCCCACTAGGAATAGATGGACCGGTGCCGGCGATAATTTACCTTGCTCCATTCGGCGGAACCGGATTCGCTCGAGCAAATTGGCGTGCCTTTAGTGAAACCTTACCCCAAAGGCACCAGAGACTCATCGAAGAGGGAAAGATGGGGCCTTCAATTCTCATTATGCCTGAAACCTTCACTTCTCTTGGAGGAAACCAATTCATCGATTGTGAAATTATGGGGGATTGGGGTACTTGGCTCGCCCAAGATTTACGGCGAGAAATCGAGCAAAGATACGAGGTCAGCGGCTTCGGGCTGGTTGGAAAGTCGAGTGGGGGCTATGGTTCTCTGGTCAGGGCTATGCTCGATGATTGCTGGGGGGCTGTGGCCTGCCATGCTGGCGATTGTGGATTTGAGGCGATGTTTCCCTCAGATATCTTGAACTGCGCGACCGCGATGCAAAAGTATGGCGATGAACAAGCATATCTTGCTGCAATGGCTGAAAAGAAATCGCTATCGGGTAAAGAATTCCACGACCTGATGACATTGGCGATGGCAGCGACCTATAGCGATGGCACTTTACCAGTCGATAAATTCGGTTTGATCGATGAGGGAAAGTGGGCTCAATGGTGCGCTTGGGATCCTCTAAACATGATCGAGGACCATCGAGATCTTTGCGCGGTTTGGCTCGATGTTGGAGATGCAGATCAATATCATATTCAGTACGGATTACGTCGTCTCCACCTTCGAATGGACGAGCTCGGCATTGCCCACGAATGGGAAGAATTCGCTGGGACTCATAGTGGAATTGACCATAGATTGGACCTATCTTTGCCATGGCTATATTCGCAATTGAATTCGGAACCATGATGAAGGAAGGGCGAGTCGAGCAAGCCATGGCAGAAGGACTCGACTACGCCGGAGCCGGCGTTGACATCGACCTCGAAGGCGACGCGGTCAGCGCACTATTGAGCGCTTTAGGCCAACCGGTGCGGCCGGCGGGAACCAAGGGTGCTGCGGTAGATTTACCGGGGGCGTTCGGGGGACTGGTCGAATTTGGCGATAATTATCTTGCTTTGGCTACCGATGGCGTAGGCAGCAAATTACAGATTGCGACCAAACTCAAACAATGGGCTGGAGTCGGTATCGATTGTATGGCGATGAATGTTAACGACTTGCTTTGTGTCGGCGCTGAGCCGATCGCATTTGTCGATTATATCGCAGTTCCAAAACCCGATCCTGAAATTCATTCGGCTTTGGGTAAGAGTCTGGCTGAAGCTTGTCGCCGGGCACGGGTTACATTGGCAGGTGGCGAGACCGCAAGTTTGCCTGGAATTGTAACCGAACTCGACATGTCTGGAACCGCTCTTGGCTGGCTCAAAAAGGGTGATGAAATTACCGGGGCCAATCTGAAAGAAGGTGATGTTCTAATCGGTTTACCATCTTCCGGGGTTCATTCAAATGGCTATTCCTTGGTTCGAAGTGTGGTCGAACATTGCGGTGCTAGCTGGACCGATGCTGCGCCTTTCCCGCTCGATGAAAGTCGGGTTGAACGCTTTTTAGAGGGCGATATCACCTTGGGTGAAATTTTCCTCAATCCTACTCGAATTTATTGTGACCCGGTGGCAGACCTCATCATGGATGGACCGTGTGCAACCTCTGAAATTCATGCGATTTGCCACGTTACCGGCGGCGGTTTGTCGAATCTGTTGCGCTTGCACGATTCTTTAGGCTGGCATATCGATTCGCCTTTGCCAGTCTTAGCCGAATTTGATTGGATTCAACAACAAGGAAATGTTGCAACCCGCGAAATGTATCGAACTTTCAATATGGGCTGTGGAATGATTATCGCGGTCGACTCGAGTGAAGCGGAATCGGTTTCAAAGTGGTTGGCTCAAAGAATGCCGGGCGCAGCGATTATCGGCCAAGTTGTCGATAATGGCCGCAAGGTTACCCACGCCCTCGAAGAGGTCGTTTTTGAGCACTACTGAGGTGCGGAATTTGGATCTAGAGGGGTGGCCGGGTCATATTTGGCTAGAAGGTCGAACCAAGGTCCATCTGCGCGACCATCAACCCCGGCCAACCCATATGCCGCGTGGGCCTGCTACCAAAACCGGTGATGGTTTTCTCAATCCAGCGATGGCTCCAGCTAGAACTCGCTCGGTCATGTTATTGGCCGATGCAATAGAACACGGTTGGTTGGTCGATGAAGGTAAAACAATCCGGATTCTAGATGCTCTATGTGCGACTGCGGTTCGGCCGAGGCGTTGGAGACGAGAAGTTCCCGGTCAAGAAGTTTTGAAAATAACCGCGAATGACTTAGATGAAGAATCGGTTGCATGGGCTCGAAAAAGCCATCGAACTCACCCGATAGGTGATGGTTACATTTGGCAAGAAGAGCCGTGCAGATTCGGTCAAAGATCGGAAGGGATTAGCGAGGATGGAATAAATTGGGTGGTTGGAGATGCCCGAAAAATTATGGTGACAAATCCCTATCAATGGATCGACCTCGACCCATTTGGTTCTCCGGTCGATTTTCTAGATTCGGCGATTCAATCCTTATCTAGAGTAGGGGTTCTCGATGTTACTGCAACCGATACTGCTGCATTGTGTGGCTCGGCTAAAACCAGTNNNCACGATGATGCGGTGAGAATTCTGTTAGGCACTATTGCACGGGTCGCAGCGATGCACGATAGATACATTCGACCATTAATTGCATTATTCGATGGCCATCATGTTAGATTGAGCGTCTTGGTCAGCCGCAAAAAGGAAATTGCCAGCAAATGGTCGGACAATATCGGATATCGAATCCGCTCAAAACCTTATCATTTTTCCAAAATACCAGAAGGAAATTTCAGTGGCCCGATGTGGACAGGGCCGATTTTTGATACCCAAATCGCCGGACGGATGACCGTCGAAAAGGCGATTGAGTTATGCGCGGGAAGGCCGGAAGATCTCCCTGATGATTGGAGTGAGCACGATATTGAACATTCAAAGCGAGAATTGGAACGGACGGTTCGCCATATATCTCAATCTGCTCAATTGCTTGGTGGTGACCATCTTTTGGTCGGAACCGATGATTTGGGTATAGCCGCAAAGGTTGGTCAAATTCCTAAGATGAAACTCATTTTTTCGCAACTTGAAAAGGCTGGATTCAAAGCGGCACAATGTCAGATGCCGGAGCCGATGTTTGCGACCGATGCATCGTGGGAAGATGTTCTTGGTGTGGTGCGGCATTTAGCCGAATGATGGATCAATTTGGTCTTCAGGCGCAGGTAACATAGTTTGAGAATTTTCAAATACTTCTCTTACACTATCTTCTATCCTGCGCGCATCTTCTAATAATGAGGATAACGGAATATCTAGGCCGGTCAATTCACTGACCGCTTCGATAGCTAATGCCGCTGCTCTGGCATCTGGGTACATCGGATTACAATCGGTTAAAATCGCGGTAATATCCAAGCCTAATCGGTCGCCTTCGGCAATTAAATATCCTGCAATTCCCGCTACGACCCCTTGGGTTACCGGGTCTATTCCCGCGCTCTTTAACCGGGCTCGTCCACCCTTGGACGCACTCACGCCATACATTGTGCCCTCACGATCATCGAGGTTTTCTCTTGCGATGCCATCGATGATAATTAATTGGTCAAAGCCGCCTTTGGTGAACCAATCCAATACTGTATTTGCGAATAATATATCGCGCTTTGGTCCAAATCTAATCTCGGCGGTAAATACACCGATTCCATTTCCTTGATAGACTCGAACCGGATGTTTTGGGACCTCGTGATGAATTAGAGCCATGGCTGGAAATTCAGCATTCAAGACCGTACCGAGTTGATTCAATTTTAGTTGGCTAATCATATGGGTCGCCGCGATTACTCCGACCATTCCAACGGTAGAAAAACCACAGATTGCAACCCCGCCAGTAGTCGGGTCAGCATTTTTGTGCAAGACTAAATCGTACCCAGTTTGGCTTGCCATGTTATCGCCTCCAGCGTCACACCCTCAAAGGCATTACGGATTATCAGTAAGGATTATTCTGTGAATTCCGACCAATCTTCCTCACCTTCATCACGATACCACCATACTCCAATTTCATCTTCATACCACTCGGTACCGTGTTCATCTACTGTGATGCTATCGTCTTGTGAGATTGATTCTTCCTCTTCGCTTGCAAGACTGTCCATGAATCCTTTATCTGGACCATCTGGGACTTCGTCATCATAGCCGCGGTCCTCAATCTCATCCAATGCTAAACCGACGGGAAGTGGCTTGGAGATTTGCTCAAATTCAGAGGAGGGGTCTTCATCGAAATCGAGGTCGTCTTCATCCCAATCGGTTTCATCGCTCTTCATCCGAGCTACAATGAATACCAATAGAGCGATGGTTGCAATTCCTGCTCCACCGCCGATGTATAGTAAACTATTATCGTCTTGACTTTGGGTTTTATCTATGGTTTCATTATCACCATCGTCTGGTTTGTCAGGATTATCGATGATCTCTTCGACCTCTAAGACCCAATTTACTTGATGGGAGATGAATTTATGACTGGTTACATAATTGGTTGCGGTAAAGCTGCCTTTAACCGTCATTTTATCGCTGCTGAGGCCCAGCAAAGCTGGGTCTTGTATGAGGTCGATATCAATGATGATATTTTTCGATTCATTCTCGGCTAAAGTGAATTCGGATTGGCCTGGTGCAGGATAGAAGCCGATGGTATCGGCTTCCCAAACCGACCAATCATTATTATCCAATACAATGTTTACTGAGAAATTATTAGGATTGCTGAAATTACAGGTTGTGGTCTGATCGCCCAAACTAACATTGATGACGATACTAGGACAATCGACTACGATGTCAACGAGATTTGTCGGGGTCCAGACCGTATTGTTGCTTTGATTTTCTTCGGTCTGATTTTGCTCGACTCCCTCGCCATAAACGACCAATTCAATCTCGAGGCCGACCGGGTTAACCACCAGCCAAGCAGGTCCAGTCATATTGACATAGAGGAGCCCTCCTTCGGGAATATTGACTAAAAATTGGGCAAATCCATTCGAAATCAAATCCGAGCCGCTCGCGGTTGAATTGTTATTGCTAATAGCCCAATCAAAGGTCGCGCCTTCGACCAAGTGGGATTGGCTGGCAACATTTGCTACCAATTCGACCCGAACATCGGTCTCGTTATCCCAGTCCAATTCATAGTAATCAGCCGATGAATTCATCGTTGCTTGAACGGTTGCAACCCTATTTGTGACCGTTGCAGCAGCAGCTACCGGTTGGTTGAGTTCATCGCCAGCAAAGCCACTATAATTTGCACTAAAACTAACCGCCCCGTTCACATTATTCGCAAATAGGCCGATGTCGTTGAAATCATCGAGATGAATCCCGTTCCAATCGGTTGTAATCAGATGGCTTTCACTAGATGTTATCATTTGAACCGTTATGGTTCCATTTGGAATTATCTCAACCAAATCGACCATCATCGTTAAATTTAGATCAAATGGTTGGCCAAGTTCAATGATAGCGCTTACCTCCATAGTGAGTGAAGTATTGGCTGGGATATCGTTTCGTGGATATGCTGGGCCGGTCGATATTACATCGGAGGTATAATTGCCATATTGGTCGACCGCAATTACCGCTGCATGGTAACCCACGCCGTTCTCCAAGCCGGTCACAATTGTATTGATATTAGCACTTTCAATCGAAGTTACAGGAATCAGGCCGGTGGTTGAGGTGAAAGATTGAGTCTCGACATATACTTCGTAATGGTCGAAATCATCGCTTGATCCGATCCACGAAACCTCGACTGCTCCGCCGCTATCATTAGCGACGTCCGATATCGAGAAACTCGCCAATTGTGATGGCGGCGCTGGGTAAGGAATGATTGCCGAGACGGTATTGGAAAGGTTTGAAGTAATTCCAAAGTGGTGAACCGATCTCATTGAATAATAATAGGTCATACCTACCGTCACGTTGGTATCGATGGTTAAATTAATCATGTCTGTGATATAGGGATTGGTCATATCCAGAGTAGCATTTGCCGATTGACTTCTGAATATTTCGAATTTTTGTAAGTCCTGGCCAAAGTCGATCAAATCGTTCCAAGCCAAATTAACCTCGAACGATGTCACATTTCCAAGAACCAATGTCGGCGTGGTCGGCATCGTAACCTGGGGGGCACCCGGTGAATGAATCGCGTTCAAATTTGTGATGGTGATAATACCAGCATTGGTCGAATTAAACGGAAGGTCAAATACAAAGGTTCCAGTACCACCGGTCATCTTTTGATTAATTATATTGGAGATATTGGATGTGGCGTAAGGGTTTATATCCACTCTGAAAGAACCATCATATCCAATATCGAGATTGGTCAAATTAAAGGTGCCAGAAGCCGAACTAGTACTATTCATGGTGATATTTGTCATACTGATTCCATAACCATCGGGCAAGGCCGGTAAGGTGACTAAAATTGGACTGATAGCTGTCTTTATCGAATTGGTTTCATCGACGAGCGTCATTGGGTCCAATCCATTCACACCATCGCCAGAATAGCCGTTGAGATTAGCTTCAGCTGTGCCGTCTCCATCAACATCGAGGCTGATGGAGTGCCAAGCCCCTACGAATAAACCATAGCCGGATTCACCGGCTTCGACCATTTGCTCGGCCAATCCATCACCATCTAGGTCAGCACATAGAACCGAGGTCGGTAATGACCAAGGTTCCAATAATCTGGCATTCAATGAACCAAGGGAAGTTGCATTTATTGAATGTGAGGTGATATTTCCTTCGACTGTCAAACTAGAACCATCGCTGATACCGGTCTGGGGAATCAATAATTCCAATACCCCGTCACCGTCGAAATCACAAACCGATGCCGAGGACATCTCGATTACATTTTGATTGCCAGATTCGTTAAAGGTGCCAGCTTCATTCTTGATGATGACATAACCTTGGTCATTGGAACCGATGATGTCTAAATCGCCATCACCGTCGAGATCGGTTAAAATTTCGTTCTGAGTAAGGTTTGAGAACGCACTACTCACCGACCATGCTCCACCGGTATAGTTCAGACTCTGCCAAGCGCCATTCTGTTCTTTGATTAGAATTAATGGATATCCGGGTGATGCAAAATCTCCAGAATATAGACTAGCCAAATCTGCTGGCATGCCGACTTGACCGTAGGGATAAATTGTTTGAGTCGCATTCACACTAAAAGAAGAGGTTGAACTAACCCAAACTCTGACCGAGATATCACCGTTAGGATGAATGGAAACTATATCATCAAAACCATCTCCATTGACATCGGATAGAACCGCGGAATTCAAATATTGGCTCAATGAAATATTCATGGTTGAATCGAACGAAGAGGTTGTTGAATTCCACGTGTGCATACAAACCATATCGTTGCTGGGCGCAATAGACATCACATCATCAATGCTATCGTTATTGATGTCTCCAACGGCGAGGGCGCTCGCATTATCACATGTTGCTTGCCAACTGGAATGGCTCAAGCCAGTTGCGGAATCAAAGTCCATCCAAGAAATCGCTGTAGTCAAATTGGTAACAGAAGAATCATTCGATAATATCACAACTTCGCTAAGGCCATCGCCGTCAAATTCTGCATCGACGAGATCTTCCAATGGCCCGACGGCAAAGAAGCCACCCCCAACGTCTGGAGTGAAACTCATGTCGACCGTACTCGATTGAAGGTTAGCCGAAGGCGGTAGCAAAAATCCCGGCGCTTGTACGGTTCCACCCGAACTCGAATATGCGCCATAAGCCGCTCCGTTCCAGAATTGATCTTGATGGCCTATCGAACCATATCCAGTCCCGGTGAAGGACCATTCATGATCTCCGTCCTCATCGATATCGAGCCAAACACTACCTGGTGATTCATCGAGTGCATCGATTTCGACATCGAATGATACACTGGTAAAGGTGACATTTCTAGGGACATCGATGGTCGAAGAATTATTGCTCACACCACCGGCTAAATCGATTTCAATAGTTGCCATCGAAGCGGAAAAAGACGACAAAGTAGTGGTCTCGGCACTAGCTGAAATCATCAAAATAGGGAGGGTAGATGTCAACATCAAGAAGATGACGGCCAAGGGGAAAACGCGTCTCATGGTACCACCGGGGATAACGGGGAATAAATCGCTCCTTCATGTGTCTTGCTACGTATGGGCGCAAGTAGAATGGTATTTCAGAGATTATGTTATCAGCCGAGGTGTTAATTACTAGTTATAAAGAATATCATTGTAATAATCAAAAATCTCTTCGCAGTAGATTGATTTTAATAGTAGTGTGTCGAAAAACCCTCTGGAAAATGAACGATTGAAAGCATTATGTATGCTCGGCCAGTCGGCAAAAAACGAGGGATTTGAAAGATGGAAGACGAGGGGCGAGTTTTAATCAGAGCAGGCGATATAGAAATAGACATCTCGGGGGCTCAAACCTCGGTCGAAGAGCGTCTGGTAAAGATCCGCGAAGATGATACTTGGTCGATCGCATTATCAAGAATTCGAAACGCCAGAGAAATCGCTATTCAAGCTGCTATCGAAGCAGCGAAAGAATCGGGTTTGCCTGAACGTGGTTCGGCGTTCAAAGCATTGATCGAAAATTGCAACCTGATCCGCAAGCCTGACCAAGTTTTAGGTGCAATACAATATCTGAGAGACGTGGAAGGAATCAACGATAGCCCGCCTCGTGTTCTCAACCAAATATTTATCGATGCAGGACTAGAACCCCCAGGTAACCTATCTCTTTACTTGAACCGATTGCGAGAGCGCGGTTACCTTACCATCCCTCCTTCGGCGATGGAAAAGAATCGCTATGCGATTCTCACCCTTGAAGGAAGAGCCCATTTGGATAAGCGATCTCGCTTTTGATGGTGATTTCTGATGGTCTTGTCGGGAAGTGCTACCGACGAGGAAGAAACCCCTTTGGATTATTCATATCAGAATAAGAAAGGCGTATTATTGCGCCGAGGGAACCATCCTCGCAGCAACTTTAAACGAGCGATTCTTGATGATGCTGACCTAACTGAAGGTAATTTTGTCGAGTCTAATTTCAACCGAGCAAGCATGGTCGGTATCGACTTGATGAAGTCGGCTTTCGACGGAAGTGATTTTCGAGGAGCAGACTTGAGAAAGGCGAGGTTGAACCTATCAAATTTCAACAATTGTCAATTCAAAGGCGCAGATATCCGCGGTATAAGAGGCAGATATGCTATCTGGCAAGGTAGCGATTGGTGGAATGCTAAACTCGATGACGATTTGGCAAAGGCATTAGCGAAAAAATGGCCAAGGCCGAAGGATGATTAGAGAGTTGTTCTTAGCGGTTTCATGGCGGTAATATTGCAGCGCAGGGTCGACTTCCCAATGCTCGATATGGCGGGAATTGCATTTTATCCGCGCATCTATGATCTCGCTCACAGATTTTTCGAGGAAACTTGGCTTGAGATGTGCGATATCGATTATCCAACTATGATAAATGAGATGAAATTAGGCTTCCCTGTCGTAGACATCAAGAGTCAATTTCATCAGCCGATGGTTTATGGTGATGTGATCGAAGCCAAGATTTGGATTTCGAGAATCGGCACCAAATCTTGTGTTTGGCAATATCGGTTTTACAATCAAAATGAAGACCTCTTGTGGTCGAGCGAACAAGTCACGGTTTGCGTAAGTATGGATACGATGGAATCGCTCGAAATACCGACGAGTCTACGCACCGGGATGGAGGCATGTAATCATGAGTGATTCGTTTTCAATTAGAATGAGTGGAGATGATGGACTAGCCCCCCCCGCAGAAATCTTTGCAACCCGCCCCGATGAAAAAGGGCCAAAAACCGTAGCGATTCTATTGATTGCTGGTGCAATGTTGATGATATTTGTCGGCTTTGGCGACCTTCAGAATGCAAATTCGAACGATCTAAGTCAAGAAGATTTGGACACCTTGTTAACCAATGTTCGCAATCAAGGCGACAATATTACCGATGAACAATATCAACAATTCCATGACAATATTCGAGAGAGCGGCGCTTATTCGATTAGAGGCTGGTCATTAATGATTGGAGGGATAGTTGTTGGACTGGCCGGGGTGTTATTGTTCAAGTTGAATTTACAAGGTCCAAAAATGGCGATGTGTGGAGCAGGAATTGGCTTTATCGGCGGAACTTACGGTTCGTGGACCATAAAGACTCTCTCGGAGTCCGCATTACCCGAAGCCATGGTCTTAGCCAATGAAATATTGACTTATGTCTGTGGAGTGTGTATGGTGTTATGTTTAGCGTTGGCTGGTTTGCCATTGATGAATGCTTCTGCAAAAGCAGCCTTGAATCAGAAAATAGTGTTCATTGCTGAACAGGAATAGACTTCTTATCATCAAAGTAGATAGCGGCTTGAACTATCAAGAATCCGATCAAAAACCCGCCGACTACATCGGTGAACCAATGGACTCCGCCAAGCATTCTTCCGCAAGCTGTAATCGTAATTATTATCAACCAAATCTTCATGGCTAATTTTTTATTTACTTGTTCTTTAAACACGATTAGCAATAGCGAACCCCACATTACGGTGGCAAGCATTGTATGGCCACTTGGCCATGCTAATGAGGTCATGTCGGAGCCGGTTTCGGGTCGAGCCCGACCGATGAATTCTTTCAAAAAATATGAAATTGCGCCCATCGAAATAATTGAAGAAATATAAATTAAAGTTGTGGTGTGTCTCTTGTTTTTAATCAGAATGGCAGAGCCGATGACCAGGCCGATAATCGCGGTTTCAAGGTGGCCTGGACTAGAGAGAATCCATTTGCCGAACCAAGCGACTTGGGTTGAATCATGGTAGTAGAAAACGTCGCGGACAAAATTGTCTAATGGTTGCAAGGGGTTGTCCTTGAGTGAAGCGAAAAAGCCGAGGAAGATCGCGATGATGATGGCGGTCTTATTTGCTAAGTTCATAGTGGATAATGGGGGGGTTGAGGTTTTGAAGGCTCCTGTGGTGGCTCTCCATCATTCATCAGAATAATATCAGGGCGGTCATAATATCCGGATGGAGGCGGTTTAATTACAAATTATCGAAATACAGAGAGTAGTCGGTGTGACTAAGGGGAAAAACTATCACCATCAGTCTTGCATAAGTCACTACGAGTGATGTCATGTCAGACAAAAGCCTTGAAGAACGAGTCTCAGAACTAGAGTCTCGGCTTAACAAAATAGAAGGTGAAAAAGTCAAATCTTTTGATTGGGAAACGGGATGGGAAGTAGGGATTGTCTTCGGAATATTGCTTATTGTTTTGGGTTTTCTAGTTTATCAAGTATACTTGGCCTAATAATATCATCATCTTTAGTTTTGAATCAGAGGGTACCGGCGTATGCG
>LWDU01041042.1_pt1 | contig 20562 bp, 23 predicted proteins | sample 727161 | NCBI WGS metagenome assembly LWDU01 (sample SAMN04566230, study PRJNA314399) | hydrothermal vent metagenome | isolation source: deep sea hydrothermal plume seawater | place: Mexico: Gulf of California, Guaymas Basin | collected 2004-07-11
GCCATTTTATCTTACACCTATCGCTTATTTCCAAAAGAATAACGTAGATCATACCATGTTATTTCATTCGAGTCTGACCCCATTGGTTTTTTGGTTTTCTTGACCCCATTGGTTTTCTTTTGTGGGTTTGAGGAGGGCATTGAGGGAGGTGAACTTCAAAACAGAAAGAGCCTCTCTTTGCCCTAGCCACGGGGTAAAGAGAGGCTCTTAACTTTCTATAGCCAAAGGCTCAAACACTCAAGAGCATTTCCCCTGGACTCCGTTAACAAACTATTTTTAAATATGTAAAGGTAAACTAATTATTTTAGATAAAATTATTTAAAAGTACATGATGCATTGGTGTTGGGTCCAACATCGGACGCAGGCACACATATATTACCAGATGTCCCGAGTGTGCCACCAGTCGCCACCCCCTGGTTGACGATTGGTGCACCGGCACAACCTCGGGAATCATCGCCTGCGCCACATTTGGTACAAGTCGACGCGTCCCAACCCCCGGGGTTGCTGGCGAGGGTGCAATAACTATCGCCGCCGCCGCCGCCGCCGTGGCCACCAGAGGTGGTGCAGACACCTATCTTTTTATAAGAGTCTTCGGTATACACTGTTCCAAAGACTTCATTACAAGCAGCGATAGCCAAACCAAATTCTGCATCAGTGAATACCGTCGCGCCTTTGGCCCTCGCGCGACACGAATCCCAGTGTGCGGTCAATCCTACATTTGAGGCTATACCATCTGCAATATTCGGATATTCCTTGCCGATATTCGCATTCAAGAATTGGTTGAATTGTGCTTGTACCGTTACAGGTAATTTGGGTATTAAGCTCCTAAAATCATATTGAAACATACCAACTGCACCCCCATTCCCCGACGCCGCACAGCCATCCCAAGACCGAGCATCAACTGCAAAATGAGACTCGTGTGCTATGGATGCTGTAATATCAGGACAGTACTTTGTAACTGTACCTTTTACTCCTTCAGTCGAAGCGTATGTTTTTAAATCCTCAGCGAAAATTTTGTAATATGTGTCGTCGACTGAATCCAAATCCCAACCTACACAAGTAGGTCCCCAATTATCGCCTTCGAAGACAGCATTCTTTACACACCCGCTATTGGGGTCGGCACATAGCTGATCGCGTTCTGCTCGTGTGCCTAAACCCCCAACTACTATATTATTAGCCTTAGGATAGCGTGATGCCGACACGTCAGGACATAATTTTGCATATGGATCAGCAACCAACGCTTTTTCGAGCAGTCCCAGATCAGCTATTGGCAAAGTGCCTGTATCATTGCCCAACTTCGCACAATTGTCGAACGCGTAAGTGATTGGTGGTCCAGACGTAGTACCATTTGCACCAATTGGAAGTGCTGGGTCCCAGGCCCCTAGGGAATCACCGAAAACCATATTGCCTTTAGAATCCGGCCTCCACCCTACCAACTCAAATGTAAAGGGGCCTCCAATTACTTTTGGCGATACACTTTTTAGGGTCGCACGACCATATATTTCACTAGGCGTAAGCTCAACGCAGGGAAGTTTCAGGATATCCGTGCCCTCATCGTAAGACGAATGACAGGGAAGCGCAGGATCTGTATCAGCGAGCGCCATGCTGCCGCCTCCCAGAAAACCCGATAGTATTAATGCACTGGTTAATCTAAAGTGTTTCATTTTTATCTCCACTCTTTGAATTAATAATAATCATTATTAATTATTATTAGGCAATGTTAAATCCTTACATTTTATCGTTATTAAGTTCACCCCTATTAAATCAAGGAATGACTAGATTAAATGCATTGCAGACTTTCTCCAGTTTGAAAATAATTAGGGACAGTTACAGACACGCAGCAGTTGGGCAGGGTGGCCACAATAGTACTCCATCAATGCTTGGATCAGGTAGATCACCCATGTTTCCGGACAAATCTGTTACTGTGTTTGCCACCGGTATGCTAAATATCAACTGCGTCGAGGCATTGAGGCCTGTACTGTAATAGGTACCTACATTGACGCCGCCTGACACGTATTTAATAGGTGTTCCAGCAGCCTCATATAGCTGAGGAGAGAGAATATCAATGTTATCAAGTTGCTTTATTGAGTCCATGTTTTTTGTGGTGGCGCCGTTAAAAGACACAGTGACCAGCGTCTTTAAAGTAGTTCCTTTGCTGTTTTTTGCGTTTTTGACAGCCGCGAGACTTTTTGTCGGTTGTGTTAATGCCCGTCACCATAGAAATGTCAGCTGTCCAGCCGGTTTCTATATGGTCACAATAGTATGAAATACTATTAACATATGTACCTTTCGTAACTGCGTCAACTATTATGCCTATTTCTTCATAGATGGCGTCTTGATCCCATCCCGAGTCACCAATCCCCCCCCCGACAACTATGTAAACCTCACCAACAGTGTTTAGAAAGTAGCTATGAGCGGAGTTCGCACCGGGACAGGCCAGACCGTTTAATATGCCGGCAGCAGTTGTGTCGCCATTAAACAACATTGTTGGCCCCGTCACCTGAGTTGGTATTGTGGGTTGTGATGTAATATGCCGCCAATAGCCGATGACGCTAGAGCTTTGATTCAATACAACTCCACCGTCGGGCGTAAATGTCTTCAGCTGCCATTCCAATTTACCATCAATTGTGGGGTTTTGTATGCGTTCTAGGACGGCGCTGTGAAAGCCCCCGTCAACCTCAACACAGGGAATGGTAACATTCAAATCCTCATCCACCGTCGCATAGCAGGGAAGAGCAGGATCTGTATCAGCGAGTACCATGCCGCCGCCTCCCAGAAAACCCGATATTATTAAAGCACTAAATAATCCAATATGTTTCATTTTCATCTCCACTCTTTAAGTTAATAATTTATTAACTGACATTTTAGCGTTATTAAGTTCACCCCCTATCAAATCAAGGAATGACTAAATTAAATGCATTGCAGACTTTCTCCGGTTTGAAAATAATGAGGGTCAATTAAACTAGTGATTTAGCAGTCTATAGCACTCGTTATGCTTGAAATTGAATATTAAACAATAATTTTAGTTCTGGTGGTGGCTGCTACTTTGGATCTCCATCAATGCTTGAATCAGGTAGAGTGGCGATGTTCCCATGCTGCTCGTATTCATTGTATTTATGGTCGGCTAAACATCGACTTCGTCTAGGTCTTGAGGCTTGTATTGTCATAGGTACCTACATTAACACCTTTTTTTGCATTCTATCAGAATACCCAGTGTAGTTGTCAAGTATTCCTGTAGACTTTATATGCTTCTTTATTGAGTCCACATTACCTATTCCTAAAACCAATAGCCACTGTTTTTAAAGGTGACTTAATACCCTAAAAGTGCACTAAAAAACCCTGAGTCTTCAATATCAACTCTAACTTTCCAAAACTTCGCACAAAAAACAGTGAAAATCTCATCTCGTCACTACTGGAAATAGGGCAAGTAGATATTGCCAGCATCGTCTAGTATCGTTGGAATTTCACATTATTAAAAGCTAGAGACTAGGCCACGGTATTTTCCGATTAAAGCCCTTGTTAGCTGACTATCGCCCATGCCTGGTAAACACATAAAAACAAAAATAACAATGCGGTAGAGTAAAAAGTTAGTGCAAAACCAAAGGCTCTAGATACCGCACCCTTTTTGTAACCCTTAAAGAATAACGTACGACCTAGCGCAAAAAGCACAGAACAAAGAGGTATGGCAGATAAGAAAGAAACGGGCATTAAAAAACACCACGCTGTGTATACAGCTACAGTAATAACAAACTGCTCTAACGTATTTTGAAGAAGGCTTTGTAGAACAATAGCATTCTCAGAACCTTTAGTTAACCCACTGCCATCAATGTCATCAGGACTAAAAAAACGAAACTTAGCCATTCGACCAATTGACACAATCAAAAACAAAGTCGGCAGAATGATTGATGCCCCAAGAATATCTATTCTACCTTGGATATCGATGATTTTTGCATACGAAAAGGGATCTAAATATGCACCCAGTGCAATGGTAAGCGCGGATACGGTCAGGGCAAAAACCATTCTCTTGGAAACACCTAATTGCTTTGCTGAAAGTGACATACATTATCCTTCGGTTAAAAGGGGACTCTACCCTTTATTTTATTTAAAAGGTCGGCCCTGAACAACCAACAGCAGGGTCAAGTCTTGCAATCAAGCATTTTTAGGGAACTGTACGATTATGGCTCAATCGCTGCCAGCTATGGAGAGCGAACGCGAGGGCTGGTAGTCCCCAGAAGGCGTAGGGGCGTTGTTTTGTCGGAATCGGAGCGTTAGCGTAGGTGGAGACAAAATAAAAGGCATTCCGAAACGCCGTCCAGTCATTTGAGGGAGTGTTACNNNGCCGAAGGCATTAGTGGTCGCGTTAAGTTTTTGCCGCTTGCTTGGGCTGGGATGCCCAAAACAAGCTTTCGCAAAAATAGCGACTCCCCGTCCAGCTTGATTTTATCCAATTACTATAAACCGACATACAAGCCAAGGAATACTTATTCCGTTTTTTTGTACTTTAGCTGCATCCCACTTAAAAAATTACGCAAAATCTGATTTTTACACAATCTATAATTTTTATGGGCTGGCTTACGGAAAAACGCACTTAATTCATGTTTACTTAAACGAAAATCAACGGTTTCTAGTATCGCCATGACATCGTCATTTGTTAGATTTAAGGCGATTTTTAATTTTCTAAAAATAATGTTGTTAGTCACCAATTCCTCTGGTTCAACTTGGGCGCCCGGTTTTTTACCACGCTTATCATTGATTAAGCCATTCAGAAAGATCGCCATATTAATATCACTACATTCCTGATAGCTTAGGTCATCATCTTTTTTTAGCCAGTCGCTAATTTCTTGGCGCGAAACCTGATGATCAGCGAGTGCAAATAGCGCGATCATTTTGGTATCATCAAAGTCGAAGGTGTAGCGAATGCGGCGTAAAATATCGTTATTAGTCATATCTATAAGCTTGTTAAATTGATCGCAAAAGTTTTATCTTGTGCTTAATAATGAGGGGGGCGTTCGTCAGCCACCGAAAGGGCTCCGTTAGACTGTACTGATGTCTCGGATAAATCACGCACCCGGCCAATTAACTGCTGGGTAAGGTGCTCTAAAGCATCAATTTGAGTTTGTTGCTTGCACACCACATCATTAAGCTGGGCAATGGTATCTTCCTGATAGGCAATCTTGGTTTCTATGGCAATAATGCGTTGCTTGGTCATCGTATTATTTTAAATATGAACAGCAATAATCTGTCGGGGTTTTAATTTTTATTTGAAATTTTGCATCACCGGGTACGGTAAATGATTCACCTGCATCGATACTTTGCCATTGCTGTGTTCCTGGTAGTAATACTTCAAGTTCACCCGCCATAATTTCCATGAGTTCTTTTGCGCCTGTAGCAAAGGTGTATTCACCGGGCAGCATAAACCCTAATGTTTTTTCTGTGCCGTCTGCGAATTGTATAGTGCGGCTGCTGACGTTTCCATCAAAATATATATTGGCTTTTTTTACTACTGTTACATTGTTAAATGCTGTCATTTTATGTCTTTTTCTTTTATTGCTTTATTGGGGAGACCAGAGGCTGGTACATCTGGGTAGAGCGGACTTTAGTCCGCTACTCTAAATCAATAATAGCGAACTGAAGTCCGCTCTACAGTTTGTTTTTTCTTTATACTTTTTTCAGGGCTATCTTAGCTTCATTCCATAAGTTATCTAATTCTTCAAGTTCACACTGTTTTACTTCGCGTCCAGACTGAACTACTTTGTTTTCAATATATTCAAAGCGTCGGCTAAATTTGCGGGTACTTTTTTTCAACGCTTGCTCGGGCTCAACCTGCATATGTCGTGCGAGATTCACTGCAACCAGTAATAAGTCGCCAATCTCTTCTTCAATATGCTCTTGGTCTCCTGATTCCCAGGCTTCTTTGACTTCGTCCAGCTCTTCTAATACTTTATCGTAAACCGGTTCAATGTCTGTCCAGTCAAAACCATGGTTTGCAGCACGATCCTGAATTTTCCTGCACTGCACTAATGCGGGCAGGTTTTTTGCCACGCCGGATAAAATCGTATGATTTTCAACTTCTTTTGCTGCTCTCTCAGACTCTTTTAGAGTTTCCCACGCTAGCTGCTGTTCTGCTTCACTGGCATACACGATATCAGCAAAAACATGCGGATGCCGACGCGTTAATTTATCTGCAATCCCTGCTGCAACCTGTTCAAAATCAAATAAGCCTTGCTCTTCGGCAAGCTGGGCATGGAACACTACCTGAAATAACAAATCACCTAATTCAGATTTGAGATCTTGCATATCATCGCGCTCAATCGCATCGACGACTTCATACGCTTCTTCCAGCGTATAAGGGATCAAACTACTAAAGTCCTGTTTTTTATCCCATGAGCAACCAGTTTCAGGGTTTCTTAGCTGCTGCATAATCTGTAATAACTGTTGCATATTTTTCATACTTATTACATATCAAAAGTGTGCATTTTATCATCCAGTCGAGGCCAGGCGGATACAACTGCCTTCACTAAGGTCGCTAGTGGAATGGCAAAAAAGACACCCCAGAATCCCCAGAGACCACCAAAAAACAAAATAGCAACGATAATAGCAACCGGATGCAGGTTAACCGCTTCGGAAAAAAGTAAGGGGACTAAAACCACGCCATCTATGGCCTGGATAATGGAATAAGCGATAACAATATACATAAATTCATCGCCACTAAAACCCCATTGGAAAAATGCGACGCCGAGTACCGGAAAGGTAACCAGGGTTGCACCTACATAGGGAATAATAACTTGTAAGCCCATAAACACAGACAGTAACACTGCATAGTTAAGACCCAGAGCTGCAAAAGTCATATAACTGGCAAGACCTAAAATCACCACTTCGACAAATTTGCCGCGGATATAGTTACCTAGTTGCATATCTACTTCTGCCCAGACATTAATTGATAATAATCTATCTCTGGGTAAAAATTTAGCAAACCAGTTGAGTAATACGGCTTTGTCTTTCAAACAAAAAAAGATTAAGACAGGAACCAGAATAAGATATACCAGGGCACTGATAATACCCACTACGGATGAAGCGGAAAAACTTAATAAATCTTGTCCGTAATTTAAAGCTTCTTGCTGAATAGCAAACATAAGATCACGTAATTTATCCGCTGAAATAAATTGCGGGTAGGCTTCAGGTAATTTTAGAATTTCAGCTTGCGAGCTTTTAATAATATCAGGGGTATGTTGTAGCAGTTGCTTTAACTGCTTATATAACATTGGCATCAGGCCAAATAACAAATAACTAAACCCTCCCATAAAACCTGAAAATACAATAAACACGGCAGGTAGCCGACTGAGCTTATGCTCTAGTTTTTTTACCATGCCTTCTAATAAATAGGCTAATACAATGGCAATAAATACTGGCATTAATACATCGGCCAACGAGGTAATTAACAAAAAACCAACGATTAAAATGATAGCTAAAGCAACAGCCTGAGAATTAGGTAAAATACGCTGTAAACTGTCTTTTAAAAACTGCAGGTTGGAAAAATCTTTACGCTTCATGATGACTTATTATTATTTTAGGTGTCCTATATCCGAGGTCACGGGCGATAAGTGGCATTCGTTTTCGGGGTTTCGCTGACGCTGACAGAGATAACTTCCTGCCATATCTCTTTGGCATGATCGTAAAGATATTTAGCTATGCTTTCGGCGGTAGTCGGACCTGTTAATACATCATTGAGATGACGGTGATCAAGCCTTTCATCTATCATATTTTTAAAAACGCCAAGTTCATTATAATCAACCACAAACCCAGTCGCATTAAGTTCTTCTGCCGCTAAAACCAGTTCTACAACGTAATTATGACCGTGCAACCGGCTACAGGGGTGTTCATCGGTTAAACCTTCGATAATATGACTTGCACTAAAATTAAATTGCTTGGAAATTGTGTACACGCTTGTTTGTTGCCTTCCGTTTATCCTGGATAAATCAGGTATATTTTTTGTCATTAAAAAAGCTGACCCTAGAGAGTCTACTATTATTTACCTTTATATTAACATGCTTTATCGTATAACTCGCCAAGACTTGGGAATAGTTCTTCTGGTCCAGCGACAATACTTTAAACTTTCTCCGCTATAACCGACTTACTTAATTGATCTATCTTTGCGCAATAGTCATGGTATTCATTCGAGTTGCTGGGTGAATAATTCAGGTTTTTAAATAAACCGGTCAATTTGGTAAAGTAATCCCGTACAGCCTCTTTATTACTGAATTGGTAAGGCTTATTCACCAAGTCGACAATACGATTTAAACTTTCCTGTTGCCTAGCGAGAGGCACTGCTGCATCGACTGCATCAAAAGCATCTTGCTGTAAATACACCATATCCAGAAACAGGGCTTGCTGGTAGGTTACAAAATCCTCGGTAGTAATACCCTCTTCACCGGTGACCTGAATCATTTGTAAAATAGCGTCTCCTTTTTTCAATAGGGCTAATAAATCCTGTACATTATTGATCCATGACTGGGATAGGTTTTCTGTAAACCAGGGCTGCAGTTGTTCTAAATAACGTGACCAGGATAGTAGTGGATCTACTGCAGGATAAAAACGTTTATACGCCCGATCCGCACTGAGCCCTAAAAATGTTTTTACCGTTCCCAAAGTAGATTGGGTAACAGGCTCTTCAAAATTTCCTCCCGCTGGCGATACTGTGCCGATCATTGTTAAACTGCCCTCACTTTGATCAGCGGTTTTAATCACCCCCGAACGTTCATAAATACCTTTAATTGCAGAATCCAGATAAGCAGGAAAGGCTTCTTCGCCTGGAATCTCTTCCAGACGACCTGATGTCTCACGCATAGCCTGTGCCCAGCGAGAGGTGGAATCGGCAATAATCAAGACGTTCAAACCCATTTGGCGGTAGTATTCACCCAGAGTAATCCCGGTATAAATAGAGGCTTCACGCGCGGCAACCGGCATGGACGAGGTGTTACAGATAATCACCGTGCGGTCCATTAAGGTCTTACCTTTAACATCTTTTAATTTCGGGAACTCGGTAATGGTTTCAACGACCTCCCCCGCCCGCTCACCGCAAGCCACAACGATCACAATATCGACATCTGAATTACGTGAAATTAAGTTCTGTAATACGGTTTTTCCCGCGCCAAAGGGCCCCGGAATACACCCCATACCACCCTTAGCGATTGGAAAAAAGCTATCAATCAGACGTAAATGGGTAATTAAAGGTTCATGAGGGTACAGCCGCTGTACTATATTCTGCTTTAACAGAGCATGTGGAATGGCTTTACGCACCGGCCAGCGCTGCTTTAAAGTCAGTGTTCTTTCCTTGCCTGAATCCAGTCTAATCTTTGCCACGGCTTCATTCACGGTGACTGAGCCTTCCTGTATCCAGCTGACCGTAACCTCACCTTGTACATCAAAAGGCACCATGATTTTATGCGTAAAACCTCTTTCCTGCACGGTACCAATCACTGAACTTGCCTGTAATACTGTTCCTGTCTGCACAATCGGCGTGAACGCCCATTTAGTATTGTTATCCAAAGCAGGTAAATCTATGCCTCTCGGTAAAAAATAGCCAAATTCACTGGCCAGTTTGTCGAGTGGGTTTTGCAGACCATCATAGACTTGCCCTAACAAACCAGGCCCCAGCTCAACTGAAAGCATCTCTGCACTTTGTTCTACCAAGTCACCTACCGAAACGCCCTCCGTACTTTCATACACTTGCGCATCTGCAACCGCGCCATTAATGCGCAAGACCTCTGCCTTTAAACGTTCCTGATACTTGGCATCACTGCGTTTAGGAAGAATATAAACAACTTCATTCTTGGTTAAAGGCTGCTCACTACCCGCTAGTGTTTCGATAGAGACCAAACTATCCTGAATGGATACGACTCTTGCTGTTGCCTTAGTTGTGTTATTCATTTATTTCTCATCAGTCCAAAAGAATATGCCTAGAATGGACACTAGCTAAAGGGTGTTTATTTCAGCTTGCTGGTTAAAATCACCCAGGCCATTTTTTACCAATAGCTCAAATTGTTGCATGGCCTCCTGCTCATGACATTGTGTCCATCTACTGACAATATTCCAGCGTAAGACATAAATTACCACGGCTTCAAAATCAAAATAATGGCTATGTCCTATACTTTCATAATGTTCCCAGCTCAAATTTAATAATAATTTTTCTAATTCAACGCTCTTATCTTCGATAAACAAAGTATTTGCATGGCTTACCCATGCAAAGCGGTGGCTTAAAGAAAAATCATCGATTTGCCAGTTTTTACGAATAAAGGGGACCACCTGCCCATATCCCCAACGCTCATTTTTTGCTGGTGCGTCTTTGCCCAGTTTACGCCGGCGTATGGCAGCCATGATAGTGCGTAATTCCATACGCCAGATAATGACTTCTTGCAGAAGAGGCTTATCTAAAGACTGTAAAATGTGCTCTGCTGCAATTGAAATCTCTACATCATTATTTTCCGTACTCATCTTAGCCCAGTGCAAATTTGTTTCTATTTCGGCTAATTGCTGTCTATCTTGATCATTCAATAATGCCAATCGACGTTCTAGATGCAGACGGGTAACGGGCTTACTTTTCACATCCCACAGTGACATAGAGTGTGGTGATAAGCTCGCTATCAACATTGCATAGTCTGTCTGTTGCCCGCTCACTTTACGATGCCTTGCAATAGGGTCCTGAAACGCGGCTGTAGATGCTCTAGCAACAAGGCAGTAAGTGTTTGATCAGTAAAGTCGATCACCATATCATCATCTTCTAACCTGACTGATAAACCTGTGCCAAGATCATCAGCAACATTAATAGACACCCCTTTACGCAGCATGTCAGCGGCTATAGCTGCAGTAAAATGCGTTAGCGTACCGAGCTTTAATTCTTCCGGGTTGTTTTTTAACTCTTCGACACCAACCGGACTATTGGGTAAAAATATGCTGATATTTTCTTTATTATCCAGGTCCAGTTGCTCGCGTACCTTACCCGCTAGTTGCAAAATAAGACGCTCCAAAAAAGCCTCCTGATCCATTTTCTGACCAACCACACGCTGTACTTCTTTGCTAAAACTACCTAATAAAGTATCGCGTAATTTTAATAAGGCATCGCGTGTCGCTAGTTTTAAGGCATCTTCGCCGGCTATCCGCAGCGCATCACTTTTGTTTTTTGCCTCGGTAACTAATAGCTGCGCTTCTAATTCAGCCTCCTCAATAATCCACTCGGCTCGCTTTTGCGCATCGAGGACTATGCTTTCTGCTTTCTCCTGACCTGCTTCTACGCCCTGATCGCGAAGGCGCTGAATCAGGTTCTCAACGCCCGAAGAAGTAGCTTTTGAAAGTTGGTCATTCATATTGGTTTATCCTTAATAAATGGAAGTGGGGGCTTTAGTCCCGCTAATACAGTAACAACCGGCGGGGCTAAAGACCCTACTTCCGACTGCTTAAGCCTGTGGAATGCCCCCACTAATCACTAGCGCAAAAATAAAAGCGAATACCGCAAAGCCTTCAACAATCGCTGCTGGTGCTATTGATAAGCCAAAAATCTCAGGTTTTTCCTTGGCCGCATGTATTGCAGATGCACAACATTGCCCCTGATAAATAGCGCTATACATTAGAGCTATTCCTGCGAGAACACCGACTGCAAATAAACCAGGAGCGGCTTCTATTGTGACCGGTCTATTCAAGGTAAACATTACTACGATTCCATAGATAACTTGTGATGAAGGCATCGCCGACACACCCACATAACGTCCATAACCACTATCAGTATCCAGCATTGCACCGATGGCAGCCTGTCCAGCAACGCTACAGCCCATAATACTACCTACTGCACCGAGAGCCATCGGTGCATAAAGTCCTATCCAGCCTAAAACAATCACAAAATCATTCATCAATAACCCTCTTTTTTAGAAAATGCATTAAACGGATAACCTTCGTCAGAGACACTCCAGTTATAAAACTCAATAAAATTCAGACGCAAACCATGCACGACACCACTCATAATCCCCAGCATGATATTAAGTGTGTGTCCTATTAGTAAAATTAAAATACTGAATAACAATCCCATTCCGGGCATCGCATGATAGACCTGCGTGGCAAGATCATTGAAAGTCAGCGCTAATGAAGCACTGGCAAGACCCAATGCAAATAAACGCATATAACTCAAAACATCGCCAAATATTTTGGTAATACCGGTTAAGCTTTTTATGCCATCAAATAAGTATAAAACTACATCTAATAACCCACGTATAGGTCTGTCAGAACTAAACAGTATCAAGCACATAACAGCCAAGCCTAATAAACCATAAGCACTCTGCTCTAAATCTGCCTGCTGGCTATCTCTCGCTTGCCACAACATAAACCCGGCTAGCACAAATAAAGCCCAGCCCAAAGAAGCAAATCGGGTGGTTTTTTGCCGGTGTTGATACGCTTGTACTAGGTTTGCAAAAGCAATATGAATAACGCCGATAAAAATAGAGATTTTCATCATGCTATCAAAATCATTCATATCAAATAATTTTAATTTTGCGGCTAAAGTTCCCGCTTCTGGACTGACACCAAAATAACTCCCGACCATAACACCCCAGAGTAAAGACGCCGATAAGGTGATTAATAGTAATTGCCGAAATCGTATGCCTTTAATTGATGCACCCATATGCTGCCATTTTAGAATTAGAAAAATCATAAATACCGCTGCATAACCTGCATCGGATAAGATCATGGCAAAAAATAATGCAAATGAAAAAAACACCACAATGGAAGGATCCCAGCCATAATAATTAGGCATTTGGTAAAATTTGACGATCTCTTCACCCCCCGCAAAAGTATTGCTATTATTCAATAATGTTGGCGGTAACTCATCACCATCGGGATTTTCCTGTAGATATGCTAATTGTAATTCTGCTGCAAACTGCTCTAGCCGGGTAAGATCTGCAACGGCCACCCAGGATTGCAAAACAAAAACATCCGGTTCATCACGAGTCAATAAGTGTGCGGCCTTTAAATCTGATTGATTTTCATACTCCGCCAGATTTAACATGATTAATGACATCCATCGCGTCAGGTATTCGCGTTTGGCATGGGCATCTTCCAATGCTAACTCTATATTTTCTAATTGTTTAATAAGTTGTAACCAGGATACCTTACCCGTATGTGTTCTGATTACAGGCATGGCCTTAGCAGCGGGCTCTTCTTTGGCAATCACTGTTATATAGGCTTCGGTGTTGGTTTGATTGACTTGTTCCCAAACCAGGTCTGATGCTCTCACCTTGCTCATTAGGCGTTTCGGTACGATATAAAACCATAGTTTATAGCCAGATAATTGCTCCACTTCAGGCAGGTAAAAATCCCCCCATAAGGCAACGCCTTTAATACGTTCCTGTAAAAATTCAATTTGCTCCTGCAAAGCTATTAGCTTATTTTTTACTGCCAGAACATCTTGCACAACTGCCTTAAAGTCAAAGCCTTCCGGCTGTCTAACTTGATGACGGTGTTTACCGCATTGTTGTAAGTATTTCAGTGCAATCAGTGCTTCATTTATATGTTGCGCTGGTACATTATCTAATATTTTCAAAGCGCCGCGTAATGAGATTAAATGAGCTCCACCCAGGCTTTGCAATTCATCTAGGACAGCTGATTTATCGGCAATCAAGCCACATAAAGTTACTTTTTTTAAGGTCACAATTGCCATTAACTCACCTCTTTCAATCTCAGCCGTTTTTGTTTTGTGCTTTTCGCTCTCACGACACCAGCTCTATCTAAATCAGAAAGATATATCCGAATCTTGCGTATATCCTGTTGCGCCTGGGGAATTAATACCTTATCGAATAAATTAACCCGTTGAGTCACTTTTTTAAGTGCTTCACTCAGGGTTTCCACTCTTTGCTGCTCAACCTGCCGCTGTATTTTTAATTGCAGCATCGTTTTTAACTGAACAACTAGCTGATCCACCCAGTGAGGTTCTGTAAACAGAGAATAACTGGATACCTCTATACTCAGCTTGTTTAATACCGGCAAATGCACTCCGACAACATTTTCCTCACCCATTTCTACCTGAGTCAGTTTTACTAAATTTTGCACGTTAATGCTTTTATCTGCCAGCATCGGCAGCATTTTCGCTGTATTCTGATAGCACTGTTGTATTTCAAGCTCGGTTTGGGCAAATCTGAGCTGCGCTTTTTTACGCTCTACTGCCAGCTGCTGACGCTTTAAATCCAGCGATGGCAAAAACTGTTTAAAGCGTTTCAGTTTTGCACTGATATTGCTTAAAGATGCTTTACTGTATGCTAACCTGGCCATGGCAAGGTCACTCCTGATCCTGCTGCAGCGCGTCAGCTGGAGAAGATTTTGACAGCGCTTTAGGAAAATACTTATCGATCAAGACTTGCTTCATTAATAATTCACTTTCGTCAAAACATTCTGCCAGCGTTTGCCAGCAAAGATCCAGCGCTTCATCCAGAGGTATGGACACATCCAGGCGCATAAAGCGCTTGCGAAATAATTCACCAAACTTGATCTGTTTTTCATCAAAACTCGAGAGGTCAAATGCCATCGCTTGTTTTTGCTCGGCTTCCACAGCCCCGGAATAAAAACGGATCATGGTATTCATGATCTGTGCATGATCTTCCCGGGTTGAAGAGCCTATGACATGCTGTTTTAAACGCGATAATGAACCAAAAGGATCAAGCATATGATCATGCAGATAAAACTGACCTTCCGTGATATAGCCAGTATTATCCGGAACTGGATGAGTCACATCGCCACCCGGCATAGTAGTTACCGATAGAATAGTTACCGAGCCTGCACCATCATAATCACAGGCTTTTTCATAGCGGCGTGCCAGTTGCGAATACAGATCACCCATATAACCTCGATTGGCCGGCACACGTTCCATGGAAATCCCGACTTCTTTCATGGCATCGGCATAAGCGGTCATATCGGTCGCCAATACCAGTACCCGTTTACCTTCTTCGACAGCAAACCGCTCTGCGACAGCCAACGCCATATCCAGGACGATAAGCCGCTCCACAATAGGATCAGCAGCCAGATTACAGAACATGACCGTGCGTGCAAAGACGCCGGCATCTTCAAACTGTTGGCGAAAATAATGGTAATCATCAAAAATCAAACCCAGTCCTGCAAACACCACAATATCAGCATCTGCCTGGATACCTATTCGTGCCAGAAAAGGATTATAAGGTTCTCCGGAAACGGAAAAAATAGGGATTTTCTGACTCTCGACCAGACAATTGAAAACATCAATCATCGGCACATTGGTGTGAATCATCTTGGAGGCAAGAATACGCTTAACCGGGTTGACAGACGGCCCGTCTATCCCGACTTTTGGGTCATGAGCTAAATTAGAACCACCATCCATCGGCTCACCCAGGCTATTAAAAATTCGCCCCAGAATATCAGCCGAATAAGTCACTTGCATTGCGGTGCCTAAAAACCGTATGGATGCAGCATTAGACACCCCTTGTGTGCCTGAAAAAACCTGTAATGCGATTTCATTACGATCAATTTTAATCACCTGGGCAATCGAACTGCTAAATTCATCATCAACCATTGCCAGGTCGCCAAAGCGGGTAACCGCATCAGAGTTTCCTTCAGTTTCTGCAACACTCACCGTAATGATATTACCTACGATGGAAAGGATATTATGATGCCTGACCATTTGCCGAATCATACAAAACTCCTGTACTTATAATTAATACCGTAGCGCATTTGAAAGCGGTACTCAACTGACACTTCTGCTTTTGAATAAATTAGCTATGGACATTGGATCAGTCACTACACCTGCCATGACCACGTTATCCTTACCGTCTTTTTTTGCTTTATCCAGAGCTTTCTCTGCTTTACGCAGTAAATTAACCTTAACTTTAGCAGGTTTTTGTTGGCTACTGAAAGAAGTTTTATAAATCGAGATGCCAATGGAAATAGTCACAGAAGCGGCCTGATTGATTTGTATCTGCTTTACCATCTGTCTTATTCTCTGTGCAATTTCCTCGGCCTGCTCTGCTTCTGTATTGCTCAGCAGAGCGATAAACTTTTCTCTAGCGCACTAACAAATCATTATTTCGTAATTGCTCACGAATAGCCGCCGCTATAGCTATTAAAAGCTGATCACCTACTTGATATCCGTAGTTAGTATTGACATCAATATCCAGAGCAAGACAACATAATGGCTCAATACTACGCTGCGCCCTGGCTATTTCTTCACCTAGATGCTGCTCAAGAAAATGACGATTATTCACGCCTGTCAACGTATCCATCAAACTACTACGGTTGATCATTTCAAAATTCAAATGATTCTCTAGGAGGCTGTCCAAGAATAGAGACCCTACTACGGAAAAATCCCTTTTGGCCATTTTTCCCGAACATTTTCGTTAAAGAGCGCAACTATTAAAAGGCTTTCCCTCGCTACGGCTTCTATTCTCGGACAGCCTCCTAGGCAAACTCCGACGACCGCGCACATATGCTCAATAAAATCGCTAGCCATTGTGTCCACAAAGCGCTGCGGATCAAAGCTACCCATACTTAAGGTACCCAGAAACTTACCTCGGCGTAAGAAAGGAATAACCGCTACACTGGCGGGTTTACGTTTACCGTAGGCGAAAAAGTCAGCACATTTCGCGGTTTTATACGCGCCTAAATAAGGTCTTACCGAGCGCCCAAATTTGGCTTGTAAAAGCTTTTCATCCGGGAATATTATTAATTTGGGGTTATTGTTAATATCAAAACCACCTTCGGATAAATAATTTTCCAATTCTCCCTTTGCATCTATTAGACAAATGCCAATATAATCAAGATCAAAAAAATCCTGTGTGGTTAAAACATATTCAACCATTTCCACAAGCGCATTAAGATTAAGCAATTCCTTTTCAAACACTTGAAAACGCTGTAACGTAGTGCTATTAGCCTGCACACGCACTAAGGTGCTCTCCAGTTGGCTTTGCAAGGCCATTAAATCCGTTGTTAGGTCTTCTTCCAAAATATTTTCTCGGCATTAAAAACGATAATCCTAAGATTAGCAGTTTCAGAATAAAACGTAAGTATTTATCACATGACAGAGTCAATCCTCAAAAAAATAATCGCACTACGTCAACAAATTCAAGCGCATAACCACGCATACTATACCCTGGATGAACCCAGCATTACTGATGCTGAATATGATCGGCTGATCAGGTCATTACGCGCACTAGAAAAACAACACCCTGAATATGCCTCACCTGACTCTCCCACTCAATCTGTTGGTGGTCCGGTATTAGCCGCTTTTAGCAAGATTGAGCATGAAATGGCTATGCTGTCATTAGACAATGTTTTTTCAGCAGATGAACTGAATGAATTTATTCAGCGCATCCAAAACCGGCTAAAAAACACCCAAGAATTAACCTTTTGTGTAGAACCTAAGCTGGATGGCCTCGCGATCAGCCTATTATACGAGCATGGCAAACTGATTAGAGCTGCAACACGCGGTGATGGCAGCATCGGCGAAGATGTCACGCATAATGTCAAAACCATAAAAAATATTCCACATACATTGCAAGGTGATGCTATTCCTGTGCGGCTCGAAGTGCGTGGCGAAGTCATTATGCCCATCGCAGCTTTCCATGCCTTTAATCACCAGGCGCTTAGCAATGATAGTAAAGGTTTTGTTAATCCCCGTAATGCTGCAGCGGGTAGCTTACGCCAGCTAGATTCTAATATTACCGCACAAAGACCGCTGGCCTTTTATAGCTATGGTATCGGCATTGTAGAAGGAGGTATGTTAACTGATAGCCAGTTTCAAAGATTACAGCAATTAAAGGACTGGGGACTGCCTCTAACAGATGAAGTAATTCTGGCACAGGGTCCAGAACAATGTATTGCAGCTTACACCCAGCTGCTGGAAAAACGCGCACAACTAGATTATGAAATTGATGGTATCGTTTATAAAATAGATGACATTGCACTGCAAGAACAACTAGGCTTTGTTGCTCGTGCACCTCGCTGGGCTACTGCACATAAATTTCCCGCCCAGGAAGAACAGACGCAATTACTGGATGTAGAATTTCAAGTGGGCAGAACCGGAGCCATTACCCCAGTTGCTATTTTAGACCCTGTGTTTGTTGGTGGTGTCACCGTTAGTAGAGCAAGTTTACACAATGCAGATGAAATCCAGCGGCTGCAATTAAAAATCGGTAACACCGTCATTATCAGACGTGCCGCAGATGTTATTCCGCAAATTGTCAAAGCTATTCCGGGCTCACAAAGTCAAACAGAAATAATATTTCCAACCACCTGCCCCGTTTGTAATTCAGAAATAGAGCGCATAGAAGGCGAAGCCATTGCTCGCTGCACTGGCGGATTATATTGTGCCGCTCAGCGCAAACAGGCAATCAAATACTTTGCCTCACGTAAGGCCATGAATATTGAGGGCCTGGGTGACAAAGTAGTAGAGCAATTAGTAGACGAGCAGTTAATTAATAATCCCGCTGATTTATTTAACCTAACCGTCGAGCAATTGATTCCGCTGGAGCGTATAGGTACAAAAAAAGCCGACAACCTGATTAACGCCATTATTCAATGCAAACAAACCACCTTAGCTAAATTTATATTGGCACTCGGCATTCGAGAAGTCGGTGATGCTACGGCAAAGAACTTGGCTGAATATTTTCTAACTCTGGATGGTATACAAAAAGCCACGAATGAAGATTTAGAATTGGTTGATGATGTCGGTGAGATCGTCGCCAGACATATCGTTACCTTTTTCCGCCAAAACCATAATCAGGAAGTAATCACAGCGCTATTAGCAAGCGATATCCATTGGCCAGAAATACAGCCTAAAGAACAACAAGCACTCCCTCTTGCAGGTAAAATATTCGTATTAACAGGTGCCTTAGCCCACACTGACAGAAATGCAGCGAAGCAGACCTTACAAGCCCTGGGTGCAAAAGTATCGGGGAGTGTTTCCAAAAATACGGACTATGTTGTCGCAGGGGCAGCAGCCGGTTCTAAATTAAGCAAAGCACAGGACTTAGGTATTGCTGTTTTAACTGAGGATGAATTGGTTACCTTATTAGCATCATTTTAACTCTCCAGAAAACTGATAGGACTTGTTTCACCCATAAACTTTTTTCTAGCCTAAATATTTGACCATTAGTTCATTTATATGGCTTAATTCATCAACACTGTATATCAGGATATTAATTTATGTCTAAACCCCTATGCTCTATTATTCACATAGAGCCATAAGTTTTAGCCAATTACCTAATTCAGGATTGCCCAGTAATTGTTGCACGAACTTCTCTGCCAATCCTAAGTTTAACCGTGCCTGTTCACTTAAATCGGTGCCCAACTCAAAGTTCAGCGCCTGAATACTCAATAGAAAACAAGGTGGAGGCTGTTTATGCACAACATCCTGATAAACCGATAAGACCGAAGTGGGACTCATCGCATGAGAGGTATAACTCCGATCTTTTTCAGGCGCAAGCCGGGAAAATTGATAAGGCTGATCACAACCCACCGCAGCATCCACAAATAACACCAGGTCACGCCCCTCGAGATCCAGAGCATGTTCAATCTGCAATTGAAAGTCGGTGATAATCTCCAATCCAGAAAAATTAACGTGTTTTTCTATATATTCAATAAGCAAAGGTCCCAGAGCATCATCCCCTCTACTTAGATTCCCATAGCCGAAAACCAATACATTTGTCATTAATAAACCAAAGCCCACTACTCGTTAAATTGAGAAACAATTCACATAAGTGAAATTAAAAATCGATATTAAATGCTGAAATCTATTATAATACAAATTCCAAAGGGGACGACCTGGCTTCGACGTGGGTAACAAAACCTTAGGTGCATGTCGAGGACAGTACACCTCGTAAAATCTACTGAAACTTAAGTATTCGCAAATGACGAAAACTACTCAATGGCTTTAGCTGCTTAAACCCAGCACCATTCTCTTGGCTACATGTGCTTATGCGTGTAGAGTCCTTCGGGACATCCAGGAGTCACTCTACATAAGATCGCGTTAAGAACTTTGTTCGGAGTTCCGCCACGCTAAACCCAATCGAAATCGCTAAAAGTATCTTGGTCCGACGGGTAGCTTCTAGTTAAATCAAAGCGCGGAATAAACATGTAGATCCAAAGGCGGAGTACTTGCGGACGGGGGTTCAATTCCCCCCGTCTCCACCATTGCAAGGCTTTTTAAAAGCCAATAACGACCTGTAAGACCAGTTAAACAGTGGTTTTATGGGTTTTTTATTGCCTGTAACATCCTAAGGTGTCCTATAAAATACACCTTCTTTAGTAGTTCTTTTAGTAGTATCACGTCAGTACTACTAAAATTGGTACTACTAAAATGGCTAGATTAACAAAACCGCTAACCCATACAGAAGTAAGTCAGGCAAAACCAAGAGATAAGGTCTACACATTGTCAGATGGAGGGGGCTTGCAATTAAGAGTTAAGCCTAATGGTGTTAATCAGCGTTGAATATTTGCCACGTATCAGCGTCAGCCATTACCAAATGAAATATTTAAGCGGCTGATATATAATGAAATTTAAAA
>LWDU01034367.1_pt2 | contig 20561 bp, 21 predicted proteins | sample 727161 | NCBI WGS metagenome assembly LWDU01 (sample SAMN04566230, study PRJNA314399) | hydrothermal vent metagenome | isolation source: deep sea hydrothermal plume seawater | place: Mexico: Gulf of California, Guaymas Basin | collected 2004-07-11
TATCTTTATAATGAAGTGAATATCATGAAATATATTAAATCAATATTTCCTGTAATAGAAATAGTAGATGCTAGGTATGAAAAAGGATGGGAAATAAAAGCACTAGAAACTATATCCGATAACGGAGTTCATTCTTGTTTGATTAAAGGTGAAGTCCTAATCAACTGGGAAAGTTATGATAGGTTAAACTCAGAAATTAATTTGTATGTTGATAATAAATTTATTTGTTCAGGAAGAGGGAAAAATGTTTTAAATGATCCATTAAATTCTATTTCCTGGTTAGCGAATAAACTTATACAAAGAGGAAAATATATAAAATCTGGAGAGATTATCACTACAGGAAATACTTTAGATAAACCAATATTTGCCGAAAAAAATACTGTAATTTCTGCTAAATTTGATGGGTTAAGTGAAGTAACAATGCGTTACTCTTAGTTCCCTTTAAAGTTTGGTATCTTTTTATTTTTAAATGCTTCTACACCTTCATTAGCATCATTAGATAATGCTAACATTTCTTGCACAACATCAAATTCTGATACTGCAGCTTCTCTTCCTTTTTCTAATGCAATTTTAGCACTTTTAATAGTTTCTTTAACAGCGAGTGGTGCAGCAGAAGCAATACTTTTTGCAATTTCTTTTGCACGACTAAAAACTTTATCAGTTGTAACTACTTCTTGAACAATATTCATTTTCAATGCTTCTTCACTATTAAACTCCATTCCAGAAAGTAAATATTTCATAGCATTTCCCCATCCTGCTCTTTGGACAAATCTAATTGTAGCACCTCCCGTAGGCATTATTCCTCTTAAAACTTCTAATTGAGAAAATCTGCAATTGTCTGCGGCAATGGTAACGTCACAGGCTAGTGATAATTCTACACCATAAGTAAAAGTTATTCCTCTTACGGCACAAACTACAGGTTTAGTTCTAATTAATCCTCTAAGTCCAAGCGGATCTATTAAATCTTTAGGATGTAAATATTCTCTATTACCTGATTTCATGTAAGGGGCAATTTTTGGTAGATCTATTCCTGCTGTAAAATGTGGACCATGACTAAAAATTACTGCACATAGTGCTTTTGAGTTATTTTCATACTCTGTATAGGCTTCTGCTATTTGTCTAAACATTTCAGGTGTAAAGCCATTTAATTTTGTCGGACGATCAATACCAATATAAAATATTTTTTCTGACAAAGAAGACGTAATTCTTCCAATCTCTGGGTCTACATCAGGTGAAGGTGCAATGGGTGTTTCATCTATAATCATATTTTATACCTCAATTTTTTCTAGTGGATCACTTACATCTTTAGGAAGAGATTTTTTAAATGCGTCTCTATTTTTTAGTCTATTATAATAATTTTCAACATTTTTAAAATCTGAGATCTTTATAAACATATTTCCCATATGGACACTCCATCCTACAGAAGTATCTACAGCAGAGAATCCTGATTTAAGTAAATAATCTCTTCCTTTGAGGTGATTATCTAGAACTTCCAGAGATTTTTCTAATCTGCGGGATTCTAATTTAATTACTACAGGGGAGCGCAATTCTTCCGCAATTATTATATGTTGTTGTACCAATGACGCTCCATGTACAGCAATAGTTTCAGCATAGTGAAGCCATTGAAGCCATTCAGAATGTTCTTTATGATTTAGACTTCTTTCTAATTGATCACCCTTATCAAATACTTCACATAAATATTGGCAAATAGCTCCCGATTCATATAGCGTCAGATCATTATGAACTAAACATGGAACTCTTCCTAAAGGATGCACAGATAGATATTCTGGAGAACGAGTATATTTTTGATCAAAAGGCATCTCTACTAATTCAAATTTAATATTTAATTCATATAATAACCAAAGTGATCGCATTGATCGAGTATTTGGGCAATGATATAATTTTAGCATAATTCCTCTTTTGTTTAAATGCCTCTTATAATTCCTCTATAGGCTGTTGTTCCATATGCCTCAAATGATAGCAATCCCGCTTTGGCTAATGGTAGATTTGATAATTTCTCTAAAGCCGCTTCTTCATTTTCAGCTTCTACCACACAAAGTGCACCTTTCCCATCAGTTCTACTATATATTTCCCTAACAAATCCTTCTTTATATAATTTTAAAGCATAATCTGCTTCTGGGTCCATAAGCGGTGCAAAATCTTCAGCAGGTCTATCTTGATTTCTAGTTGCTACTACAAAAACTTTCATTTTTTACTCCTATTATTAGTTATTATTATATAAATTTAATTTATGATATAAATCAATAAAATCTGATGCTTCAACCTCTACTGTTTGATCAGCTTTTAAATCAAAATCTTGACTAGCTCCATATTCACTTGCTCTAAGAATAAAAGCTGTCTTTAATCCATAGCTTTTTGCAGCTAATAAATCTTGGTTATGAGCTGCTACGAGCATTACTTCATGTGCTTCATGTTGAAGTTTTTCTACAGCTCCTAAATAGGTTTCAGGATCAGGTTTATAATGCATAAATGTTTCCGCAGAAAATATATTATCCCAAGGTAAGTTTTGTTTATTTGCCATATTTGTTAATAAATCTATTCCTCCGTTAGATAAAGTCGATATAGAAAAATTAGTTTTAAGTAAATTAAGGCCTTCAACGCTATCATTCCAGGGTGCTAATCTATGCCAAGCTTTATTAAGATGATTTATATTTTCTTCAGTAAAACCATGAATATTTAGTTTTTGTAATATTTTAATTAAAGATTCTTTATGTAGAGTATCTAAATTTACCCATTTTTTCTCCCCGTTTCTTACTTTGTTCATAGAAGGTGCATAATTTTGACGCCATAAATCAGTCAGTTTTTCCCAATCTCCTTGTATATTCGTTCTATTTGATAAGGAAATACATTCTTTTATAACGGAGCTTCGCCAATCTACAACTGTTCCAAAAACATCAAATAAAAGTGCTTTTATCAGTTTTTTTCTCCATATTAGATTTACTAAAAATTATTTAATCCATTATTACAGACTTTGCGTAATAAAGTTAATTATTATTTTTAATACATTTACCTTCTGCTCTAAATTGTGTATTAGCACCTCCTAGTAATATTTTTTTACTAGTATTCGTATATTTAAGTCTCACAAATCGACCTACTTGCGCAGTTTGAGCTCTCCATTTACCATTTCCATAAAAATCTTGGTTTTTCTGAATGGAGATTCTTAAATCTGCTGAACGTTTCTTTTTATCATAAAAAAAATCAAGAGTTGCACTGCTAGCATTGATAAATTTTATTTCCCAATTAGCAAGAAAACTAGAATCTTTTATACGTAATACCCCTATACATTTAAAATCGTAATAATCTATAGTTGTTGCATAAGATGTATTAGTCATTATTATTAAAAATATTAATGAAGTATAAATAGTTTTTATCATTATAGTTTATTAAATTATTGTTTTAGAGCTAATTTTATTTGTTTATGAAAATGATGAAGACCTGGTTCATTTTTTCCAAAAATAATTTTACGTTTAGGATCTGCATAAAATCCTTTTTGGATATTTTCTCCAAGAGGAAAATCTTCTTTTTCTACTGCCTTAATTGTTAGCTGAAAATTATTTTCCCAATGCCGTATAGCACTTTCTGTGTTGAAAGATTCCTTAGCATATAAAGAATATGACACTTCGCATGTATTAACTTCATCTTTAGGAAGTATATGCCATACTTCTGTATGTTCTGGATGACAGACTACAATAGTACTAGGAAATAGTATATGTAATTTTATCGTGTGAATATCAAATTCATTTTCATTTTTTAAAGCTCTATTTAGTTTAACTGCGGAATGTCTTGGTCCTATCATTCTTATATTTTGACCATAGCTGTCAAATAGGCACATATCACTTTTAAGAATAGGAGCTAGGGATTTCGGGTGAAGATGATCAATATGATAAAATTCTAAAAAAGTATCTACTGCTAACTTCCAATTTAATTTTGGGTATATTTTATATGATTTATAGTGGTGATGCTTATTTAGATCGTAGTTCTTAAGTAATTTATTTAAATGCTCAATATTACTTTTATATCTTTGTTCAGCTTTTTTATTGAAAACCAGCCATAAAAATCCTTGGTGATTATGTAAGGTAATTTTTTTTAAATTGCATTCATTTTTTTTAATTTGATTAAAGGCATTTTCTCTTGGTCTTCCAGTTAATTCTCCATTTAAATTATAAACCCATGAGTGATACGGGCATTTAAATGCATATACTTTTTTTCCATTACCCTCTGCTAATTTTGTGCCTCGATGACTACATATGTTTAAATATGCACTAATTTCTGTTTTAGTATTTCTTACAATTAAAATTGGTTTGTTATTTATTTCAGAGGTAAACCAATCTCCTTTATTAGGTATTAAAGCAGCTGTTCCAATACAAATAGGTGAATTTGTAAATATTTTTTTTTCTTCTATAACTGCTATTTTGATGTCTATATATTCTTTTACAGGGTTTCGATATATATTTTTGGTATAATCTGTCTCTTGGTTAATTATTAAATTTTGTAACCTATTTTTTATATCATTTGTGGAATTCATTTATTTATCTCATCTTTAAAATCGTTGATATTAAATATATCTTAAATTATACTTATTTTTCTTGATTATGTAAGTATATTTTTTTAGGAGGTATTATGACTGATTCCAGACCAATTTGTTTGATTACAGGACTTGGAGAAGGCACAGGAGGTTATACTGCTAAAAGATTTGCTAAAGGTGGATATAGAATAGCTATGCTAGCAAGGTCCCAAGATAGATTAGAGAGATATGAAAAAGAATTAGATGGCTCAAAAGGCTATGTATGCGATGTATCTAATTTAGAGCATCTTATAGAAACCTGTTCTAAAATTAAAAAAGATATGGGAGCATCTGAGGTTCTTATCCATAATGCTGTTAAAGGAAATTTTGAGACATTACTTGAGGGTAACCCTGAATGGTTAGAAGAAAACTTTAGAATAAATACGACATCTTTGATGTATTTAGCTCATGCTTTAATACCTGATATGGTTAAAGCTAAAAAAGGAGTTATTATTGTAACAGGAAATACTGCTGCCAAAAGAGGAATTGCAAATACGCCTTATTTTGCACCTACGAAAGCGGCCCAAAGAATATTGGCACAATCTCTTGCAAGAGATTTTGGTCCTAAAGGTATTCATGTTGCTTATTTAATGGTTGATGCTTCAATTAATACTCCCTGGACTAGAACAAGAATTAAAAAACAAATTAATCAACCAGATATTATTTTTACTCAGCCTGAGGATATAGCAGATGAAATTTATCATATTGCAAAGCAGAAAAGGTCCGCATGGTCATTCGATGTAGAAATTAGACCAGATATAGAGCAGTGGTAATATAGTGATCCATTTATTGTAAAGTTTTGTAATCTAACTAAACATTGAAAGGAGAAATTATGAATAATTCAAAAGATTTTTTTTCGAGATGTTATATGTATTTTATAATTGGTTTGCTGTAAAATTTTACTTATAGCGAGTCCTATACCACCCGCAGATTCCAGTAATAAAATGCTTTTAGGATAAAAATTTTCTTTCTGAATTTCTTTATGTAAATCCATAAAAAATTTCTATTTTAATTAAAACTATATAGTATTCGTATGAAAGTTATGGATGGTTTAAAATGAATAAAATAAATGTAGGTATTTTAATATTTAAAGATGTAGAAGTTTTAGATTTTACTGGTCCGTATGAGGTGTTTTCGAGAACCAGAACTGTTAAAGGGGCAAATTCTAGAAGAAATAATGATAGTGCTCCTTTCAATCCATTTACAATTGCTATGGACAAAGATTTAATAGTAGCAACGGGAGGACTAAAAGTAATTCCCGATTATAGTTTAGATGATAGTCCAAAAATAGACATCTTAATTATACCAGGAGGTTACGGAACAAGACCTTTATTGAATGATGAAAATTTATTAAATTGGATAAGAGAAGTATGTATAGATGCAAAGATAACTTCTTCTATTTGTACTGGCGCATTATTACTAGCTAAAGCAGGGATCTTAGATGGAAAGCGTGCTACTACCCACTGGGGAGCAATAGATGCTTTAAAAGCTATAAGTAAATCTATTAATGTCATAACTGATAGAAGAATAGTAGATGATGGCATTATCACTTCTGCTGGAGTGTCTTCTGGTATAGATATGTCTTTTGAAATAGTATTAAAACTATTTGGTGAAGAAGTAGCTAATGACACTGCCAAATATATAGAATTTCATAGGTCTAAAAATATTGTATAATTATAAAGGAACATTTTTACCTTTAACAGATTTCATTAACCTTTTAGCTACAGCCCATCTATGCACTTCAGAAGGGCCATCGTAAATTCTAAACGGGCGTATTTCTCTAAATAGCCTTTCTACAAGCGTATCGTCTGTAATACCCATACCACCCAATGTTTGCATAGCTCTATCTACAATTCTAAATGCAGCTTCAGAACAAAATATTTTAGACATACTAGACTCGTTTCTTGCTTCTTCTCCTTGATCTAAAAGCCATGCTGTATTCCATATAAATAATCTACTCATTTTTATATCAATTTCACTATCAGCAAGCTGAAAAGCTAATCCTCCATGATCACCTATATTTTTACCAAATGCCTGCCTTTTTGAAGCATAAGAAGTAGCAATATCATGAGCTCTTTGCGCTGCGCCTAGCCATCGCATACAATGCGTTAATCTAGCAGGAGCTAACCTTATTTGTGCATACTTATATCCTTGTCCAACCTCTCCTAAAACTTGATCATCAGAGACAATTAAATTTTTAAAATTTATTTGACAATGACCTCCTGGAAAAGAGGAATCCATAGAGTTTTGGGTTCTAAGTTTAATTATTGCAGGATCATCATTATCAACAAGAAACATAGTTGCTCCAAAACCTTTTTCTATTTTTTCTGATGTTCTAGCCATTATAATATTTAATTTTGCTCCATTGAATCCTGTTATAAACCATTTCTCTCCATTTATAACCCAACCATCACTTGTTTTTTTTGCAAATGTTTTGAGCATAGTTGGATCAGAACCAGCACCTGGAGATGGTTCTGTCATAGAAAAACAGGATCTTATTCTGGCTTCAGCAAGTGGTCTCAACCATTTTTCTTTTTGTTCTTTATTGGCTACAACTTCAAGCATATGCATATTGCCTTCATCTGGAGCTGAACAATTCATGGCTTGGGGCCCTAGTAAAGAATAACCTGATGCCTCAAAAATTACAGACATGTCTCTCATGTTTAATCCTAGCCCTCCCCATTCTTTTCCAACGCTTGGTGAAAGAAGACCCATGACTTTTGCTTCTTCATTTAGTTCTGTTCGTAGTGTATCGTGAGGGCCATGAGAATCTTGTCTAGGATCTTTTTCTTTAGGAATTACATTTTCTAATATAAATTTTTGAGTAGTTGCTTTTAATTTTTCAATTTCTTCTGGAATTGTAAAGTCTATCATATGAGCCTCTTTCAAATATAATCATTATTATTTATAGCATTAATGCCTCTAAGATATGCAGCTTCTGCTACGATACCAAAATTTTTGTACTTATTTTCTTTTATAGTTCCTCTAAGGTACTGAGCATATAATTGTTGGAAAACTACCCCAAGTTTTAGAAGAGATAAAGAATATATCCATTTAAAGTCTTTAATATTTCTTTCTGATAGTTTTTTATATAAATCTAGCGCCTCTTTTCTGGAAATAAAACCAGGTGATGCAGAAGGCATTTGTTTTATAAGTTTCATATCTTTAGAATCTTCTAAAAGTGTCCAATAAGATAATAAGGTAGCTAAATCAAATAGAGGATGTCCTCTTGTAGCTTGATCCCAATCAATAATAGCTTGTGGTAAAAGTTTATGTGAATTTGTGAAAGGTTTTAATATTATGTTATCTAATTTGAAATCATTATGAAGAATAACAAAATCTATTTCTTCAGGCATTCTTTTAGAACTTAGTATAGTGAATAGTTTTTCCATATTTTCTGATTGAACATTATTATGAGCAATAATACCTCTATTATGCCATCCTATAAGTTGTCTTTTTAAAAAACCCTCTGGTTTACCAAAATTTTCTAAACCTACATCTATAGGCTTGATTTTATGTAATTTAACCAAAACATTTATAAGCATTGTGCTTATATAATTTGCATCATTTATAGATTGATATTTTTTTGGAAGTTTATCACCATTAATAGTTATACCTTCTTTAAAATTCATAATATGAAAAGGAGCACCAAAGATATTTTGGTCATCGCAAAATAATATAGAATTTGGAACAAGATCAAATTTTTTACTAAGAGAACTCATAACAGTATGTTCTCTTTGCATATCATTGGCACCAGGAGGTAAAGGTCCTAATGGAGGCCTTCTTAATACATATGGTTTCTTATCTAAAAAAATTTTATAATTTAAATTACCCATTCCAGTCTTAAATTTACATGGCATCGGTTTTAATTGTAGATCAAAGCCTTTTATTTTAAGCCATACTGATAATCCTTGCCAGTGCTTTTCAGTAATATTTGATTTATTCATTTTTGAGGAATTAATGGTTGGCATGTCCTGCATCAATAGCAATAATGGTTCCTGAAATGTAGTCACATCTAGGGGAAACTAAAAAGGTAGTTAAATCAGCAACTTCTTCTGCTTTGGCAGCTCTTTCAAAAGGTAAATCTTTAAAAAGTTCTTCCCATCTTTCTTCATCATTAAATTGTTCTTTTGCTTTTCCGCGCATCATTGTAATTAATCTATCAGATGTAGTAAAGCCAGGGTTAATTCCTAGTACTCTTATTCCATTAGCAGTGCTACCATTTGATAAAGCTTTTGTAAAAGCCATTAAACCAGCGTTAGCTGTAGTTCCAGCAATATAATTATACATTGGTTTTTGACCTGCTGATCCAATGATATTTAAAATGACACCCTTTTTAGCAATTTTCATTTTATTATAAATTAATCTTGTAAGGTTGATATATCCAAACACTTTTAAATTCCATGCATTTCTCCATGTATCTTCATCTATGTCTGATAAACTACCTGGAGGAATTGCTCCCGCATTATTTATTAAAATATCAACTTCACCACAATGTTTAGATACTTTTTCAACTGAATTTTTTAAAGATAAATCAATTGGAATTATTTCTACTGAAATATTGTGTTGTTTTTGTAGCTCAGCTTTTAACTCTATTAATTTGTCTTCGCTTCTTGCGGTAAGTACTAAATTACATTCTTCTTTAGCCATAGATTTAGCTATCGCTTTTCCAATTCCTTTCGAAGCACCTGTAATTAGGGCTGTTTTATTATTTAAATTTAATTCCATAACCACATTCTTTAAATTATTATCTATTTCATATAAGGTTATTACAATATATGTTTAAGTTAAATAAAAATATTATAAATGCTGGAAAATAATTGAAAACTAATGAAAATTGGTCAATACACAAACCTTCAATCAGCTCAAGAGGAGGAGTTGTCACTAGCCATCATTATGAAGCGTCACAAATAGGAATAGATATTTTAAATAATGGTGGTAATGCGGTTGATGCTGCCGTCTCTATGGGGTTAGCTTTAGGGGTAGTAGAGCCTTGGATGAGTGGTATAGGTGGTTGTGGATATATGCTTTATCATAATGCAAAAAATCAAGAGACGCATGCTGTTGACTTTGGAGTAAAATCTTCTGTAAATTTAGATATATCTAAATTTACATTATTAGATCAAGGTAATGACGACGATTTATTTGGATGGCCAAATGTAAAAAATGAGACTAATATTCATGGTCCATTATCAATGGCAGTGCCTGGTTATATACATGGTGTTTCTAAAGCTTTAAGTAATTTTGGAAGTATGACATGGAAAGATGTAATTGAGCCAGCATGTACTTTAGCTAAAAGAGGATTAATACTTGATTGGTACGCATCCCTAAGAATAGCTATGGAGGCTAAATTATTAAAAAATTATCAAAGTTCTAAAAGTATATTTTTAGAAAATAATCTTCCTCCAGTTAGTGAAGATCCTACCAATTTAAAAACTATAAAAAATGATGCTCTTTATAAAACTTATTCACTTTTAAGGGATGAGGGGCCTGAAACATTTTATACAGGAGAATTATCAAAAACATTAATAAGTGACTTTGATAGAATTAATTCTTTTATTTGTTCTCAAGATTTAGAGAGTTATACAAGTCAAATAAATAAAACTCAGCGAACCATTTATCGTAATGCTGAAATACATGTGGCTCCAGGTTTAAATGCAGGACCATCATTAATTGATGCATTAAATCATTTAGAAAATAATTGGTTTCCTGATACTATTGAGCCTGACTCAAAAAGTTATATAGCTTATTGTAAATCTCTTGAGTTTTCCTATGATAAAAGATTAAAAGAAATGGGAGAACAAAAAGATAATAGCTGTACAACTCATTTATCAGTAGTTGATAAAAAAGGTAATATGGTTTCATTAACACAAACATTGTTATCTGTTTTTGGAAGTAGGGTTGTGTTGCCTAAAAGTGGTATACTAATGAATAATGGTATTATGTGGTTTGATCCTAGACAGGGCAGACCTAATTCCCTAAGTGCGGCTAAAAAACCACTATCTAATATGTGTCCGACAATAGTTATAGATAAATCTAAAAATAAGATTGCATTAGGAGCTTCTGGAGGACGAAGAATATTCCCTGCAGTATTCCAACTTATCTCTTTTTTATTAGATTATAATAAGAGTCTAGAAGAGGCCTTTAATACATCAAGAATAGACTATAGCGGAGAGAATAGGATTTTAACTAATAAATCTTTAGGTATAGATGTGATAAAAAATTTGAACAAAATATTACCAACAGATGGGGTGCAAGATTCTTTACTATCTCATTTATTTGCTGCGCCTAATGCAGTAATGGTAGGTACTGAGGGTGAAAAATACGGAAATGCATATATTCCTTCACCATGGAGTTCTGCCCTTTCAACAGATTAGTTTAGTGTCTAATATATTGCTCTATAGTTTCTAAATCTGGTTCTATCCCTAATCCTGGACCATTTGGAATAAGTATTTTTCCATCAGAATTTATATTGCTTATTCCATTATATATGTCAGCTTTTAAATCTACATAAAGTCTTTCAATTTCACTATCAGGATTTAATGCACCTATAACCTGTAGTGTAGCTATAAATCCAGGTCCAAAATATGGTGAATGTGGAACAACTCTGCAATTACTTTTTTTAAGTGCAGAAATTTTAATAATCTCTGATATTCCTCCTACCTTTGTAACACTAGGTTGTAAAATATCTGCAGCATTTTGAGATATCATTTCTTTAAATTGATAAGAAGTACAAGCATTTTCACCTGTTGCAATTGTTATGCCTTGTTTCCTTAGTTTAGAAAGCCCAACAAAATTTTCTGGAGGCCATATTGGTTCTTCAAGCCAGTATAAATTTGCTTCTTTTAATTCTTCTATAATTTCATTAGTATGATCTTCAGACCACACACAATTAACATCTACCATAAGATGAGTATCTCCTATAGCAGACCTACTTGATTGAATAGGTGCAATAGTATTTTCATGTAATTTAATAATCTCATAGCCTTCGCTTTTAGCTTTTAATGATACTTTTGCTGTTGCTTCTGCATTGTCATATAAAAATAAGCTAGCATAAGCTGTGAGGACATCAGTTTTTAATCCACCTAATAATTTTGCTATAGATTTATTCTCAGCTTTGCCAAGAATATCCCAAAGAGCAATATCAATTCCAGACAAGGCAAACATAGTAATGCCATATCGTCCAAAAACATGGAGTTTTAGTTGTAGTTCTTTATTAATTAATTCTATATCATTTTTATTTTCAATTGTTTTTCCAATTAATTGAGGAATAATCATAGTATGCAGGGTAGTTTTTGTTGCTTCTAAACAATTGTATCCAAATGCTTCACCCCATCCAACAATACCTTTGTCCGTTTCAATTCTTATAAGTAGTGAACTTAGAGTATTATCGATCGCTATAACAAATGGAGATTTTGGACCAGGGTTTTCAAACGGTAAATCTATAGTAATTGTTTCTATTTTTGTAATTTTCATTTTATGCCTTTATAAATTTTGGAGGGTGCATTTTAAATACTTCTTCGTTTAACTCTGCTCCCCATCCAGGTAGATTAGGAACTATTAACTCACCATTTATAATTTCAGGTTTCCATGTTAAAATATTATCCTTCCAAGGAACATCATCTGGATCTATCTCCATTACTCTAAAATTTGGAACAGCTGCACAAAAATGAGCACTCATAAGAGTTGATAAGTTTCCATAAAAATTATGAGGAGCAACATTTATTTCATAAGCTTCAGCCATAGCTGCAATTTTCATTCCTAACCAAATACCATTCCAAGGAATATCAATAATAGCTACATCCATAGAGGCATTTTCAAAAAATGGTCTAAACTCTCTAATTCCGAATAAAGATTCGCATGAAGCAATAGGGGTTTTATTTGCATCTCTAATTCTTCTTAAACCCTCAGGATGATATAAATCTATTTCAAACCAAGTAAGGTTTAAATCATCCAGTGCTTGAGTAATTTTCAGATATCCCTCTGTTTTAAAATTAAAATTAAGATCCAGGTGGATGCCAATATCATCACCTGCTCCTTTTCTAAGGGCATCTATTTGTGTCTTTAATGAATCTATAAGATGACTATCTACATTTAGTTCAGGCCAACCAGGACCTTTTGCAAATCCTTGCATTTCTAGTATTGGTTTTTCAGCAAAAGTAAATATATTAGTTTTAAGTCCTTTATAACCCGCATCTTTAACGTCTTTTCCTAATTGTGTTAAGTCAGATAAATTTCTAACTGGGGGTTTTTGCATAATATTTGATAGTTCTTCAGAAATTCTATATGTTCCACAATGAGACCAATATAATGAAAGTTTGTTTCTTATTGCCCCTCCTAAAAGGGTATGAACGGGAACATTCAAGCGTTTTCCTTTAATATCTAGTAATGCATTTTCTATTGCTGCAATTGCTTGCTGAGCGATACCTCCCGGCGCCTGTCTAGAAGATGCATATAAATATTGATGAATTTTTTCATGACATAAAGGATCCTGATTAATAATTTTATCCAAAAATCTACTAATAATTATACTTAACCCTGGGCTTCCATAACATTCATTATATTCTGATATTCCTGAAATTCCTTCATCAGTGTTAATTTTAAGAAATGAGAAATCTCTCCAGCCAGCATTACAATGCATTATTTTAAAATCTACTATTTTCATAATTTTCCCTAATATATTTTAGTTATATGAATAATTTTGCATAATTAATTTGATTATTATAATTATAACTGTCAATAAACTTGAAATATTTTTTACTATCCCCACATAACATTTATATATTTTAAATTAAATCATAGGAAATTCTTAATGACTAAAGAAACATTTACTTTTCAAGCCGAAGTTGGAAAAATTTTAGATATTATGGCCCATTCATTATATAGTGAAAAGGAGGTCTTTTTAAGAGAGTTAATTTCAAATGCTTCTGATGCTTGTGATAAGCTTAGGTATGCTGCTATTTCTGACGCAACTTTATTAGATAAAAACTCTGAGTTGAAAATAGAAATAGAAGTAGATAAAAAGGATAAAATTTTTATTTTAAGTGATAATGGGATTGGTATGTCTAAGAAAGAATTAATTGAATCTTTAGGCACAATCGCAAAATCAGGCACGCAAGCATTTATGGAATCTTTAGAAGGCAAGGATGAAAAAGATGCTAAATCCTCATTAATTGGACAATTTGGTGTAGGATTTTATTCAGCTTTTATGGTTTCTGATAAAATAACGGTAGAAAGTAAAAAAGCTGGATCTTCGAGTGCTTGGTCTTGGTCTTCGGATGGTAAGGGTTCATTTGAAATAGATAGTGTTGTAAGAGAAACCGTAGGAACAAAAGTTATATTATCAATAAATGATAAAGATAAGGAATTTTTAGATCCTGCGAAAATAGAAACAATTGTGAAAAAATATTCTGATCATATTGCCCAACCAGTTACATTAAAAGCTGCTAAGAAAGATGAAGAAGATAAAGTTTTAAATAATGCCTCGGCTTTATGGACGAGACAAAAAAAAGATATAACAAAAGATCAGTATAAGGAATTTTATCACCATGTTGGAATGGCGTATGATGATCCATGGTTAACATTACATAATAAAGCAGAAGGTCTTATTAGCTATACTAATTTAGTATTTATACCATCAAATAGACCTTTTGATATTTTTAATCCAGATAGAAAAGCTAATTTAAAGCTATATGTAAAAAGAGTATTTATTACAGATGATTGTGAGGGGTTAATACCTCCTTATTTAAGATTTGTTAAAGGTATCATAGATACTGATGACATAGACCTAAATGTTAGCAGAGAAATGTTGCAAAATAACCCTGTAGTTGCAAAAATTAAAAGTGCATTAATTAAAAGAATAATTTCTGAACTTAAGAAAAAAGCTATAAAAGATCCAGAAGATTATTCTAAATTTTGGGATGCTTTTGGAGCAGTTTTAAAAGAAGGTATACATGAAGATTTTACAAATAGGGAAAAAATATTAGAAGTTTCAAGGTTTAAATCTTCAGAATCAGAAAAATTGATTTCTTTAGAGGATTACATATCTAGGATGAAAGGTGGGCAAGATAAAATTTATTATGTCTCAGGCGAAGATGAGAATAAATTATCACAAAGTCCTCATTTAGAAGGCTTTAAAGCTAAGGGTATAGAAGTTATATATATGACAGATCCTGTGGACGAATTCTGGTTACCTAGTGTAGGTAAATATTCTGAAAAAGATTTTCAATCAATTACTAAGGGTGGTGCAGATTTAGATAAAATTAAATCTAATAAAAAAGATAAAGAAAAGAAAAAAGATAACAAAAACATTGATAAACTTTTAGCTTCTATAAAAGTTACTTTAGGTGACGAAGTTAAAGAAGTTAGAGTTTCTGAAAGATTAACGGATAGTGCTGTATGTCTTGTGGCAGGAGAAGGAGAAATGGATATGCATTTAGAAAAACTACTTAAACAGCATCAGCAAATTGATTCCACTAGTCAAAAAATATTAGAAGTTAATGCAGATCATCCTTTAATAAAAGATCTTTTAAAAATTTTAAATAATAAAAAAGATAAAGTTGTATTTGATGATGCAGCTTGGTTGCTTTTAGATCAGGCTAGGATTATTGAGGGGCAACCTGTTTCTGACCCCAATAAATTTGCAAAAAGAATGAATAGTCTTTTACAAAAAGGTATTGGTTTATAATATAAGAAATATTTAATGTTGACATAAACTATTTTTTTCTTAAAAAACTGTTATTTACTTTATGTTTGCTCCCAGAATTCTTGTAAAGATATTTCTCAAAGTCAGCTTATGCAGACTTTGAGTTTATTTTATTAAATATGTAAAACTATTCGCAAATTTATGTGTTATTTAAAACATTAATATGTTGAGTTAAATTTAAATAATTGTTTAAGATTAAGTTAGGCTTTAAATTTTTTACAGGAATTTTACTATAGCCAAAACTTACAGCAATACTGGGTATATTAGCTTTTTTAGCACAATTAATATCATTTTCACTATCACCTATCATAATTGCATTTTCTACTTTTTTACCTGTTTCTAATATAGTTTGAATTAGATGTCTTGGGTCAGGTTTTCTGTATTCATAAGTATCACCGCCAGCTATTACATCGAATAATTCTGATGAATTTAGACCTTTAATGATTCTTTTTGCTAATAATTCTGGCTTATTGCTGCAAATTGCTAGAGTAAAATTCATTTTTTTTAAATCTTTTAGTGCTTTTATTGCGTTGGGATAGAAGTCAGTTTTGTTTAAAAGGCAAGTATCATAAATTTCCAAGAAGCGTGCTCTTAGTTTCTCAGTATCAAAGTCTTCAATTTGATAGTATTTTCTTATACCTCTTTTTATTAACTCTAATGCACCATCATTTAAATAACCCATTACTTCTTCTAACGTTATCTCCGGTATATTAACTTCACTTAATGTTTTGTTTAATGCATAACATAGATCGGGAGCACTATTAATTAATGTTCCATCTAGATCAAAAACAATAATTTCTTTTTTTATAAACATAACTTTCCTTTAAAAATTATAATTTATAGTTTAACTTCTATATAATTATTTATAGTAATAGGTATATATGCAAAAAGAATCAATTTCATTTATAATACTAGCTGCTGGTATAGGTTCACGTATGCATACCAAGATTCCTAAAGTTTTACACAAACTTGCAGGCCAGCCTATTATTTTTCATATTTTAAAAAATATACTAAGTTTATCTAATAGAATTACTTTAAAAAAAATAATTATTGTTTTAGGTAATGAATCAGAATTAGTTAAATCAAATATAATTTCTAATTTTCCAAATATAGATTTTGCAATTCAATCTAAACAATATGGAACAGCACATGCAGTTCTTTCTGCAAAAAATTTATTAAAAAATTCTAGAGGTAAAGTAATAGTTTTATGTGGAGATACACCATTAATAAGTGCTAAATTATTATTAGATTTGATTAAAATAAGTAAAACTGTTGATATAGGGGTTTCAGTTTTTAAATCTTTAAATCCTCTTGGTTATGGAAGAATTATTTTAGATAAATTAGGAAAAATATCTTCTATAATTGAAGAGAAAGATGTAAACAGACATCAAAAAAATATAAATTTATGTAATGCTGGCATATATATTTCTGAGGTTAAATTGTTATTTAAACTTTTGTCAAAAGTTAAATTTAACTCAAATAAGAAAGAAATGTATTTAACAGATATAATTGATATAGCTATAAGTAAAAATAAAAATATTGGAATGTCTTATTCTAAAGAAACAGAAAGCTTAGGTGTAAACGATAGAGAGGGTTTAGCGATGGCTGAAAAGGAAATGCAAACTATTTTAAGAACGAAAGCTATGAAGAAAGGGGTAACCTTAGTTGCACCAGAAACAGTATTTTTTTCTAGCGACACTAAAATTTCAAAAGATGTTTATATTGCGCCAAATGTAGTATTTGGACCAGGAGTTAAAATTGGAGAGGGAGTAAGAATTGAAGCTTTTTGTCATATTGAAGGAGTTACATTAAAGAAGAATTCTACTGTGGGGCCATTTGCTCGGTTGAGACCGGGAACTATATTAGAAGAATCTTCAAAGATAGGAAATTTTGTTGAAGTAAAGAATTCTAAAATTAGAAAAGGGGCTAAAGTAAATCATCTATCTTATATTGGTGACACAGATGTTGGAGCTAATGTAAATATAGGAGCCGGCGTCATTACTTGTAATTATGATGGTGTTAGTAAAAACAAAACTTCAATAGGGAATAATTCATTTATAGGATCAAATGTTTCTTTAGTAGCACCTTTAAAAGTAGGTTTAAATTCTTTGGTGGGAGCAGGAAGTGTTATAACAAAAGATATCCCAGCTAATATGTTAGCTGTTGAAAGAAATAAACAAACTAATATAAAAAAGAAAATTAAAAAGTCTTAATAAATTAAATATATATTAATAAGGGTATAGTTTTTTCATGTGTGGAATAATTGGAGTAGTAGGGAAAAATAAAGCAGAAGCTTTATTATTAGAAGGTTTAAGAAGGTTAGAATATAGAGGTTATGATTCTTCCGGTATTGCAACATTAGTTAATGAGAAAATAGATAAAAGACGGGCTAGTGGAAAAATATCTAATTTAAGTAAATTATTACAAGAAAAACCTTTATCTGGTTCTATAGGAATTGCGCATACAAGGTGGGCTACACATGGAGCCCCAAATGAAAATAATGCCCATCCCCATGCAAATGAAAAGGTTGCAATTGTTCATAATGGAATAATTGAAAACTATATAGAACTTCGAGAAGAGTTAATATCTAAAGGGCATAAATTTGATACGGAAACTGATAGTGAGGTTGTTGTTCATTTAATATCTCAATATATAGATGATGGACTTGAAAATACTCTAGCTGTACGAGAAACACTTAAAAAGCTTGATGGTGCATTTGCATTAGGAATTTTATTAGCAGGTAAAGAAGATATTTTGATTGCGGCTAGACAAGATAGTCCTTTGGCAATTGGGTATGGAAAAGATGAAATGTACTTAGGTTCTGATGCATTAGCTTTAGCACCATTAACAGATAGAATTGTTTATTTAGAGAATTTAGATATGGCTGTAATTAGTATAGATGGAATTAAAATTTTAGATGAGAAAATGAATATTGTTACAAGAGAAGAAACAAAAACTTTAATGTCAGGAAAAGCTGTTGAAAAAGGAGGTTTTAAACATTTTATGCTTAAAGAAATTCATGAGCAACCTACTGTAATTGGAGAAACATTAAAAAGTTTTATAGACCCTCATGATAGAAATATTGTTTTCCCTAAAATGGATTTTGATTTTACTAACATAAAAAAATTATCAATTATAGCTTGTGGTACATCCTCTTATGCCGCAATGGTTGCTAAAAATTGGTTTGAAAAATATGCAAATATTCCAACTGAAGTTGATATAGCCTCTGAATATAGATATAGAAGTCATGCAAATGTTGATAATGAAGCTGTTATAGTTATTTCTCAATCGGGAGAGACTGCTGATACATTAGCAGCTTTAAATAATGCTAAAAAAAGAAATCTAAAAACATTAGCAATAGTAAATGTGTTAGAAAGCTCTATTTCTAGAGGTTCTGATGCAACAGTTTTAACTTTAGCAGGACCTGAAATTGGGGTTGCCTCTACAAAAGCATTTACTACTCAACTAGCTACTTTGGCTTGCCTAGCATTATATGCTTCTGAAGTTAAAAAAACTATACCTAAAAATAAAATTGTTAAGTTAGTAGAAGACTTAATTGAATTACCTGCATTAACGGCTGAAGTTTTAGCTATAGAAAATTCTTTAAATCAAATTGCACAACAATTAAAGAATATTAGAGCTGTCTTATATGTTGGAAGAGGTGTTTCATATCCTATTGCACTAGAAGGTGCTTTAAAACTTAAAGAGATTAGTTATATACATGCGGAAGCTTATGCTGCTGGTGAATTAAAACATGGACCTATAGCACTTGTAGATGATGGTGTACCAGTTGTAGCTTTAGCACCATCTGATGAATTGTTTTCTAAAACAGCATCTAACATTGAAGAAGTTGCTGCTAGAGGTGCTAAAATAATACTAATTTCTGATATAGAAGGTATCAAGAAACTCTCTGGTATAGCTCATATAACTTTACAAATGCCTAAAAGTAATGAATTTATTTTACCAATTTTATATTCTATACCTGTGCAAATGTTGGCATATTATACCGCAGTAGCAAAGGGGACCGATGTAGATCAGCCTAGAAATTTAGCTAAATCAGTTACGGTGGAGTAGTTTCATTCTACAGGGTTTTTTTTAATGAAAAATACAGAATATAATAATATAAAAATCAAAAAAGTTTCTGGTATGATAGGTGTTATAATTGAGGATGTTCAACTTAATAAAAACTTAGACGAAAATACTTATAATGAGATATATGATGCTTTTTTAAAACACCAAGTTATTTTTTTTAGAAACCAAAATTTTACACCAGAAAGTCTACTATCTTTCGCTAAAAGAATTGGTACACCAATTATTTATCCATTTGTCAAAGGACTAGAGAATTTCCCTGAAATAACACCTATTTTAAAAAAAGAAACTGATGTTAATAACTTTGGTGGAATATGGCATAGCGATACCACTTATCAGTATGAGCCTCCAAAAGGAACCATGTTATATGCTTTAAAAGTTCCTGAATTTGGTGGGGATACAGAATTTTCAAATCAATACCTTGCTTATGAAAGTCTATCGGATGGCATGAAAATTTTTTTGGGAAAACAGAAAGCTCTAAATATATCTGGCAAAGGAAAAGTTACAAAAACAAGATCTGATGTTATGAAACATTCATCTATAGGTTTAAAAAGTGATGCATTAGAAGCTATTCACCCAGTTGTAAGAACCCATCCCGAAACAAAAAAGAAATCTCTGTACATAAATGAAGCTCATACAACACATTTTGTTGGAATGACTGTAGAGGAAAGTACGCCTATTTTAGAATTTTTATTTAAACATCAAATAAAATCTGAATTTACTTGTCGTTTTAAATGGGAGAGGGGTTCAGTAGCCATTTGGGACAATAGATGTACTATGCACAATCCAATAAATGATTATCATGGTTCTAGAAGACTAATGCATAGAATTACATTTCAAGGTGACAAACCTTTATAAAGATATAAAATATTGCTTCTATCTTAATCAGTTACAGTTGAATAAGATAGAAATAACATTATCTTCACTTAAATTTAAATTCATAAAAATCTCCATTATATTATTAATTATTAGAAGTTTTTGACATTTTTGAGATTAGTTTTTCACAATTATCAGCACTGTTTATTGGTTTGGGAATTTTTTTATCTCCGCATTTGAACCAACATAGTTTATAGCTGCCTGCCCAAGTCCATTCTATAAAAATGCAAGAATTCTTCTCTGCAAAAGCAGATTTTATAACTAGGTTGTTGTATATAATTAATATAAATAAAATTAATATATATT
>LWDU01036193.1_pt2 | contig 20554 bp, 10 predicted proteins | sample 727161 | NCBI WGS metagenome assembly LWDU01 (sample SAMN04566230, study PRJNA314399) | hydrothermal vent metagenome | isolation source: deep sea hydrothermal plume seawater | place: Mexico: Gulf of California, Guaymas Basin | collected 2004-07-11
CTGTTCACCGGGCCCACTCGCGAGATCGTGTCGAACAGCTGACGAATGGCCGGACTATCGCCGATGATTCGGTGCTGCCCGTGAACAGCCGCCCGCAGCTGCTGATTACTCATCTGCAGGCGTTCCCGATGATCAAAGTTTTCCAATGCCAGGCCCGTCTGGTGTGCGATCGCGATCACCACGTCCAAATCGTCTTTGGTGAGTGGTCCGTGTGAGGAGTCACGTCCACATTCGATGGCTCCATATCGTTCGGATCGCCCCGGCACCGGCACACTGATGACCATGTCAGCGGTGCATGGCAAATGAGTATCACTGCCGTTGGCCCGGGCAGGTTGGACGGCACCATTCTGTACCAACATGGCCTCGTTGTTCTCCAGTGCCAGACTGGCCTCGCCGCTCATGTTGCGCCCGCCGACGGCGTTCAGACGTCCGTCCGAACCAACCAGCCAGATCGTGACCGTGTCGGCTTTCGTGGCCTCCAGGATGGCATCACTGACCAGACGAATGATGGCGTCGCGATTGTCCTGCTGCTGCAGATCCTGAGCCAGCTGACACAGGACCGCGACCGATCGGGCCAAACCGTCGCCTGCGGCCAGCAGTTTCTCTGTGAATGCAGGCTGCTTTGACGGTTCAGAGACGCGCATCATGAATGTGCTGCCGGCAAGACGCCTGGCCTGCCAATGGGGCTCGTGAGGGTCGTGTTCGCGAGCAAACACAATCAGTGTTTCACCGATACGAATCACGTCTCCCGGTCGCAACAGGGCCCGTTCGACGCGCCGTGAATTCACGAACGTTCCATTGCTGCTGCCACAATCCTCGATCTGCCACCGCTGTGAATCGAACCAGATCCGCGAATGCAGTCGCGAACAGTGGTCATCATCCACAGGCAGGTCCCGCGCGCCATCGCGCCCGAGAGTGACTTCTTCCAGCTCTGGTGCGATGGACAGGCCCGCTCCGGGCGTTGGTCCGTTCAACAGGATCAGGCCATATTTCATTGTGCTGCCCCTTTCCATCCGCTTAGCTCACAGGCCGGAAACCATGACCAGCGAGCGTACTCTTTCAGTGCGCGCCAAGCAATGAATCGTTCTGGCTCAGGGCGCTCTGAAACAGAACAGTGGTGCTGACGGGAGGGTGTTAACGATCGTAAGTTGAGTTCTGTGAACATGTTGCAGCAATTCCTGAAGTGGCGCTGATTGACTGGCATCAGCACTGCTTAGGCCAAAACCGTTCCACTTCCTGTGAATCTGACCAAAACGTTCGCTTCTGACCGGATTCACAACTTCAGGTTTTGCCCATTCGCAAAGAAAGATCAGTCCATGTCACGTCGCCAAAATTGCAGATTTGGTTCACTCATCAGCATCAATCCCTTTCGCGGTTCACGCCGTCGCCGAAAGGTTCGCACCACGACTCAGCGGATGGAATCGCTGGAACGACGCACATTACTTGCGGCGGCCGGACTATCGATGGACACGGCTCTGATGGACGCTCCACATGAAGTCTGTGAATATGCACCAACGCCGACGTTTTCGGTCGACGTCAACGGTGTGGTGACGGTCGGTGGTACTCACGGCAATGATGTGATTACCGCGCACGTTGGCAGCAACGGTCTGCTCACGGTGAACGTCAACGACGTGACTTTCGCGGTTTCAGATTCGCTGGTCAGTCGGTTAGCGATCGATGCGAAGTGCGGCGCTGACCTGGTCGGCGTGACACCATCCGTGCAGCACCCGACATCCGTCACTCTGGGTCACGGCAATGACGTCGCCTATGTGCTCGGCGGTCCCGCCCGAGTTTCCGGCGATGCTGGTCACGACCTGATTGTGACTGGTCGTCATGACGACAAAATCGGGGGCGGCAGTGGCAACGACATTCTGCTGGGTGGTGGCGGTAACGATGAGATCCAGGGCGGCCTCGGAGCCGATGGGATTGCCGGTGGGGACGGTGACGACATCATTCGTGGCGGTCAGGGCGCCGATGTCGTGCTGGGAGACGGTCCGAATATCTGGCCCGTACCTGTTCCAGTCGACGGAATGTCCGCGGCCGAATATCTGACTGGATTGGGGGATCTGAGTTCCGGCCACGACTACATTGAAGGCGGTGATGGTGACGATCAGATTTACAGTGGACATGGCAACGACCTTGTCTTCGGCGGCGCGGGCGACGACACGATTAACTCGGTAGACGGAAACGACATCGTTGTGGGTGGTGGCGGCGACGATTCGCTGAGCACCGGCAGTGGAAACGACTGGGTCTTCGGTGACGGTTCCAACGCCTTGCCGTCCGTACTTCCGTCGCCTGAAAACCTGGTTAGTTTTGTGCTGCGATTCAGCAATGTGAACCATGGCAACGATGATATCGACGCGGGCAGTGGCCACGACATTGTGCTGGCTGGCCACGGAAATGACAGGCTCAACGGTGGCCGCGGCAACGACTATCTGTTGGGCGGTCAGGGCGGCGACTGGATCGAAGCGGGGGCGGGAAATGACTTTGTACACGGCGGGCAGGGAGTTGACGTGTTATTTGGTGGCGCTGGGAACGACAACATTCTGGGTGGTCACGGTAACGACTACCTGATCGGCGGAAGCGGGGACGATCGTCTGTCGGGGGGACTGGGGGATGACTGGATCTTCGGCGACGGGACCGACCACTACCCAGCCGGTTATGTTGATCCCGTCGTTTACGCCCGTGACTTTGGAGCTCGTGGCACGGGCAATGATCGCATTCACGGCGGTTTCGGCAGCGACATTATCTTCGGTGGCGGAGGAAACGACGGCATCGTGGCCGATCCGGTTCTGCACACATCGCCTTCCCCTCAGCCGGTCGACCCCACGCTCATTGACCCCGCCAACGAACTCGACGGCGTCGCGGCTGAACTCGTGCGGGCTCAGACTGACACGCCGGATACTGACGTTGCCACGCCCGTGCCCGTTCCACCAGTCGTTGGACATGACATCGTGTTTGCCGGTGCGGGGAATGATCGTGTTCTGGGCCGAGCCGGCAACGATATCATCGTCGGTGGCAGTGGCGATGACAGCCTGTCCGGCGGTCGTGGTAGCGACCTCATTCTGGGAGACGGGCCGAACACCGTTCCGCGAGTGTTACCGTTCCAGACAGATCTGAGCATTCGAGCCTATCTGCAGCGAGTCAGCAATATTGGTCGTGGTAACGATTCGATCGATGCCGGTGCGGGCAACGACCTTGTCTACGCCGGTCGCGGCAATGATCGCGTCCACGGCGGTCGCGGTAATGACACGCTGTTCGGCGGTCCGGGAGACGACGTGCTGTATGGCGGTGCCGGAAACGACGTGCTGATCGGAGGTCGTGGCAACGACACGCTGAATGGCGGCTCCGGGGATGACCGTCTGCTGGGCAACGACGGCGACGATTTTCTGACCGGCGGTTCAGGCCGTGATTACATGGAAGGTGGTGCCGGGGCGGACACAATTGATGCCGTTGACGGTGAAGTCGACATTATCAAGTTTGACGTGTTGGACACTCTGTTTATCGATGGCATCGACGAATTGATTGCGTGCTGACGGCATCGGCAACTGGTCCCGGCCCGCTGTTGGGCCGGGATCGACGATCGATAGGAAAAATCGAGCGTGCCGGGCGATGGAAATATTCAGTGCCGAAACAATCAGTTTGTCTCGTCTTCTCGTCCTCCTCCTCGTTTCTTCGTCCTCGTCTTCTCGTCCTCGAATTGCTCCTTTGTGTTCTTCGCCCGGAATTCGAGTAGGAAAAGCGCATTTCTTCTTCGCCCTCTCACTCTCCTCTCTACCCCAGTGCTGTTCCGTCAAGGTTGTCGGATCACTTCCAGGCCGCTAATGAGCGACTGTCCTTTTGTTGCCAACAGATTTAAAAGCAGTACGTCTTCGACTTCGACGTCCTTAATCTGACGGACGATGCCATGCATTGGACTGCCCGCCTGGGAAAGCACGTCAAAGTCACGCAGCACAACCTGGCCCTGCAGGGAAACAGTCTGCACTCTGTCACGCGGTTTCAGGTTGTCTGGTTCCGCGAAGAGCAGACGCACGGTATATCTGCCGGGTTTCAGATTGTGCAGTGTCAGCTGTTCGAGACCTTCCACCACTGATGCCGCGACCCACGGCCATTCTCCGCCAGCCTTCATCCAGACGCTATGACGATAAGCGAACGTTGGTTTTTCGGGTGATGTGTCGACGGTGATCTTTGGCGACGGGCCGCCCACGGACGGGTAGTCCAGCCACAGTGTGCCGTTGCGCGTGATCCGATCGCCGGGTGCTCCGAAGTTCAGGCCAATCCGCTGGATTGACCCCGGCCCGGGTTCGCTGTCTCCCCAGGCCGACCATTGTTCGTGGCTTTCCGGCATGGCAACAAGGGACATCGCCGTGGGCAACGGATAACTGCACGTGCAGCCCTCGTAAAAATAGGGGACGTTCAGCAACCCACCCGCCGGAATCACGCTGTTCGTGCATCCGCTACGGGGACCGCTCAGGAAGACAGTGCCGCTCTCCGCTGTCTTGTCGTAAAACGCCGGAGTCCCCGCCCGCAGCGTGTAGAACGATCCATAATCCACGCCACCGTCACAGCCGTACGTTTTCGGGAAGGTTCGTGGCTCGTGTTTACCCGTCAGTGGATTAACGCGTTCGCCGGCGACAGGTTGTTCCGGTTTCCAATCGTTTTTCTGACGAGGCGGGCGATACTGACTTGGTTCCGGCTTCGTCGGGTCGGTTTTTGCCAGACTCGCACGCAGGTCCGCCTGCTCTGAACTGTCCAGCACACGTCCGGTGTAAATGTCCGACAACACTGGAGGAAGCAGTGGGTAATCGATTGAGTAATCTTTATTGATCCGTGGCGCATGCCAGTCTTTCGGCCGTGAAATCATGACGCCGTTGGTGAACTGCGGCTGAGGCGATCTCTTGAAATGTGCCAGAGTGTCGTCAAACCACAGGACACCCAGCGGAAATCGGACCAGTTCGTCGGCGCTGTGCTTCCAGTCTCCGTTGTATTCGGTGGTCCCCGGAAGCGCGCCGACTCGCCGGATCAGCGTCTGCCCGTCAAGGCTCGATAATTCGAAGTTACCGGGTCTCAGTGATTGCAGTGCTTCACCGTCGGCAGTGCCCTGCTCTGCGGCGCTTCGAAGTGCTGCGATTCCACCGAACGGCCGCAGCGTCTGCAGCAGTCCGAGTCCGGACCAGGCATCGGCAACGCGGTCAGGCGTCTCTGTGGTCATAACGGTGGCGATGTACGGCGGCAGAGCAACCTGTCGCGGATCGCCTTCGATCACTGAGGCTCGTGTGCCGTAGACTCCGGCGTGATCCAGTTCTCGACGAAGCTGTTCGACACGGGCGCGATTGTCGTCAATGGCCACGACATGATAGTTCGATTCGTGCAGCAGTGCTTTGACCATGGCCCCGTCCTGTATACCGACCACAAAGGCGTACCCGTGTGGTCCGGCGGATTTAACCAGCAGTTGTTTGGCCAGGGCGGTTGATTGTTCTGTGGTCGTCAGGCTGGTGGCCGGTTGCCGCCAGTGCGTTGCCCCCAACGGTTCTGCTTCTTCAGCCTGTGCAAAACAGTAGACGCGGCCTTCGCGTGTCGAAACGAACAGCCGATCGTCTGCTGAGATCATGGACTGAACTGTCCCGTCAACACCGTCGAATCCGTCGTCGAATTTGAACAATCGTTCACCAACACGAATCGTACGGCTGATACCGGAAACGCCATCTCCCGTGTTGACTTTGTCTTCGTGCAACTCCCGATTGACGACGTCGTCAAACGTAATCGTTCCCCGCCGAATCGCCCTGGCAGACGTTTCGTCGATCGCTGCAAACCAACCGCCGGGAAACCGCCCGGGACCAGGAAGTTCGAATTCCATGACCTTTCCGGTGAGTCTGTTTAACACGGCCGGATACGCTGTCGAACAGGGAACGACCAGCTGATCACCGTTCACGACAAGATAGCCCTGCGGCGCCAGGCCGCCGATGGCCTGTGTATTGTGCGGCTGCTGCCCGAAGATATAGCCCAGTCGATCATTGCGCCAGGTCACGTTCCCTGTTTCGATATCCATCGCGTAAACGAAGACCCCTTCAAACGGCCATACGCCCGCCGCAAAGTACACCTGCCCATCCGCGACGACTGGTCCTCCGCGGACTGGCCAGACAGATATCAGACGTTGATTTCCCAGCAACCGTCGTTCGCTGGGAACTGCGTGATACTTCCAGCGCAGACTGCCGGTTTGTAGTTCGACGCAGTACAGATACCCGTCGTCCGACCCGAAACAAACGGAATCCTGCCAAACCGCCGGTGCACAGCGAATTGGTCCGTTTGTGCGAAAGCTCCACGTTTCTTTACCGGTGGCCGTCTCGTAGGCGGTCACCGAATCTGTGCGGGATGAAGCGATCAGCATCTGGCCACCCGCGACGATCGGTTCGTAGCCGGCGTCAAATTGCAATCGACTGCTGTGGTACGCCGGAGTGATCACAGGCAAATGCCGCACCCAGCTCAATTGCAGCGTTGCGGAAAGTTCCACCGTTGTCACCCCGGTTCGTCCGGAGTTGTTTCGCCACATGGGCCAGTCGTCGGCGGTGGCGACGTTTGCCGGGGCCATGAGGGCGATGCAACCGATAGCGAAGAGGCCGTATTTCATTGTGGGTGTTCTGTGACAGAGAGAGTGTCAGACCGCAGCGATCATCGTTCCAGCTGCCGGCACGCGATCGTGCCGGATGGAGAACGATACCGCGCGTCGCAGCGATCAACGACTATCGGACACCGAATTTCCGTCAGATCGCGTCGACCCAGTGCCGGAATTGCTCCCAGGCAGATGCGGTGTCGGCGGCCGGCATGTTGTCCTTCGATTCTGACATCTGCAAGTCGTCGTCCTGCGGATCATCGTTTGCGAATAGCTCGCGTCTGGAAGACTCAGCGGTGCTCAGGAAGCCGTGATCCCCAGTGGCACTATGATTCTTTTGCGTGTCGGCGAGGACGGACTGCACAACCTGCGAACTCTGTGAGGTCGCTGTGTTTGCGGCCGAAGAGTCCCCAAGGCTGCCGACGTTGGCCCGGATCTCTGTCGCGGAGAGTGAGCTGGTACCCTTGGACTGATCGACCTGCGCGTCCGTTCCGGAAAGTTTCACGAGTTGAATCAGGAACGAATCATTTGCGTCGAAGTCTCCATCACCGTCGACGTCGGCAACTGATGCCAGTTGGACGATGTTTGTATGGATCTCTGCTGCGGAGAGTGTGCTGTTGCCCCTGGACTGTTCGATCTGCAAGTCTGTTCCGGACAATTTCACCAGGTGAATCAGGAACGCGTCGTTGGCATCGAAATCCGTGTCGCCATCGACATTTCCGGGCAGTGTGTTCGTGGAAGCCAGAAAAACCATGTCCAGAGCGGCAACCACTTCCGGCTGCGCGGTCAGCAGGCTGTTGTCGCTGTAAAGGTATTCAACGGCGGCGCTCATCCACAGTGCGGAGTTCCAGAGATCGTAGCGGCCATTGAACTGCGTGAGTTCACCGGTCGGGCTGTCATAAAGTGCGGAGTCGACCGGGCCAAATGGCCCGACCAGATTCTGCTGCAGAAAGCTTTTCATCGTGTCCGTAGCGACACCCGGATTTGCTGCCAGGACAAAGCCCGCCGACCACGGCATTGTGATTGACGGTGCCCCAAAATTCTCGAATGCACTTGCAGTAATGTACCGGTTACCAGTGCCGTCGTCTGCCGCATCCGGCTGCAGCGCCAGTCCACGATTGGTCAGCGTGTCAATGACATCCAGCTGGTACCGAACCGCATTTTCGTGCGGATTAATGGCCAGCGCCGGATCCGGGTGAGCGGTGTCTCCTCGGTTCTGGACATCGACGAAGATCGGGAACAGCCATTGCAGAAAAGGCGACCGGAAATCCGTCGACGGATGGACAAGATACTGAGCGTTACTGTTGCCCAGATCTGCCAGCACACGGTCGGCAGAATGAAACTGAGTTGTGATATCAACATGTCCGGTTGTCGCGAGATGTGCTGCCAGCGAAATGACGTAGACTTCTCCGGAATAGCCGTCGTACGTGTCCTGAGTCAGCTGCCCCGTGCGTGCGCCGGCGTCATAGCGAAATGCGAATCGCCAGCCCTGGTCCGAACTGAAGGGGCGGAAGTCAAACCGGTTCAGCAGGCTGTTAACGTTTCCGGCGAGGGTGGGATCGACTCCCGGCATGGCCCGGAATGTCGTCAATCCGAGAAACATGAAGGCAGCATCAACGACTGATTCTTCACGCAGCCCCGTCGGCTCCAGAGTGATTCGGTCAAGTGTGCGCGGTGGTAGAAACTGCGAATCGTCCATCACATTGTTAAGCGTTGCCACCAAATTGGTGACGTAGCTCTCTGCGTCCGACTGTGATATCCAGTGGCGGTTGACCGCACCGGGCAGAGTTCGGACCAGCATGGCCGTTGTGTTCAACCCCAATTGATCTGCAAACGTACTGATCGCCGGAACCAGTCCGGACGATCGATCGCGACTTCCCCACAGGCCGCGAAATGTCCGTTCCGTCAACCGTGCCAGCAATGCCTGGTCGGTGACTGAGTTCAGTGATACGGGACCTCCGGGTTCTACAAAGTTGACCTCATCCACCAGGATCGATCCACCGACGGGCGTTTCGTCGCTGGCTTCAATCACAAAAACAATCTGCCGTGCTCGTGAAAGGTCGGGGCTTCCGGTGACCTCCCAGACGGCATTCGACAGATCCAATGGGACGCTCAGGCTTCTCCAGTGCTTCTCCGTATCGATTTCAAACGAAGTCGACGCGCGGTGATCGTTGCCTCCTCCGGTGAGGTCACGGTAGTCCTTTAACTCCACTCGAAGTGTGAACGGGGCTCGTGTTTCATTTTTTATCTGGAAGTTGAGACTTTCAAACTGTGAGATATCACGAGTGTCGATGTACGTGCTGCCGTTCGCAGGCCCGACACCGGCCAGGGCTGCACCGAAAAAACCGAATCCGGATTCGGCGATCAAAACGATTGAGCGCATCGCACCCGTGCCGCCACGAATTGTATCGGTCTCATGTATGACAGTGACGTTGTTTGATGTCACCGTGCGGCCGCCGAGCAGATTATGTGTCCTGGATTCGGGTGTTGGGAATGTGGCGTCACCGTTCCAAAACGGAACCACCGAAAGGTCTGCCATTGTGGTGAATCGCCATGAAAACGGTCCGTCGATGCCTGAGACAGGATTCCCGAACAGATCAACAACGGCGTCAGGATCGATCTGGACATAGTATTCGGTCGAGTTCACCATGTCCGCTGGCAGATTCAGCAGAATCTGTTGCCCCGAAGCCGTGACTGCGGACGACGTCACCGGGAACGTCGCGAAGATGGAATTATCGGCTCCGCGTGCGATGACGAAATTGCCCGTGCCCAGGATAACGATGCCGTCGAACGTCAGCACAAGATGAGTGTCAACTGCGACGTCAACGGCACCGTCGACCGGTGAGAACGTCTGCACAGCCGTCAGCAGCAGCCGATCTTCCATCAGTTCCGTCGCTGGCTGAACACTGACCGAGCACGGTCCTGCGAAGGATCCGTGGCGTACGGATCGTCTGATAGGAGCACGGAACAGGTCGGTGACTGCCTGTTGAAACACTGTTGCGCGGCTTTGCGAACAGCCTGTTTTTCCGTGGGTGCGGACCGGGACAGTCGTCCAATGGTTGCTGTTCAGCAGACTTCGACAGAGTTTCCGGAAGCGGACGGATAGCATCAATGGTTCCAATGACTCTGAAGGCGGCCCGGGGCGAAGTTACATCAAGGATTCGTTTCGGTGAATGAATACACTACAGATGGCAACCGGGGAAGTGCCAGAATATTATGTAAGACCCATGTCCCTGCATGGCCAAATAGCCTCGTATTGCGCCATTTGACGTTGGTGTCCGCAGCCGCCGACAGGTGATCTGCCGTCTCGCGGTTGCTGGCGCGCATTACCTCCGCAGACTGAGATGAAGACGCTGCGCAGTGCCATCGCTAACAGGGAACTGCTTCGCGATTGGAAATCTCCGAGGCATCGGTTGGCCGTCGAGGAGAAACTACGCGGTCAGAAAGACGCAGATCGTCCGAAACCTGGTACCTGATTCCAGAGATTATTCCTGTCCTGGTCGATAGTCGTCGGGCCGATCGGCGTCTCCTGGCAGCATTTTCAGATCACGGGTGGTTTTTTCGTGCACATCATCGTCCGGCGTTTCGACTTCGACTTTGATCTCTGTATCGCCGAGCAGGATCTGATCACCGCAGCGCAGCACGTGCGAAGTGACGTCATGACCGTTGACGATTGTCAGATTGGTCGAATCCAGGTCACGTATTTCGAATTGGCCACGGCCGTTTATCAGGATCTCGGAATGACGCCGGCTGAGCAAGTCATCATCGATGGTCAGATCAGAGCGGTGGCTGCGTCCGAGCACAACAGGCAGGCGAGATGGCAACAGTTCGACGCGGCCAGCGGGCAGGCCAGGTGAGATCAGGATTAGTTTTTTCACGTCGATATCTCACTTAATGTGTCAAATTCAGACTTGCCCCTATCCCTCCTCCAGCGGTTTTCTGCAGTGTGCAGTCGCTTCAAACCGCAGAATCGGAATGGAGGCACACCAGAATACTCTGGCGTGGGAAGTACGGAACGAATTTGCCGTAAATACTGAAGTAGGATTTTGCGAATGCTATTCCCCATGAGTGTTACTGCCTACTCAGGAAAACGTTAGAAAAAAGACAATGGTGCTCAGCGAAAAGCTGCTGACTTGTTGATTTCTTAGCAAATCGCGTCTGACGTGCGACGACAGTATACATTTGCCATCGGCTATGAAACGGTACTATGACAAGCTCAACACAAGCAGCCAACGACGTTGAACGTGATGCCCGTCCGGTGCCGGAGAGCCCATCAAAGCGTCAAAAGAAGTCAGGCAGGTCCGTACCGAGGGTTGATGCAATACCCGCAGATCACTCCACCGTCGCTGACCGAATTCTTCGCCGGCTGGATGAAATGGACTTGCGAGTGGAGCAGCTGGCGGCAGCACAGGACGGCCACCAGCCCGGTGGTGCTGATGCTGAATGTCTGGAACGGTTACAGGCAGAGATCTCCAGCGGTACAGATACCCTGGCGCTGCAGTTCAACGAGGCATTGCATCAGCAGAATCAGGCCATTGCGGGGATCGCTTCGGCATTGAACGGACTTCAGGAGGTCTTCACGCAATCGTTTGCCGACTTTGCCGCCAGAGCAGTTGTTGAGGATCTATCGGCGTCGACCCCAGGAAACCATGATCACACCGAGCCCGAGGCGAACGGTGACGCCTTTGAAGCAACCGACAAATCAGATGAATTAACGGGCTCACAGGCAAGTGCGTGGGACGAAATCAAGAACGCATTCCTGATCGACGAATGTCGTGGCCGCACCGACGACAATGAAGGCACCAATGAATCGTCTGAATTGCCCCTGCCGGATAATGACACTGAGACTATCGGAGCAGTAGAACCCGTCGAGACGTTCGAGATTCCCGAGTTGTTGGACATTGACGACCTTTCTGATGCGGAACTGCGTCCGGCACTCATTGACAGAGAGTGTCTGATGTCGACGCTCGTGCAACGTCTGCTGCGAAAGGTGCGCTCAGAGCAGACGCTGTCGCCTGAGCAACTTCAGGACATCAAAGACGGATTGCCGGAAGAGCTGGCCGGCAGGGTCGAAAAAAGTCTCAAGGTGCTTAGTCAGCAGGAACGTCTTGGGCAATTGGATCTCTGCCTCGAGCGTGCCCGCCTTTCGCGGCAGTTGTCCACGCTGGAAAAAACCCGGGAAAAGCTGGAAGCCAACGCGCGGGGACTCGGCCTGACAATCAGCGAAGACGGATTGCTTGAAGGCGCCACTGAGTCCTCGCAAAAACGCGGTTCCAAAGGCCGCCGATGGCTCACCGTGATGGGTTTTGGAAACTGAGTTATCGGCACTGACCGCTGATAGCACCCATTGCCGGCAGGCCAGCTTCTTCGGTTTGATGCTCGTGCCTTCAACGTGCCTTTGCGTCGCGGACTTCGATCACATGCCTCGTTCGTGTTCTACAAACCCACGCCAGTTGGCGTGGGGCGAAAAGCCGAGCCCCCGTCCTGGAGCTTCGATACAGCGAGCAAGCTCGGACTCCTTTGACTTAACGCGTATATCGGACGCAGCGTCGACAAAGAACAGCGATTTTGAATCCAGCAGAAAGGTATACAAGGGAAGTCGCGCGGGATCGAAGCCCATCAGATTAACACACGCAATATCAACGGCCAGTGGATTGTATCCGGAAATAATGAGGCCGGGCGTCAGGGCGCATGGGCCCGTTTCCATCTCCACCGATGATACCGTCTACTACGCAAAACATCGCGCGCTGAGGTGTCTCGTGCAACGTCCCTTCGTTATCCGCGTAGCACATGAGTTTGGCGAGGTCGGCCACCATACGCCAACAGGTATCGTTGCCGTGCCAATTCCCTCCATCCGTCCGGTCGGTCTCGTCGCTGAGTTCCAGTCCCATTTTCCGCAACAGGTTCCTGCAGCGGACATAGAGCCTGGAATGGAACAGCGTATTGTGAAGGCGTTCCAGGTAACGGTTGTGGGAGCTGACAAAGACGGCGTTGATGATTTTACGTATTTTCAGGATGATCGAATCCGCGATGACCACCGGGTCAACGGCTTGATCGCCTCCCTTTGCCGGCGTGCCCAACGTGTAGTGGACCAGGAAATTCTTGTTCGTGTTCATGCCCACCATCCCTTTCAGGTTCAAAGTCGCACCGACTTTTTTGTGGACCTTGAGCTTGGGAACGGAGATCAGGGCATCACACGAGAGGATGGTTGAGGAGACCTGGTAACGATGGGTCGATCCACGGTGATTGCGCTGTGTCTCGCTGGTGTCCGGGTCGGCTCCGAAAAATTCACCGGGCTTGCCATACAGCATGCTCTGTTCGCCCAGATCGACGACGACATCACCGGCCGGGTCTCCGCCCAGCGGCGTTCGATTGAAACTATAAACGTTGCCGTCACCTACTTTCGCAACGTACCGGCGCAAATCCAATACATCCAGATTTACTCCCAGCCGATTTCGGTATGCTGCCTGAACGACCTTCAGTTTCATGGTGTCGATAAGGTTGTCAAAATCACAGTCTTCAACCGGTGCATCCGCGACAATAATCTGGCCGTGCTGTTGTACTGCGATCAGGCAGTAATCTGCGACCGCGCGAATTACGGAGGGGTGCGTAACAACCAAGTAAATATCGCCACCGGCGTAGTGCTGGTCGATCACGAAGTTCGGCTTGATAACAACGGTATTACCTGGTCCCAGGATCGCCCCAACGGATTCCATTCGGCTTTTCCGATGTTGTCTTCATCCATCTTCAACAGAATGAAGTTGTCTCTGACCGCCCGATACGCAGGATTATCTGTTTCTGCTTTATGTTCCGGCCCGAAAGGATACTCAGGATAAACCTCACTTGGATCATAAGGAGCGGCAGACGAATAGACGGGCGTGTCTCGCGTTATCGCAACATCCAGATTCTCCAGTGTATGGACGTTATTCACGATGTGCGATTTCCGCTGCGGCGAGCTCATCCTGTAATACCCCGAGTGATTCACCGTCTATACACAATCGCTTCCAGAGTGCATAGTTAATCATATTCCAGAATAGCATGGCGTCGGCAGGTCGGCTCGTCCGAAGACCGTTGATCAAGTCCGGGCACACGACTTTCTCGGCCAGGGGAACCAGCGGGCCAAATACGGAGCGGTCGGTCGCCCAGTCACGGCGTTTGATGCCAAACCCCGTTTTACGCCGCTTGACTATGACCTCGGGCACGTCTGCTTTCCTGGCTATCGCTTTGCGAATACGATTCTCCGGCCGATGAAGCTTGATGGCCCATGGAATAGAGAACGCGTATTCCAACACGCCGTCGCCATAAAGCGGAGAGCTGAGATGTCTTGATTGGGCGTGCGCAAGTTTGGACCACAACGTTAATGTGATGTCCTCGTCTCCCAATAGTGAATAAGCTGCCCAGATGTGGCAAAGAGACTGTGCCTCGACCTTTCGCATGGTCATCACCTGCCTTGCGATAACATCCATCGGGCGTACCTGAAAATGGTTGCACACCCATTCTAAATCACCATGCTGGTGCCACTGCCATATGGGGTTGCGATGATCTTCCAGAGGAAACGTGTTGCGAAGCGCCTGGGCTTTTGTCAACAGGTGCGTACCGCGACCTGTGCAATTCGCCGTCAGACGCAGCAGAAGTCCGAGCACCGGTGAACGCAACACGTAACCCAACGGCGTGTCCCGATAGTATAAATGATTCCGGAAGTTTCCAAAAGCGCCCCCGGCGCCGAGTCCCTGAACGACGATCCGTCTGGAGGACGGTATTCCGCTCTTGAACATATTATAGATGCAGGGAGTCTGAACGTGATGCAGGGGCTCTTCTGCGGCCGCGATGGATTCAAGTACGCCGAGTCTGAACACTGCGTCACTCAGCGATCCCGTGCTGCGTGTACCGCGACTTGCACAGTTAGCGAGATGCAGAAGTTTGCCACTCAGGGACGGATCAAGCTCAACGGCACGGACAACGTCCTTGAACTCGTAGAATGGATCCGTAAACAGATTGTTGAGCTGTACGACTGACGGCGGCAACGGCGGTATCGCGTTCACCGTCTTCATGATTTCTTCCCGATTTAGGTGGAACTCAGAACCTGTCTGGGCTGTAGTCATGATTGTTGTCACACCTCAAGACGTCGTTGAAGGCCGTTTTTTCTTCCCCTACGTGGAGATCCGATCGGCGGCCACGGGATGAAATTGCGTCCGAATTGCAGAGTCGCGCCGATAAGCGGGAATTCCCCTAAGATCGTTCGTCGAATTGCACACAGAAGGGCTTGTTTGATTCCACGGGAGGGAATTCCCTCATTGCCAAACAATCAGGTAATCCTGGTGCCAGCGGACAGTTGCTAAGCCTGAACGGACCAACACTCTCACCCAGGGCCTTGGCTGTCGTTGGTGTAACAACGCCGTGGTCCAGGCCCTTGTTCCGGTGAAACAGATTAGAGTACAAGAACATTTTTCATTAGTTATTTGTCGTTCATCATTTGACATGTGGAGGGGAGGAGGGTGATGGGAGACGCTGAGAAAGCGACTGAAATTGAAGATCGGCTGATCGGTTTTGCGGTACGAGTGATCAAAGTCGCAGACGCTTTGCCGAAGTCATCCGTCGGAAAACACATTGCAGGACAACTATTGCGCTCGGGCAATTCGCCGGCACCGAATTACGCGGAAGCTCGCGGAGCTGAAAGCAACGCTGACTTCGTTCACAAGCTGAAGATCGCATTGAAGGAGCTCAACGAAAGTTGCGTTTGGCTGAAAATGATTTGCCGCGCCGAACTAATGAAGACGGAACTGCTCAATGACCTGATCGACGAAAACCAACAACTGTGTCGAATACTGAATGCATCGGTGAAGACCCCAAACAACGGTAGCGAGCAGTATCTCGCGCCTATTCTTCCAATGACAAATGACTAATACGAAATAACTAATGACAAATTCTTCCTTTCTCATATTCAATTTCCGACGTACGCCATCGGCCGAGAACTGGAAATCGGCGACCGCCCGGATGTCGATTCGATCGTCGACGTAATACAGAACGCATCAAGCGGTCTCCGCGATCTGATTGGACACGTCGTTCTAAGTGAATCGTTTCGCAACAACTGATCGAGGATGTTTTTCGTTAGTTATCTGTCATTGATTACCGACAAATGTCGTGCACACAGCGATGTCAGATGACTAATGACAACTAACAAATGACAAATTCTTCACCAACCGGAAAACCGTCGAACGCTGTTTTCACGACCACCATCGTGTGTGTCGTGCTGTCTGTCTGCCGGTTCAGTCATGCGGCAGATCAACCCAACATTCTGCTGGTGTTGTCCGCTGACCACGGTGTTCCGCACCCAGGCGCCTGTGGCTGCGAGGAAAGCTGGATCGCTGGATGATTCGCGAAAGCGACGACCTGCCGCTCCCAACGCATGCCCGCCAGAATCTTCGAGAGTAAAGTGCAATCCTGCGGGTCCGGGTGTCAAAGCGTCGTCGAAAACCGTTGCAATGCCGTTTTTTCGGTTCTTTTGGAACAAATGCAATATATACGCCGCTTCAAGCATCTTACAATTGCGTCCTTCGTGCCCCACAATTCCGCTGGTTGCGACTCGCAGTTGTCCCGCCGCCGAACCCCTCCATTTGCTCCCCCTCCGAGAGACAGATAATGATCGACCGCAGAAATATGCTTCAAGGAATGGCAGCCGGTTTCGGCGCTGCTTTGGGTTCGACTCTTTGCACTGGCAGCGTGCAGGCGGCTGCACGCGGAACGGGCTCGCCCAAACGCATCATCTTCTTCATGCAGAACCAGGGCTTCGATCCGGCCACCTGCATTCCGAAAGGCATGACCGGCAGCGGTTCACTGGCGAAAGCCAAACTTCCCGAGCCCATCGAGGCACTCGAGCCTTATAAGGAACGACTGCACATCATCAACGGCCTGCACGGCATGCACACCAGCCCCTCGCACAGCGCCTTTTTCGGCGCGCTCGGTGGATATCGAGGTAGTGACGGTGTGCCGCCCAGTGCCTCGACGATCGATTATGAACTGAGCAAGGTTCTTCCACAGACGCTTCTGCCACATCTGTGCATCGGCATGGACTCCATTGAGAACATGACAACCAAGCCCACGATCGCGACGCTGTCGGCCAGCGGTGCTGGGCAGCCGATCTTCATGCATTCGAATCCGAATCATCTTTATCAGATGCTGTATGGCGGCATCTCAACAGGCGACATTCGACTCCAGCACGAAGCGCGATCGAATGTGTTGAATCAGATCGAAAAGCTGGCCGCCGCAAATGGCCGATCGCTTCCGACCACAGATCGGCAGCGCTACGGTCAATACGTCCAGGGATTCGGGGAGATCAATGGCCTGCGCGATCGGCTTGGCACGGTTTCCGATCACCTGCGCAAGTTCGCGCCTAAGGTGGACGAGCGATACACCAAGCCGGAGTTTGAAACGGACTGGCACGATGTTCTGCTGGACCTAGGCATCTCGGCACTCACGTCGGGTATCACCAATACGCTGACTATCGGGTCCGGTCGTGGCGAGATCTTCGGTGCGTGGAAGGGATTGGGCGTCGAGCAACAGGGCCACAACCTTGGGCACATGGAGCAGCCGGACAATCCGATCTGGATCAAGATCCGTCAGTACAACAGCCGCATGCTGGTGAGGATCATGGAGTCGCTGGAGAGCGTGCCCGAAGGCAGTGGGACCATGATGGACCATACGCTGATTGTCTACACCAGCAACAACGCGGACAAACAGCACACCAACGGCGCCAACTGGCCGGTCATGTTGCTGGGCAACTTTGACGGCGCGTTCAAGACCGGTTGCTTCACGCAACTGGACGGCAAACGCCCGATCAACGCGTTGTTCGCGACGCTCCTGCGAGTCGCGGGGCAGAATGTTGATCGCTTCAACATGAGCGAGCAATTGGCCAAAAAGTTCGACGCGAGTATCGGCCCGCTGGGGGAAGTGCTGGCATGACCCCCGCAGCGGTGGCAAAGAAGTCGCAGCCGAAGTCGTGAGACTTCGAATTTGCCATACGAGACGGCCTGGGGCTTCTCGTTTCCAGATCTTGCCGCGGGCGACGTTTGGAACATTTGTGATATCGACGCTTCATCCCGTGCCCGCTGAAGTCTCACGACTTCAGCTACAAAGTTAGATGCGACTATGGTGAGATTTGCTCTGGCAATTGTGGTTTCGTATGGCCTGCTGTCCGTAGCAGTTGCCGAGACATACACGCCTGGTCAGGGGGGCAACAAGGCCTACGACACCTTCGCTAAGTCGTTTCTTGCCAGCCACTGCGTGGACTGTCATGGCGACACAGACCCCGAGGGCTATCTGTCGCTCAATGAGCTGGGGCCTGTTGACGAACTCAACGCCGGCACCTGGAAATCAGTGTGGGCGCAGGTCACCTTGAAGGAGATGCCGCCCAAAGATGCGGACCAGCCGGAAGTCGTCGAACGGTTGCTGTTCTCCGACTGGATCGTCGGTGAACTGGCACGCGTCATGCGAAAAAAGGGTGGGTTCCGTGCTCTCCTCGATCCGAACAAGGGCAACTACGTCGATCACAACCTGCTCTTCGGTTCGCTGCCCGATGGCATCAAGCTCGCACCGGCATCATCTCCGGCACGTATCTGGCGTGTGACACTCCAGGAGCACATCACGCGCCTCAACGAGTTGATCAACACGGAGCCGGAATTCAATCGGGAAAAGCCAGGTCTTCGCACACGTGGAGATGTCGTTCCCACCAACCACGGGGGCGAACTCAAGCTCTACTTCGGGACGGACCGCATCATCAAATGGCAGGGCGGGACCGTCGCCTATGCCACGTCGGTCAAGAGTGTGCCAGCCGTCCTGTCGTCGGCGCGTGATCACGGACTGGAAAACTATCCGGATTTCTATACGGTCAACAGTGCAGAAGCGACACAGATCATGAGTGTTGCTGGGGACATCATTCGCTATATGGCCTACGGCCCGCTGAGCATCGCCAATCCGGAACAGATCACCGACGATCCAAACTCGTACGAGATAGAAGGCGACATCCGCGGCCTGCCTACTGCCCTCGTCTACAGCACCAAAGTCGTACGTCCGCTGACGCCAGTCTACGATCTCATGAAAGAAGAGGGTGTCACGGACGAACAGTTAAGTGCTGCAGTGGACTACCTCTTCGAAGCACTCACTTACCGTCCACCGACCAGGGATGAATCGGATGCTTACCTGGCAATCGTTAAACAGTCGATCGAAAAACTCGGCAAGGCAGACGGCGCAGTCCTCGGCCTGTCCTCCATCTTCCTCGATCGCGACGCACTCTTCAGACCGGAACTGGCTGAGAACAGCAAACCGGATCAGCATAGTCGCGCCATGCTTCAGGACTGGGAACTGGGTCTGGCGGTGAATCACGCGCTGAGATACATCAAGCCGGACGGTGAACTGCGGAAGGCAATCGTCGATGGGCAAATGCGGACCAGGGCCGATGTCAAACGCGAAGTCGAACGCATGCTTGCCGACGACAGCATCCGCAAGCCACGCATTCTGCGTTTCTTCCGCGACTACTTCGACTACGACCGTGGCGGCTACATCTGCAAGGATTCGAAAGCGCTGGCGGATACGGGCGTGAGCAACACGGGAACGTCGCACTATCGTGCTATGTTTGACGCGACTGCGAGCACCGATCGTCTGATTGAACTCATCCTTCAGGAAGACAAGGATGTGCTTAAACAGTTGCTCACGACGGACAAGGTCGTAGCCACAAAAACAGACAATGTGTACTTCGGCCGGAAACACACGCCTGAAGAACGACAGGCGTCCGTAACTGCTGCGAAGAAGGCGGCGGAAGAGGCGGCCAGGAAGGATGCTGCTGACCTCGTGGCGGCGGAGAAAGAGGTTGCCGAGCTTGAGGCCACGTTGAAGGCCAACCCGGAAGAAAAGGCGACGCAAAAGTCGTTAGAGCGAAAAAGGAAGGAGCTGGCGGCGTCAAAGAAGAAGTCAGCGGCAGCGAACAAAAGGAGACGAACGAATGAGAATCACGACGTTGCCGAGGCCGAACTTTCGGGGCCGAAGATATACGCCCGAGTGAGTCGGCGCAGCTTCGGCAACGGATCCATGAAACCAGACCGTATGCTGGCCACGGCGCCGGAAGGTCAGCGTTTGGGCATCCTGACGCATCCCAGCTGGCTCGTTTCACACTCCGATGCAATGGACAATCACGCCATCCTGCGAGGCCGATGGATTCGCGAACGATTGCTTGGCGGTGGCATTCCCGATGTGCCGATCACAGTGGACGCCATGCTGCCGGATGATCCCGCGAGCACACTGCGCGAACGCATGCACGTCACAAGGGACACTTACTGCTGGACCTGCCACAGGAAAATGGATCCGCTTGGCCTGCCGTTCGAGATGTACAACCACGCGGGCCTGTATCGGGAAATTGAACTTAACAAACCCGTCGACACCACGGGCGAAATTACCGATTCGGGCGACCCGACGCTCGACGGCAAAGTCTTCAACGCCATTGAGATGATTCAGAAGCTCGCGGAGAGCGAACGCGTTGAACAGGTCTTCGTTCGGCATGCCTTCCGCTTCTGGATGGGCCGTAACGAAACCATCAACGACGCTCCCGTGCTACAGGATGCATGGCACACCTACCGGAACAGCGGCGGCAGCATGAAAGCACTGCTCGCATCACTGTTGACTTCCGATGCCTTTCTCTATCGGAAATTGGAACGACCAGTGAATCACTCTGCTCCCTAAGATGAATTGCGTTGCAATGATCTACGTCATCGATAGTCATTCAGGGAGGCGGCAATTTTCGATCAGACGATCAATCAGGACCACCGGCAGAACCGGCAGTATGAGAAAGGCCTCTGAACAGACTGTCCCGTTATCTGGGAGTTGTAAATTGACTGGATAGAAGAAGTAGCCTCCCTACATTCTGGCGTTTTGCGCAGAGTTAGTGTTATTCGAACT
>LWDU01040342.1_pt1 | contig 20545 bp, 32 predicted proteins | sample 727161 | NCBI WGS metagenome assembly LWDU01 (sample SAMN04566230, study PRJNA314399) | hydrothermal vent metagenome | isolation source: deep sea hydrothermal plume seawater | place: Mexico: Gulf of California, Guaymas Basin | collected 2004-07-11
ATCAAGGCGGCGACGGTGGCCGTCGCGACCCCGTGCTGGCCGGCACCGGTCTCGGCTATGATTCGTTTCTTACCCATCTTGCGGGCCAGTAGTATCTGCCCCAGCGTGTTGTTGATCTTGTGCGCGCCGGTGTGGCAGAGGTCTTCGCGCTTGAGATAAACCCGCGCACCACCCAGGTGATCGGTCAGCCGCTCGGCAAAATACAGTGGCGTTTCACGGTTGGCGTAGTCGCGATAGAGACCTTTGAGTTCAGCCTTAAAGCCGGCATCCCTGCGCAGGCTGGCGTAAGCCTGCTCGAGTTCCTCGAGGGCCGGCACGAGGGTCTCAGAGACGTAGCGCCCCCCGTACTCGCCAAAGCGGCCGCGGCGATCAGGCAGAGCGGGCATTGTTAACAAACTCCATCATCAGCTTCCTGTTCTTCACCCCGGGCCCGCTCTCCACTCCCCCGGCGCAGTCCACACCCCAGGGCCGCCGCGCTCGCACGAGACCCGCCACGTTGGCTACATCGAGGCCGCCCGCGAGCACCGTGCGCGAAAGGTCCAGTCCGTCGAGCAACGCGCTGTCAATCTGCTGACCACTGCCTCCACCCAGCGGGCTGTCGAGAAGAAGCACTGCTTCCCGCTTCACCGCCAGGGCCGCTTCTACAGAGGGCCTGTCCACTGCTTTTACCGCGCGTATCACCGGCACTTCCCAACCTGAAATATCTTCATCGGTCTCGTTACCATGAAATTGCAGCCCGTTGATTCCAGTTTCAGCGAGAACCTGCCGCACCCGGTCACGCCCGGCATCAACAAATACACCATACACGGGAAAGCCGCGAGGTAGTGCGGCCACCACTTGGGCCGCCTGGGGGTCGTTGCAGAAGCGCGAGCTGTGTTCGCAGAAGTTAATGCCTATGGCGTCGGCGCCCGCCAGCTGCGCGTCAACCGCGTCTACGGGCCGGGTCACGCCACAGACTTTGACCCAGGGACTCATGGGACAAGCAGGCCCGCGAGAGCGGCGCCGGGGTCTGTGGCAGACATCAGCGATTCGCCCAACAGGAAGGCCGTAACCCCTATCTCCTCCAGCTGGCCGAGCTCGTCCGTCTGGCCCAGCCCACTCTCTGAAACCAGCAGCGCGCCCTCGGGCGCCAGCGGTGCGAGGCGGCGCGTGACATCGGTGCTGGTGTCGAAGGTCTTCAGGTCGCGGTTGTTTATACCTATGAGCGCCGCCCCGATGGCCGCAGCCCTTTCCATTTCAGTTTCGTCGTGGACTTCAACGAGGACGTCGAGCCCTTCTTCGTTGGCGGCGACGTAGAGTTCATCGAGCTGGCTCCCGGGCAGCGCGGCCACGATCAACAGCACCGCGTCGGCCCCGTGCGCGCGGGCTTCTGTGAGCTGCCACTCATCGACCATAAAATCCTTGCGCAGAAGGGGCAACGCGCAAGCGGCCCGAGCGTCCTCCAGGCAAGCCAGGCTACCCGAAAAGTATTCCCGGTCGGTCAACACCGACAGGCAGGCCGCTCCACCTTCCTCATATTGTCGTGCGTGCAGGGCCGCTTCGAAGTCCTGCCTTATGACTCCACGCGACGGCGACGCTTTCTTGATCTCGGCTATTATGCGGCGCCCGGGGAGCCCCAGCGCTGCAGTAAACCCGCGACGCTCCTGGCCGTAGAGGGGCAGCCCGCGCAACTCGGACAAGGAGTGCTCGGCGCGCCCGCGGGAAACTTCACCGCGCTTGGTCGCCAGTATGTCATCCAGGATCACTCCCCCGCTCCACGGGTGAGGGCGACCCACTTTTCGACGAGGTCACGGGCGTCGCCGCTCTTCATGATCCGGCGGGCGAGGGCCAGGCCGCCAGCTATGTCCTCAGCCTTGTCGGCCACGTACAAGGCCGCGCCGGCGTTGAGCGCCGTGATATCGGCCAGCGCACCTTCGCCACCGGAGAGTATGTCTTTCAGTGTCGCCGCATTTTCCTCGGCACTGCCGCCGGCCAGGTCATCGATGCGCGCCGTTGCCAGCCCCAGGGCCGAGGGGTCGATGGTGTAGCCCTCGATGTGCCCCCCCTTCAATTCCACCACAGCTGTCGGGCCCGTGGTGGTGATCTCGTCGCTGCCGTCCGAACCGTGCACGACCATGGCCCTCTCCGACCCCAGCTCAGCGAGGGCCTCGGCCACCCCGTGCAGCCATTCGCCCGAGTAAATGCCGAGCAGTTGATGGGTAGCGTGAGCCGGGTTGCAAAGTGGACCGGTGAGGTTGAAGAGGGTTCTCACGCCCAGCTCTCGGCGTGGCCCGGCAACGTGGCGAACCGCCGGGTGGTAACTGGGGGCAAAAAGAAACGCGAAGCCGATTTCCTCGAGCGACCGGGCCGAAACCTCTGGAGACACGTCTATGCTCGCGCCGAGAGCCTCGAGAACGTCGGCGGCTCCAACCTTGCCCGAGGCCGCGCGGTTACCGTGCTTGGCAACGCGTGCCCCTCCCGCCGCGGCTACGAAAGCCGTCGCCGTGGATACGTTGAAGGTACCCAGGCCGTCGCCGCCGGTACCACAGGTGTCGAGCAGCGGGCCCTCTACATCCAGCGGTACCGCGCGCGCGCGCATTGCTCGGGCGGCAGCCACCAACTCGCTGCGGGTTTCGCCCTTGAGCCTCAGGGCGACGAGGAAAGCGCCTACCTGGGCAGGGGTCGCCTCACCGTCCATGATGAGCCCGACCGCGCGTTCCATAACCTCGGCCGAAAGATCATCACCCGCCACGAGCTGCGCGAGTACCTGCTTCATACTCTTTCCATTTCCCCGGCCTTCTCCAGCGCCAGGATCATGCCGCGAATCTTCGCCTCGCATTCGGCTTGCTCACGGCTGGGGTCAGAATCAGCAACGATCCCAGCTCCCACCTGCATGTACACCCGCCCTCCCTTGATGAGCGCAGTACGAATCGCTATGCAGGTGTCGAGATTACCCGAGTAGTCGACCCAACCCACACCACCGCCGTAGAGACCCCGCCGGGTGGGTTCGAGTTCCTCGATGATCTCCATTGCGCGGACCTTGGGCGCGCCGCTGAGCGTGCCCGCTGGATGCGCAGCCGCAAAGGCGTCGAGCCTGTCGCAGTCGTCCCTGAGGCGGCCACTTACATGGGAAACTATGTGATTCACGTGCGAATATTTCTCGACGACCATCTGTTCGTCGACACTGACGCTGCCGGTTACGGCCACCCTGCCGACGTCGTTTCGGCCCAGGTCCAGCAGCATGACATGCTCGGCCCGTTCCTTGGGGTCGGCGAGCATGGCGGCGACCAGTCGATCGTCCTCTTCGGGAGTCTCACCGCGCCTGACGGTGCCTGCGATCGGCCTCACGTGGACCCTGTCGCCGTCCACCTTGACCAGCACCTCGGGCGAAGCGCCAACCGCTATCTCGTCTTCAAGGTCGAGGAAGAACATGTAGGGTGACGGGTTTATCGTGCGCAGCGCGCGGTAGATCGAAAACGGATTGACCTGCAGCTCCTGCTCGTAACGCTGCGAGAGCACCACCTGTATTATGTCGCCCGCGCGTATGTATTCGCGCGCGGCCTCAACGCTCTCGCCGTACTGCCCGGGAGTCATGTTGGACACCGGCGAACCCTTGCCACCGGGGCCGGACAGCGGGGTTTCTGCCACGGCTTCCGACAAAAGCCTGACCGTATCCTCCAACTCGGCTACCGCGTCGGACCACGCCTGGTCGATACCGCCATCGTGGTCCGCCGGAAAGGTGAGCTTTACCGCCGTCATGGTATGGCGGACGTTGTCGAAAACTACGAAGGCATCGACGATCATTCCCGAGAGGTCGGCCACGCCGAGATCGTTGGTCGTGCTCTCGGGCAGTTTCTCGACGCTGCGCACGAGGTCGTAGCCGAAGTAGCCCACGAAGCCCCCCGAAAACGCCTCGAGTTCCTCGCTGTTGGCAACGCGCGGCTTACCAAGTACGCGGCCGAGCACCTCGAGGGGCTTACCCTCCATTGTTTCTTCGCGGCCATCTCTGTGACGGAGCTTGCAGCTACCCCCCTCGCAGCTCAGCGTCATCGCGGGCCTGGTACCCAGAAAACTATAGCGGCCGACCTTGTCCTGCCCCTCGACACTTTCGAGCAGAAACCCATGCCCCCCAGCGTGCAGCTTGAGAAACGCAGATACCGGGGTGTCGAGATCAGCTGTGATTTTACGACAGACGGGGACAGCGTCGTAATTCGCGCAAAGCTGCCTGTACTCGTCGAGTGAAGGCGAAATTGTTGACAGGTCCACCGCCGATTTACCTACTGCATTGTCACGTATGCGCTTTTGAAACCGAGCTCGTCGTTACACTCACCCTGAACGACTCGCGCCTCGGTTATCGTTTGATAGCTGCCGATCCTGACCCTGTACCACGGAACGTCTTCTTCATCACCCAGCTTCACGTAGGCCTGGTAGCCTTCTTTCCTCAGCCTGTGGCCGAGTCCGTAAGCTTCTTCCCTGCTGCGGGTGGCAATGAGTTGGACCGTATAGGCCCCCTCGCCCGGAGCCAGCTCAAGGTCGGCGTCGGTCAACGGCTTCTGTTCCTTAGTGGCGGCAACGAGGGCCTTCGCCAGGACCGAAGGATCCAGCGCCTCTCCGGCTTCTTCGTCGGCGACGTCTTCCCCACCGCCGGCCTCCAGCTCGTCCACAAGATCTTGTTCCAGCTCTTCTTCAGCAGGTTGACGTTCTTCGGCTGCACTCGATTCATCGTCAGGGGTTTCTGCACTCGAGTCCAGTTTTTGAACAGCCGGGGCCGGTTTTTCGCCGGCCGGGATTTCGACAACCGCTGCCTCCTCGGCCTCCGGCTCGGGCTCCGGCTCGGCAATGGCTTCGGCTACCGGTTCGGGCTCAGCAACCGGCTCAACGACAGGTTCCGCGGCGGATGCCGGTTCCGCGACTGGCTCGTCTACTGGCTCGGGAACGACTACGGCTTCGGGTTCCGGTTCAGCTTCTGGCTGCGCAACGGCAACGGGTTCGGCTTCCGGCTCAAGCTGGGACTCAGGCTCGGGCTCCGGTTCGGCCGCTGACTCGGGAGCTACAATTTCCACAAGCGCGTCCAGGGCCGGGGCCACGTCCAAGGACGACTCAAGCTCAGGCGGCTCGGTAATCGGCACCCTGGCCACCGCCGGGTCTGCCTCCGAATGCAGGTCGGAAAATCCACGCCCGAGGTAAAACCCCATGAAGAAAATAAAAAGAGACGCCGCGGTAAACCCGGCAGCCAGCGCCAGCAACTCGCCGAAAGAAAACTGGTAGTGCCCCCTGCTACGTCCAGCCATAACCCTACGGCCTCACATCCGCGACGGAGCGCTTATTCCCACGAGGCTGAGAGCGTTCCCTATTACCTGTTGCACCGCCTTCACCAACAGCAGTCGGGCCTCCGTCACTTTCTTGTCATCCGATACCACCCGGTGGCGACTATAGAACCTGTGAAAATCACCCGCCAATGCCTGCACATAGAATATCACCCTGTGGGGCTCGAACGACCTCGCGGCACTTTCAACTATGTTGGGGTAGTCGTCGAGCACCCGGACCAGCGCGATTTCGTCCTCATGCTGGAGGGCTGAAAGCACGTCGGGCTTGGCTTCGGGCAGCGGGATGCCCTTGTCCTCGGCCTGCCTGAAAACGCCGGCTATCCGCGTGTGAGCGTACTGTATGTAGAATACGGGGTTCTCAGCCGTCTGCCGCCGCGCAAGCTCGAGGTCGAACTCCAGCTGTGCATCAGATTTTCGCGCGAGAAAGAAAAACCTCGCCAGGTCGGCTCCAACTTCATCGATAACGTCGCGCAGTGCCACGAACTCGCCGCTGCGCTTGCCCATCCGCACGGGCTCGCCGTCGCGCGTGAGGTTGACCATCTGTACCAGCACTACCTGGAGGCCCGAGGGGTCAACCCCCAGGGCTTCGAGAGCCGAGCGCACCCGTTTCACATAACCGTGGTGGTCAGCACCCCAGATATCGACCACCTTCTCCATGCCACGCGCGAACTTCTTACGATGGTAGCCCACGTCGGCGGCAAAATAAGTAAGGTCGCCTCCGCTCTTCACCAACGCCCGATCCTTGTCATCACCGAAGTTGGTAGACCTGAACCACTCTGCACCACCTTCCTCGTAGGTATGCCCCGCGTCTCTCAGCTCCTGTATGGCCGCCTCAACGGTCCCGTCGCCACGCAGTTTCTTCTCGCTGCTGAAGTTGTCCATGCTGACACCGAAAGCCGCGAGATCCTCGCGGATACGGCCCAGGAGTTTGTCTCCAGCGTAATCGGCGGCAATGGCTGCGGATTCATCTTCGGGCAGCTGTTCCAGGGCGTCGCCCTTGTCCTCCCGGAGCAGACCGGCGATCTCGGTGACGTATTCACCAGGATACCCTTCCTCTGGAAAGGCCGCGTTCTCATCAACTGCTTGCAGGTAACGCGCCAGCACCGACCGGCCGAGTATCAGCATCTGTCGACCAGCGTCGTTGACGTAGTATTCCCTCTCTACATCATAACCGGCGGCTTCCAGTACACGGGCCAGCGCGTCGCCGGTTGCCGCCCCCCTGCCGTGGCCCACGTGCAGAGGGCCCGTGGGGTTGGCCGACACGAACTCGACCTGTACGCGGCGGCCCTCGCCCAGGTTTACGCGACCAAAACCGTCTCCTTTTTCGAGAATATCGCGTAGCCTCTCCCGCCAGGCATCAGCACTGAATGTAACATTGATAAAACCCGGGCCGGCGATCTCTACCGATTCGATGCGGGAGTCGTTTATCTGCGCGGCCAGGGTTTCAGCGATTTTACGCGGGGGCTTGCGCTCAGAGCGGGCGAGCAACATGGCCACGTTGCAAGCAAGATCACCGTGACCCTGCTCGCGGGGCTTCTCAACCACCACCGGCACGGTTTCGGACAGTTCCAACTCGCCAGCGTCGCGAGCGGCGGCCAGCGCATCCCCGAGAAGAGACTGTAGGAGTTCTCTCACCTACCCCACCCTTGCGGTGGGCATCAGTCGCCTGTGTTTTCGGGCGCCGCGGCCTGCTCCGTTAACTCGATACGCGACAGCGCAGCGTTATCGCCCTTGCGCCTGCCCAGCTTGATGATCCGGGTGTATCCGCCTTCGCGCTGCATGAAACGCGGGGCCACGTCATTGAACAGTCTCGCCAACGCCGAATCGGTGCGAACGAAGCGCCGGGCCTGCCTGCGCGCGGCTACTGTCTGCTTTTTGCCCAGGGTGATCATGCGATCGGCCACGCGACGCAGTTCCTTGGCCTTGGCGTCGGTAGTGGTGATTCCGCCCAGGTCGATAAGCGAGGTCACCATGTTACGAAACATGGCCTTACGGTGAGACGAATTCCGCCCCAGCTTTTTTCCAACCTTCTGGTGTCGCATTTTTCAGAAAGTCTCCTGCTCCAGGCGAAGCTTGTCGAGCTCGTCGCGTTCGGGAAAACTATCCAGGCGCGTGCCAAGGTTCAGCTCCATCGTTATGAGAAGGTCCTTAATCTCGAGCAGCGATTTGCGACCAAAGTTCTTGGTCTTGAGCATCTCCCCTTCACTCTTCTGCACCAGCTCACCGATATACTTGATATCAGCGTTCTGCAGGCAGTTTGCCGAGCGCACCGAGAGGTCGAGTTCATCGACACAACGGTAGAGGGCGTCGCTGAACAATTGCGATGACGGGACTTCTTTCACCGCCTGGGCCTCAACTTCGTTCACATCAAAGTTGATGAACACCTGCACTTGGTCCTGCAGTATACGAGCCGCCAAAGCCACGGCGTCGTCGGGACGCACGCTGCCGTCTGTCCACACCTGCAACGACAGCTTGTCGTAGTCGGTACGCTGGCCCACGCGGGCACCGGTGACAGAAAAGTTAACGCGGGTTATCGGTGAGTAAGCCGTGTCCAGCGTAATGGTGCCCACCGGCGCGCTCTCTTCGCGATTGCGGTCCGAGGTAAGGTACCCGCTGCCGCGCTTGACCACCACGTCCATCTGGAGCGAGGCCCCCGGGGCGAGGGTCGCGATAACGAATTCGGGGTTAAGCACCTCGACCTCGGGCCCGAACTTCAGGTCACCGGCGGTGACCTGACCTTCGCTGGAGGCCTCGAGTCTGCCCTCGTGCCTCTGCCCTTCGAAAACCCGCAGGCGGACTTCCTTGAGGTTGAGCGCGATATCGGTGACGTCTTCCTTGACGCCATCGATGGTCGAGAACTCGTGCAGTACGTCGTGAATAAAAACGCTCGAAATAGCAGCGCCCTTCAACGATGCCAGCAGGGTGCGACGAAGCGCATTCCCTACCGTGGTGCCAAACCCTCTCTCGAACGGCTCGAGGTCAAAACGACCGTAGCCATTAGTAAGTTCCTTGACCTCGATTTCGGGCCTTGAAAGATCCTTCCAGTTATCCAACATCAGTAACGTGCCTCCAAGTGGCGTAGTCGTAATGACGACCTGCCGAACGGTTATTTCGAGTAAAGCTCAACGACCAGCCGTTCGTTTACGGCCAGCGGTAGTTCTTCCCGCACGGGAATCCGAACCACCTTTCCGGACAACGCGTCAGCGTTGAGTTCGAGCCATGAAACAGTCTCGTGGCGTTGGGCCAACCCCAGCGCCTCCGCAAAAACCTGTTTCCCCTTGCTTTTTTCAACTACAGATATCTCGTCGCCCTCGCTCATCAGGTAGGAAGGTATGTTGACCTTGCCACCGTTGACGGCGAAATGACCGTGGCGAATCAGCTGGCGAGCTTGCGCCCGCGAACCGGCTAACCCCAGCCTGTACACCATGTTGTCCAGCCGCCTCTCGAGAAAAGTGAGCAGCGCCTCGCCGGTCACGTCACGGGATTTCTCAGCCATGGTGAAGTATCGCTTGAACTGCTTCTCGAGCAGACCGTACATGCGCTTGAGCCGCTGCTTTTCGCGAAGCTGGACCGCGTACTCCGATATCTTGCGCCTGCGCCCCTGGCCGTGCTGCCCGGGAGCATAGTTACGACGCTCGATCGCACACTTGTCGGTGAAACAACGCTCACCCTTGAGAAAAAGTTTTGTTCCCTCTCTGCGGCAAAGCCTGCAGACGGGATCGGTATATCTTGCCACTTCCTGATTTCCTCCCGGTCAGACCCGGCGCTTCTTCGGCGGCCGGCAGCCGTTATGTGGAATGGGGGTCACGTCACTTATGGTGTGAACCTGCAGCCCGGCAGCCCCGAGGCCCCTTACGGCAGACTCGCGGCCACTACCCGGTCCCTTGATGCGGACGTTCACCGTGCGCATACCCATGTCGACAGCAGCGCGCCCGGCCTTCTCGGACGCCTGCTGGGCAGCAAACGGCGTACCCTTCCTGGAGCCCTTGAAGCCCGAAGCTCCGGCGCTGTTCCACGCCACAACGTTCCCCGCGGGGTCCGTTATGGTTATGTGAGTATTGTTAAAAGTCGCACGTACGTGGGCAATGCCCTCCGATACCGTGCGCTTGGTCTTCTTCTTCTTGCTCTTGTTCTTTATTGCCATGTTTCTTTCCGTATCGTGCTCCGCGCGGTGTACCCCGCCGCTTGAAAGTTATTTTCTCGGTGCGATTTTCTTGCCGGTTATGGCCTTGCGAGGGCCTTTCCTGGTGCGCGCGTTGGTACTCGTGCGCTGGCCCCTGACGGGGAGACCACGCCTGTGGCGCAATCCCCTGTAACAGCCGAGGTCCATGTAACGCTTGATGTTCATCGCGATCTCTCGCCGAAGATCGCCCTCTACCTGGTAGCTCTCGTCGAGCACTCCCCTTATGGCGTTGATCTGCTCATCGCCCAGGTCATCGCTCTTCGTAGCGTGATCGATACCCGCCGCGTCGAGAATCTTTACCGCAGAGGTCCTGCCAATCCCGAAAATCGAGGTCAGCGCTATGTCCATGCGCTTTCCATGGGGAAGATCTATTCCAACTATTCTAGCCATCAGGCCATTTCTCCTGTCACCGGTTCAGTGCCGGCTGGTACAAGGCAGCTCATCCCTGCCTCTGTTTGTGCCGGGGGTTCTTACAGACCACGCGCACAACCCCCTTGCGCTTTATGACCTTGCAGTCCTTGCACATCTTCTTTACCGACGCTCTTACTTTCATGGCGATGCCTCTCCAGCCCTGGCAGTTAAAACCTGCGGCCCCTCATCCGTTATGGCCACCGTGTGCTCAAAATGGGCCGACCGCCTGCCGTCAGTTGTAACGGCAGTCCAGCCATCTTCCTTCACACGCACCCCGTAACCGCCGGCGTTTATCATCGGCTCAATGGCCAGCACCATGCCCACTCTCAGGGCCTGCCCACGCCCGCGCTTTCCAAAATTTGGCAGCTGCGGATCTTCGTGCAAGGCCCTGCCTATGCCGTGACCGACAAAAGACCGAACGACCGAGAAGCCCCCGCCTTCGGCCACTTCCTGCACGGCAGCACCTACGTCTCCGAGCCGCTGCCCGGGCCGCATCTGCTCGATACCCGCCTCCATGCTGCGCCTTGTAACTTCGACCAGTCGGCGGGATTCCTCGTCGGTGTCGCCCGCGACCACGGTCACGGCCGAATCACCGTAATAACCTTCTTTCTCGACACCGAAATCCAACGAGACGAGGTCTCCCTCTTCTATGGGACGGTCGCTGGGAATGCCGTGCACGACCTCGTCGTTCACCGAGGCACACAACACTGCGGGATAAACGACGTCGCCCACCTGGTAGTTCTTGAACGCCGAGCGACAACCGGCGAGCGATATCATGCGCTCCGCCTTGCTGTCGAGCTCAGCCGTGGTGATACCCGGCTCAACCATCGCCTCCAGCTCGCGGAGAATCTCGGCCACCACTGCGCCCGCAGCTCGCATCTTGCCGATCTCGACCTCTGACTTCAGCTCAATCATTTCAGCCGCCCAACGCCTCGAGGATCCGTGCGGTGACCTCACTCGGATTACCGGTACCGTCAATCTTATTGAGAATCCCTTTCTCCCCGTAAAAGCCCAGCAAGGGCGCGGTCTGGTCCCTGTAAATGCCAAGCCGGGCCCTGACCGACTCTTCAACATCGTCAGCCCTCTGCTCGAGGGTCCCCTCGCAAGCGTCGCACACCGCCTCTCGCGAGGGAGGGCGGAACTCGAGGTGGTACAAGCGCCCGCAGTCAACGCAGGACCTTCGCCCGCACAGGCGTCGGACCAGTTCTGATTCGGGCACGTCCAGCGCCACGACCTGATCGAGCTCGTAGCTGCCACTGTCCGAAGCTGTATCAAAAGCGCTGGCCTGGGCCAGGGTGCGCGGAAACCCGTCCAGCAGGTAGTTGTCGCGACCGTGTCCGTTGAGCTGTTCTTCTACCAGGCCCAGCACCAGGTCGTCGGGCACGAGTTTGCCTTCGGCCATCATGGCAGCAGCCGCGAGGCCGAGCTCGGATCCGTCCTTGACGGCCGCGCGCAGGAGTTCACCCGTAGATACGTGTGCCGAACCAAAACGTTCGCGCAATACAGCGCCCTGGGTTCCCTTGCCGCAGCCGGGAGGGCCAAGAAGAGCCATTCTCACCCTGTCCTCCCGCGCGCCCTGCCACCGCGCGACATGAATCCATCGTAGTTACGCTGAATGAGATGGGCCTGCATCTGGGCCACCGTGTCGATAGCAACACCAACTACGATCAGCAGCGCAGTACCACCGAAGAAAAACGGCACGTTAAAACGACTGATCAGTATGGTCGGAAGCACGCACACAATTGAAACGTAGATCGCCCCGCCGAGGGTGATGCGCGTGAGAATGCGGTCAATGTACTCGGCCGTGCGCTTACCCGGCCTGATCCCGGGTATAAAACCACCGGCCTTCTGCATGTTCTCGGCGACGTCGTCGGGCTTGAAGGTGACGGCCGTGTAGAAATAGCAGAAGAATATAATCGCGGCGACGTAAACAATGTTGTAAAACATGCCGCCCGGCTGCAGGTAGTCGGCCGCTCTCTGGAACGCCGGGTGCTGGACAAACTGGGCAATGGTCCCCGGAAAGATGAGCAACGAGGACGCAAAAATCGGGGGGATTACGCCAGCCGTGTTTACCTTCAACGGCAGGTGGGTACTCTGGCCGCCATACATCTTGCGGCCCACCACGCGCTTGGCGTACTGCACCGGGATGCGCCTCTGGGCCCGCTCAACGAAGATGATAATGCCGATAACGCCGATCATCATGGCCGCGAGAAAGACCAGCACGAGAACGCCAAGCTCACCCTGCCGGGTAAACTCGAAGGTAGCTCCTATGGCCGAGGGAATCGCCGCGACGATGCCCGCAAAGATTATCAGGCTGATGCCGTTGCCTATGCCCCGCTCGCTGATCTGCTCGCCGAGCCACATGATGAAAACCGTGCCCGAACAGAGCGTCAGCATGGTCATCAAGCGGAAACTCCAGCCTGCGTCATACACCACTGAGCCTCCGCCGGGCGTCTGTATCTGCTCAAGGCCCATGGAGATAAACAGCCCCTGAACGAGCGCCAACCCGACCGTGCCATAGCGGGTGTACTGGGTAATCTTGCGCCGGCCCTGCTCGCCTTCCTTCGAAAGACGTTCCAGGTGAGGCACCACGAGGGTCATCAGCTGCAGGATAATCGAAGCCGAAATGTAGGGCATTATGCCGAGGGCAAAAATTGAGAATCTCTCCAGCGCGCCGCCGGAGAACAGGTTGACCATGCCAAACACGGTCGCCTGGGCGGCCTTGAAGAACTCGCCCAGCGCCTCGCCGTCGATACCCGGAGTGGGCACCGCGACACCGAGACGATAGATCGCCAGCATGGCGAGCGTAAACCCGAGCCGACGCCTCAACTCGGGTATGCGAGGAAGGTTCTGTATTCCCTCAAACACCGGCAGCTATTCTCCCGACTCCGAAGGCGAAACAGCCTCAGTATCAGAACTGGAAGTGCTACGGGTCTTTTTAGCGGCACCCGTGACAAGCTCCACGCTGCCACCGGCACTTTCTATTGCTGCCTGGGCTGGCTTGGAAAACGCGTCGAGCTTGACGGTGAGACCGTGCTTCAGCTCGCCGTTGGCCAGCACCTTGACCGGAAGGCCCCGCTTGGCGAGTCCCCGTGTCCTGAGCGCCTCGACATCCACTACCGTGCCCGCGTCAAACTCGGCCAGGTCGACAAGCCCGATGACCTGGTAAGCGACCCTGAATGGGTTTTTAAACCCCCGCTTGGGCAGGCGTCGCGAGAGCGGCATCTGGCCGCCTTCAAATCCAGGCGCCACGTTGCCACCAGCCCTCGAGCCCTGCCCCTTGTGCCCACGTCCGGCGGTCTTGCCGTGTCCCGAACCGGGACCGCGGCCTATCCTCCGACGTTTTTTTCGTGAACCTGGCGCCGGCTTCATTGAATCGAGCTGCATCGACTACTCCTCTACCTTCACGAGGTGCAGAACCTTGTTTATCATTCCGCGAACCTCCGGTGTTTCCCTCAGCGCCGCACAGCGGCCGCGCCTCGACAAGCCAAGACCCCTGAGCGTGGCGCGCTGCCGCTTGGTGCAGCCTATAAAGCTGCCGGTCATACGCACCCGAATCATTTTTTCAGAAGAAGACATTGTTCTCTCTCCACCACCGCTCTCAGCGTATGCCTGACAGGACCTTTCCCCGCAGGGCCGCTATATCTTCCGGCCTCACCAACGAAGTGAGCGCGTCCATCGTAGCCCGCACCATGTTCATGGCGTTGTGGGAACCGAGACACTTGGTGAGAATGTTCTGCACTCCCGCCAGCTCTACGACCGCACGTATACCACCACCGGCTATGACTCCGGTTCCCGCAGAGGCCGGTTTCAGTAATACCTTTCCAGCGCCGCTGTGTCCGGTTACCCCGTAGGGTATGGTGCCATCCAGTATTGGCACGGTCACCAGGTTTTTCCTGGCCCTTTCAACACCCTTGCGTATAGCCTCGGGGACTTCCTTGGCCTTGCCCAGGCCGAAACCGACCTGCCCGTCACCGTCGCCAACGACCACCAGTGCTGAAAAGCCGAAGCGCCTGCCGCCCTTGACGACCTTGGCAACCCGGTTGATGTAAACAACGCGTTCCTTGAACTCGGTCGCTTCCGCGCCGCCTTCCCTGCTCTGAGTCTCTCGTCTGGCCACTTATACTCTTGCTCCCGCGCGAACTTTCACAACTGAAGTCCCGCTTCCCGCGCGCCCTCTGCAACGGCGCGTACACATCCGTGAAATCGATAACCGTTACGGTCAAAAACCACTGCGTCTATCGACAGCTCTTTACATCGACCCGCAATCACGCGGCCGAGTTCTCCGGCAGTCGCGACCCCCGCGCCAAGCTTCTTCCCATCGCCGTCCGACGCCATCGTCGAAGCCGAAGCCAGGGTACGCCCGCTCTCGTCCGATATGATCTGCAAGTAAAGGTGCTTGTTAGACCTGAACACGCACAAGCGAGGACGCTGATCCGTGCCGACGACCCTGCGCCTGACCCTAAACCGGCGTCTTTGCCTGGCCACTCTTCTTTCTGCTGAATTTCCCAAAGTTTCTTTCCTTGCCTACACGGCCCTTGCCTAGGCAGCGGCCGCCTTGCCGGCCTTCCGTCTTACCTGCTCGTCGCTGTAACGTACGCCCTTGCCCTTGTACGGCTCCGGCGGCCTGAGCGACCTGATTTCAGCTGCGACCTGGCCGACGTTCTGCCGGCTCGATCCACTGATCGTGATCGTTGTCTGGTCAGCCACCGCGGCATCTACACCCTCAGGCAGCTGGTAAATGATCGGGTGCGAAAAGCCAAGAGTGAGGTGTACAAGGTTACCCTTGACGTCGGCCCTATAGCCGACGCCGGTGATCAACAAAACCTTTGAAAATCCAGCAGTAACGCCAACAACCATGTTTTCGACCAGCCGGCGCGCGAGCCCGTGTCCCATGCGCTGCTCTCGACTGTCATCGCTGCGCTCAACAACTACTCCCGCGTCGCCTATGGTGATCGAAATGCCCCCCGGTAACTTCTCCGACAGCGAACCCTTGGGGCCCTGAACGTTGACAACCTGGCCGTCCACGCTGACTTTTACGCCGTCCGGGATAACGATCGGATTTCTACCAGTACGAGACAAACTACCAGACCTCGCAGATTACTTCGCCGCCGACGTTTTGCTTGCGGGCTTCGCGGTCCACTAACATGCCCGAAGGCGTGGACAGCACGCTTATACCAAGACCATTTCTCACCCGCGGAGCCTCGTCGGCCCCCGAGTAAACCCTCAGGCTCGGCCTGCTCACGCGGCGTACACCGGTAATCGCGGGTACACCCTCTTCGTTGTAACGAAGGGTAATAAGAATCTTGCGCGTAACACCCTCGCCCTCGGCTACGGCCTGGTTAATGTAGCCCTCGTCCACCAGCAGGGTAGCCAGTCGCTCCTTGAAGCTGGACCAGGGGATCTCAACCTCGGCGTGGCCCGCCCTGACGGCGTTGCGCACCCTGGTTAGGAAATCGGCTATAGGATCACTCATCGACATCTTACGTTTTCCTCTTTACCAGCTGGCCTTTATCATGCCCGGCACCAAGCCCTCGAGGGCCAACGAGCGCAGGCAGATCCTGCACAGCCGAAACCGCCGGTATACGCTGCGCGGACGCCCGCACTGCTGGCAACGGGTGTAACCGCGCACGCTGAACTTGGGCTTCCTTTTCGCCTTGGCGATCAATGACTTCTTCGCCACTTAAAATCTCTCCTCCATAACAACTAACCCTCGGCCCTCGGGCCAGACTCGCTTAATCTCTCAGCGGAAGCCCGAAGTGCTTCAGCAATGACCGGCCTTCATTGTCGTCGACCGCCGTAGTGACCAGGCTCACGCTCATTCCCTTGGTGACGTCGACCCTGTCGAGGTCCACTTCCGGAAAAATAGAGTGATCCCTCAAACCTATCGTGTAGTTTCCGCAGCCATCGAAGGCCTTGGGGTTAAGACCCCGGAAGTCACGAACCCTGGGAAGGGCAACATTTATCAAACGATCCAGGAACTCGTACATCCGCGCGCGCCGCAAAGTCACGGTAACACCAATGGGCATGCCTTCCCTGAGTTTAAAATTGGCGATCGACTTACGGGCCTTGGTCACCAGCGGCCTCTGGCCGGCAATGAGACCAAGCTCGGTCACCGCGTCTTCGATGATCTTGGGATTGGCAACAGCAGCACCCAGCCCGATATTGAGCACTACCCTGTCCATCTTCGGCACCCGCATGACTGACTTTACCCCCAGCTCCTCTTTGAGCTGGGCGACAATCTCGTCTTCGAATTGAACCTGTAATCTAGGCTTGTTGGTCTTCTTGCTCATCGTCCGCTCGACTCCCTCACGAACCTGCCAGGAGCTCGCCGCTCCTGCGTGCTACCCGGGCCCGTGCGCCGTCCTTAAGCTGGGTGCGCCCAACCCGGGTCGGCTTGTTTGTCTTGGGGCAGATAGGCATGACGTTGGACGCGTGCACGGAAGCTTCCTTCTCCACGATACCGCCGGGCTGCTGCGGCCCGCTGGGCTTACTGTGCCGCTTTACCATGTTGATGCGCTCCACCAACACGCGTTCGCCGTCATCAACAATCTTGACGATTTTACCCGTCTTTCCCCGGTCTTTGCCTGCCGTTACCAGCACCGAATCACCTTTTTTTAATCTCGACTTCGCCATCACCCTGCTCTGCTTAAAGCACCTCCGGTGCCAGGGACACGATCTTCATAAAACGCCGTGCCCTCAGCTCCCTGGCCACGGGGCCAAAAATTCTTGTCCCGACCGGTTCACCCTGGTTGTCCAGTATGACCGCCGAATTTGTATCAAACTTGATGTATGAACCGTCGGCGCGACCCATTTCCTTGGCCACGCGCACGACGACGGCCTTGACGACGTCCCCCTTGGAGACCTTGCCACCGGGTATCGCCTCTTTGACGGTCACGACGATAACATCGCCGACCCGCGCGTAGCGACGACGGCTACCACCGAGCACTTTGATACAAAGCACGCGACGAGCACCCGAATTGTCAGCTACGTCCAATACGCTCTCAGCCCCGATCATGACTCTTCTATTTCCGTTGTCCCTTGCTCGGCAGAACCCGCGGTGTCGGCCGGTCCGGCACCCTGTTGGACCGAACGCTCAATCACCTCGCGCAAACGCCAGCGTTTGTTCCTGCTCAACGGGCGGCTCTCGGCAATCAATACCCGGTCCCCCTCTCGACAGGTGTTTTCTTCGTCGTGCACCATGAAACGCTTCGAGCGTTGTATGTACTTGTGATAACGCCGGTGTTTGAACCGCCTCTTAATCACGACCACCACGGTCTTGTCCATGGCGGCGCTCACTACCACGCCCTCGCGTGTGCGATGCCTCTGCCGGCCGGGTGTCTCGACCGCCGCCTGCGTTTCTGTCTTTTCCTGCTCAGGCATTGCCCTGCTCTCCCGTTTCGCCCACGCGCTCATTGAGTACCGTGAGCACCCTCGCCAGATCGTGGCGCAAGGTGCCCGGAAGCGCCGTTTTCTCCAACCGACGCGAGTACCGCTGCATATTGACCTTGGCTATTTCGCCGCGAAGCTCATCGGCCTTACCGGCCAGCTCCACGTCGCTCATTTTCCTGAAATCACTCGCTCTCATGGATATCCTCCCGAATGCAGAAGCGGGTAGGAACCGACAGTTTATGCCCGGCCAACCTCATCGCTTCACGCGCCAGTTCGGGACTCACGCCCTCAAGCTCAAAAAGCATCCGCCCCGGTTTTACCTGGCATACCCAGCCTTCCGGAGAACCCTTGCCCTTACCCATGCGAACCTCGGCAGGCTTACTCGTGTAGGGGATGTCCGGAAAGATTCGTATCCACACACGCCCTCCACGTTTTACGTGGCGGGTTATGGCAATACGCGCGGCTTCTATCTGCCGTGCAGATATTCTTGCCGTGCCCGTAGACTTGAGCCCGTAGTCGCCGAAGGCCAGCGTGTTGCCACGCCAGGATAGCCCCTTATCGCGGCCCTTGCCTTTCTGCATTTTACGGTACTTGGTTTTCTTAGGAGCAAGCATCGTTCAGGCCCCACCCGGGCTACCATTGTCATCGCCGCCACCGGGAGACTTCTCGCCCCGGTAGACCCATACCTTGACGCCAATAACGCCGAAGGTCGTGCGAGCCTCGGTAAATCCATACTGCACGTCTGCGCGCAGGGTGTGCAGCGGAACGCGGCCATCGCGATACCACTCGGTGCGGGCAATATCGTGGCCACCCAGGCGTCCGCCCGATTGTACCCTTATGCCGCCGGCGCCCATTCTCATGGCCCGCGAAACCCTTTCTTTCATGGCGCGCCGGAACATGACCCGCCTCTCCAGTTGCATAGCTATATTTTCCGCCACCAGCTGGGCGTCAAGGTCCGGCTTACGGATCTCGTGAATCTCAATGAAGCTCTCCTTTCCCGCAATCGAGACGAGGTCCTTCTTGAGCTTCTCTATCTCAGCCCCCTTCTTACCGATCACGATACCGGGCCTCGCGGTAAAAATGTTGACCTTTACCTTGTCAGCTGCCCGCTGGATCTCGATCCGCGAAACGCCGGCAAAGCGAAGCTGCTTTCGTAAAAACTTACGTATCTCCAGGTCCTGGTGCAGCAGCTCGGCGTAATCCTTGTCCGCGTACCACCGGGAATCCCACGTCTCGGTGTAACCGAGCCTGAAGCCCTTAGGATGTGTTTTCTGTCCCACTCTATTTCCTGTTTGTCACGGTTCTACCTGAACCGCGGACTTTTCAGCCCTGTTCGTCCACCACAACTGTTATGTGACTCGTTCTCTTCGCAATCGGCGTCGCCCGTCCCTGGGCACGGGGGCGCCAGCGCCAGTTTATGGGTCCACCGTCTACCCAGGCCCGCGTCACCACGAGCCGGTCGACATCCACGTTCTGGGTGTCGCGGGCGTTGGCTACGGCTGACCGCAGGGTATCGGCGAGAATGGCCCCGGCCTTCTTCTCACTCAGGTCAAGTATCGCGAGGGCGTCGGAAACCGGCAGCCCGCGAACCTGGTTCACCACCAGTCTCGCTTTGCGCGGCGACAACTTGGCGTAACGCAGAACGCAACGACTCTCCACCTACCTGACCTCTCCCTTTCTCGTACCGGTGTGCCCGCGGTAGGTCCGGGTGGGAGAAAATTCCCCAAGCTTGTGCCCGACCATATCCTCCGAAATCAGTACCGGTATGAACTGCTTGCCGTTGTGGGTGGCGATCGTGTAGCCAACCATGTCTGGCGTCACCGTTGACCGGCGCGACCAGGTACGTATCGGCCGCCTGTTACTCACGTCCTGCGCTTCTATCTTTTTCATCAGATGAGCGTCAACGAACGGTCCCTTTTTAATTGATCTAGGCAATTCAGTCCTTCCTCCGTTTACCTGGCGCCATTACCTGCGCTTCCGGCGCGCCACGATATATTTGTCGCTGTGACGCTTACCCCTGGTCCTGTAACCCTTAGTGGGTTTGCCCCATGGCGTGGTCGGGTGATTTCCCTTCGACCGGCCCTCACCACCACCGTGCGGGTGATCAACCGGGTTCATGGCAATACCTCGGACACTCGGCCTACGTCCCGCCCAACGAGAGCGACCGGCCTTACCGATCTTGACGTTCTCGTGCTGTTGGTTGCCCACCGACCCTATAGTGGCCCGGCACACACCCCTGACGTTGCGAAGTTCACCCGAGGGCAGTCGTAGCAGTACGAAGTTGCCTTCGCGGGCCACGATCTGGGCCCCGGTTCCGGCGCTGCGCGCCAGGGCGGCTCCCGCACCCGGCTTCAACTCTATAGCATGGACAACAGTTCCGAGCGGTATCGAGCTCAGCTCCATGGTGTTGCCAACCTTTATATCCGAACCCTCGCCGGCGATTACGGTGTCGCCCACCGACAGGTTCGCAGGCGCGAGGATGTAGGTCTTGGCCCCGTCAGCGTAGTGTAACAGCGCGATCCTGGCCGAGATGGACGCCAACGTGGCCTTGTCGGCTCGCAACCTGCCCGGCGTCAGCGTGGTGCTTGTCGATGGCGTAAACGTGTACGATGCCTCAGCGTTATGCGTCCGTTGACGTTGCGGCCGCCCGAACGGTTCTTTCCGCTGGTCAGCGATTTCTCGGGAGTCGAGCGCGTGATCTCCTCGAAATCGAGGCTGGTCTGGAAGCGCCTGCCCGGCGAAGTTGGTTTATAGGTCTTGATAGCCATCGTCTATTATCTTTCCCTGCTGCGCTTTACGCGCCTCAGACCTTCTCCAGGAGATCCATGACCTCCCCATCAGCCAGGGTAACGTAAGCCTTCTTCCACGCCTTCTTGCGACCGAGCACCTTGCCCCGCCTGACCTTGCGCCCCAGGTAATTCATCGTACGCACCGAGGCCACCTTGACCTCGAAGAGTTTCTCGACGGCTTTCCGTATGTCGTCTTTACCGGCACGCGTATCGACCTCGAACACGACCTGGCCGTACTCGCTCACGTCGGTTCCCTTCTCGGTAACCATCGGTGCCTTTATTACGTCGCAAATTTCCATGTCAGGCAGCCAGCCTCCGTTCGATTGCTTCGACCGAGGAAGGTAAGAGCAGCAGGGTCTCGTGCTTGAGCAGGTCGTACACGTTTACGCCATCGACAAGCACCACGCTGACGCCGGGCAGGTTGCGAGCCGACAAGGCCACGTTGGCGTCCATCTCGGCCAGGA
>LWDU01034488.1_pt1 | contig 20520 bp, 19 predicted proteins | sample 727161 | NCBI WGS metagenome assembly LWDU01 (sample SAMN04566230, study PRJNA314399) | hydrothermal vent metagenome | isolation source: deep sea hydrothermal plume seawater | place: Mexico: Gulf of California, Guaymas Basin | collected 2004-07-11
TAATGAGATAAAAAAACTCAGAAAATTACCAAGATACGATATTGTTATCGATACTCAAGGTTTGATTAAATCCGCTATTGTGTCTTGGGCCATACCATCAGACCAAACTTTTGGGTTTGATAAAAATTCCTTACGCGAGTCGTTTGCCGCTAAATTCTATACTGATACTTGTAGCATTAGTTACGATGAAAACATCATTAAACGTAATATTACAGTGATTTCTAGTGCATTAAGTATAGCAATCTCACATAATGATATTTTGAATAAGCAATCTTTTTTGTTTTCTAATAGTCAAATATCATCTGACCTACTTACTGATAGTAAGGCCAATATCGCACTAATTCCAGGCGCCTCATTTAAGTCTAAAATCTACCCAATAGATCAATATGCACAAATCGCTAATGAGCTGAAATCACAGGCAAATTTTATTGTGTTGTGGGGTAATGAATCAGAAAGGAACATGGCGGAACAAATTCAGAAAATTGTACCAGAAGTGCATATTTCGGATAAATTAACACTTAACGAATTAAAAGCTTTCATCTCGCAAACAGATCTTGTGATTGGTGGAGATACTGGTCCAACCCATATGGCATGGGCGCTTAATATTCCATCCATTACGTTATTCGGTTCAACACCAGGCTATCGTAACACTTATATAACTGATATTAATCAAATTCTTGAATCTAAATCCAGAGTTAATCCTTTTAAGATTGATAAGAGCGATCTATCAATTAAAACAATCAAAGCGAGCAGTGTTATTGCAAAGGTTAAAGAATTGTTGTCACTTGTTTAATTGAATCAAGAATAAACTTTGCTTTTGAGCTTTTTTCATCGATCTCATGGCCGCTTTTAACTAATATTGTGTTTGAAACTCCCGCCATATTGGCAGCTTGAACATCAGCCTCTTTATCGCCAATCATCCACGAGTTTGACATATCGATATGATATTTATCATTGGCTTGTATAAACATACCTGGTTTTGGTTTTCTACAATCACAACCTGATTCTGGGCCATGGGGGCAATAGAAAACGTCCAAAACTTCTATTTCATGATATTTAAATTGCTTTAACATCCAGTCAGTCACAACATGGAAATCTTCTTTGGTGTAGTAGCCGCGCTCAATTCCAGACTGATTGGTAACGATAATAATTTTATAACCAGATGATTGAAAATCTAAGCAAGCGTCAAAAACACCGTNNACACACCAATAACTTTATCACTATTAATGTTATCTAAAATTATCTCAATAGCTTTTGATAAAATAGGATGGTCTTTTTCTGTTGCAATAAAATAGTTAGTGTAGTCATTATCAGCACCTTTTAAGATAAATAATTCTTTATCTCTACCTCTAATAATGCCAGATAATGGAAAAATTAAATGCGCATCTATATCCATATAAACACCGCCAAAATGTTTTAGTGTTAGTAGACGCCAAAGATCTGCTTGAGCCGCACCATCGTTTAAACGTTCAAAGGCTTGAATTGTATCGGCATCAGCGTTTTCCTTAATAAAAGCAAGTCTATCTTCGGTGCTAACATAGTGGTAATCATAACTAAGACTCATTAATCGATTAAATAAATAGTTTAGGTAAATAGGCAGGCTAACTTTATTTGAATAGTTGGTTTGCCAAATATTTTTCTGAATTTTTTGACTTTTACCTTTAAAAAATGCTTTGCTATACACGGGAATAGTAAAGCGTTTTTTTGGTAGAAAAAAATGAAACGGATAGCTAATAAATACCTTGCTAATGTTACCAAATAGCTTTGAAAGTCTGTTGAATGTTATAAGTATTAATTGCACAATAATTGTTTATAATGAACTCAATACAAGTTTACATTAATTTATAAATCCAATAGTCGTTAATGAATGTGATTAAACAGCAGTTAATTAATAAAAAATATAAACCCTTAGTTGATAATATTGATCGTTACTTTATGGAGAGTAACGTTGTTTTGCAAGACGATAGAAATATGATTAAAGTGATTGACTTTAATAATGAATCTCTTGTGATCAAATCATATAAAAAGCCGAGTTTTTTTATTGGTTTTATTTACACATTTGTTCAAAAATCTAAAGCCTGGAGAGCTTATGAATACGGTTTAAGGATTTCTGAATTCACTCCTGGTGTTATTGCTAGAATTGAATATTTAAATCCATTACTGTCAAAAAGCTATCTTATTTGTGAAAAATTTGAAGCTGAATTTAATTTACAAAAGCCTTTGTTTTACAACCATCCAGATAAGGAAGCTATTTTCAGTCAATTTGCTGAATTTGTCTATGAACTGCATCAGCAAGATATTTTTCATAAAGATCTTTCTCCTGGAAATATCCTAATCAAGAAGAGTGGAGAAAAATACCAGTTTAAAATTATCGATATTAATCGTATGTCATTCAAAAAACTCAGTAAAAGACAGAGAGCTGAAAACTTTAATAAACTATGGGCACATGATTCGGATTTAGAGTTAATGCTTAAGGTGTATGCAAAGTCGGCTCAATTTGATGAAGAAAGCTTTGTGAGACTTGGTCTGGAGTTTAATCAAAAAAACAAGGATAGAAAGACTCGTAAGCGTAAAATCAAACAAGCATTAGGGTTATGGTAGATCAAATATCTGTTGTTATTATTGTAAAAAATGGTGAGAGAACCATTGGCAAAACTTTAGAGTCGATACAAGATTTTAATGATGTGGTTGTATATGATAACGGCTCAACAGATAAGACTTTATCTATAGTAAAAAACTATTCTAATGTTAATTTGATTCAGGGTAGTTTTTCAGGTTTTGGACCAACCAAGAATAAAGCAGCTACTTTTGCAAAAAATAATTGGATTTTGTCTTTAGATGCTGATGAAGTTATTGGCAATGATTTTGTAAATGGATTAAAAGAAAAACATTTAAATCGGCAAACAATTTATCAAATTTTTAGAAAAAATTATTATAAAAATACCCATATTAAACATTGCTGGAATAATGATAAGATCATTCGTTTATATCATTGCCAACATACTAAATTTGATAATAAAAAGGTGCATGAGAAGGTATTGTCAAAAGGTTTAAATGTGGAGTTGTTGGCAGGGTTTATTGATCACTATCCATATGACAGTATTTCTGATTTTGTAAAAAAATTAGACATTTATTCTAGTGAATTTGCTCGTGATAATGTGGGTAAAAAGCAATCTTCACCAATTAAAGCAGTATTAAATGGCGGCTTTTCTTTTTTTAAAACCTATTTTATGAAGCGTGGATTTTTAGATGGATATGCAGGCTTAGTTATTGCTTTTTCTCATATGGCAACCAATTTTTATAAGTACATTAAGTTGTATGAATTAAATCAAAAAAAGTGAATATCCTGATTACCCGCCATGACAAAATTGGTGACTTTATTACTTCATTGCCACTTTTTTATGTGGTTAAAAAAGCCAATCCCAATGCTAAAATTTATGCGTTAGTATCAAAGGTTAACATTGATTTAGCCAATCAAATTGACTTTATTGATGAAGTTATTTTGTATGATAAAAATCATTTTTGGCAGACACTCAAAAATATTAAAAATGCTAATATTTCTGTCAGCATTAGTGCGTTTATTGATACTCAATTAGGATGGCTTTTGCTCTTGAATAACATTAAAACTCGTATTGCGCCGGCCACTAAGTTTGCACAACTATTTTTTAATAACACTCTAAAGCAAAAACGCAGTCTTGTTGAAAAAACAGAAGTTGAATATAACCTTGACTTGGCAAAACTCTTAAATAGAGATATTGATCTTACATATCAAACACCTTTGCTTAAATTAGATAATAAGCAGCAATTCAGAAGCGCCAATCATTTAGAAAGAAAAAGACTGGTGCTTTTTCATCTTGGTTATGGCGGTAGCAGTGATGGCAATTTAGAAATAGATGATTATATCAAATTGGCCAATATTGTTCGACAGTTGGATAATACTATGGTTGTATGGATATTTGGCCCAGATGACTTGAGTATAAAAGAGAAGGTCATAGGTCTAATTTCAAAACTAGACATCATTTATCACCCATCAACTTTGTTGGATTATTGTTTCTTGATTAGAGATAGTGAATTGCTTATTAGCACCTCAACAGGCCCTATGCATTTGGCAGGTGCACTCAATATTAATACTATTAGTTTTTTTGGCAATAACTTATTTGCTAGTCCAGAGCGCTGGTCAACTGTAAATGATCGAAGTAGGCAAAATAATTTTATTATAAATAAATCTTTTAATTTGAATGATGTAGAGTTGGTTACTCTAAAAATATTATGCTAGGTTTTTATCGCACTTATACAACACCATTTGAGGAAAAAATACCATCTTTTGTCGATGATTTTTTCTTAAGAGTTCCAGTTTTTAAAAGATTTTTAAGATTTTTTAGTCGATATATTTATGCTGAATTTTCATTAAGAAATAGCGATAAAGTTGAAAGAATATCAGTGCAACATAAAAGAATTTTATGGATTCAATGGGTTGATTCTAGCCTTGGAGATAGCTTAATGGACCTTTCAAGTAGAGTCCTGTTGAAAGGCAAAAAAGTTGATTTGCTGACCAAGGAATATACTGCCGATATATTTAAAGACGATCTTATTTTTGAACATATATTTACCAACTCAAGTCAATGCAATCCAGATGATTATGACTTGTTGATTATTGATAGCTACAGAGAAAGAAGCTTAAAGTCTTTTATTGGCCGCTTGTCCCATATTCCACATGTACGCCTTTACTTTAGTTTTTTCAGAATAAATCAATTATTGCAATATCCTCTTGATGAGCAAAGTATTAAAAAAATAGCAAAACCATTGCTACCAATAACTAGCAAGGATAAATCAATAATTAAAAGTAAAAAATTACCAGATCATTTTATTACAATAGCCATTGGAGGTGCTTGGAAAGAAAGGACATACCACCACTGGGAGAGTGTAGCTAATAGTATTTTAAAAAAAGGAATTAGTGATAATATAGTTTTGGTTGGATCAAAGCCTTCTGATGCTGATATAGATTTAATATCTAAAATTAGACCAAATTTAATTAACCTTGTTGGAGGTCTTACATTTAACCAGACTGCCGAAGTGATTAAAAAATCAGATTTGTTGATTTGTGCTGATGGTGGACTATTGCATGCTGCAAATGCGGTTAAAACTCCAATTGTAGGGCTTTTTCATGAAGTTGATCCTTGTGCTAGATTGGTTGAAGCTAATAAATCTTTCGGATTGGTGAATAAAAATAATATTGATAATATTAATGTAGAGAATATTATTAAAAAAGTAAAGTTACTACTTGTTTAATAATAGGATTCTTTTTAAAACAAGCTTAAAGGCGTTCAAGGACATCTCTAAGTGTTGAACTTGATGTATGTTTTGTATATGGAAAATATATAATTTCCACGTTTAATTGCTTAAAAGTCTTTTCTAGTGAGTCCCATTCTTTACTATCTTTCCAATCGTCTCCAACAAACATCTTGTCGAACTTTATATTGTTATATGCATTTAGTTTATTCATATTTGTCTGCGGAACTACTTCATCTACAAAATCAATATGTTGAACTATTTCCATTCTTTCCTCGAAGGGGATTACCAGTCTTTTCCCAAGTTTTTTTATTGCTAACTCATCAGTGGTTATGGCAACAACCAAATAATCACATTCCATTTTTGCCCTTCTAAGTATATTCAAATGCCCCACATGGAACAAATCAAATACACCAGACGTATATCCTATTTTCTTCATTTTGCCCCCATAATTGCATTAAAAACTCTTTCTGTGTTATTTTGATCGTTATAAGTAAAATATTTTTTAGCCTGCTCAGCATGCTTATCTGGAAAGGTGTAATTGCTTCCCGATATAGATTTAATTTTTTTGATTAAATCTATATGTGTTTCTACTCTATACCCCGGAAGGTCTTTTTTAAAGTCAATGAAAGCCTTATCATCTCTCTGATAAGTAAATTTTTCCAAATCAAATTGGTATGAAATAAAAGGTTTTTTCATGTAAACAAAATCAAATAATACACTAGAGTAGTCAGTAATCAAGCATTTTGATTTCTGTAGTAGTTCAGTAACACTAAACTCCCCCTGTTTAATAATTTTGATTCTTTCAGATGAAAACTGATCAAATAAATAATTATATTTTTGAATGTCTTGATGCAGATATATATAAAAGGTTATATTGTTTTCTTTTATATATTCTTGAAACCCCTGATCAGTCATAATATTTTTTATTACATTGAAAAGATCATCTCCTAGTCCGTTGTCATAGTCTCTAAATGTAGGCATAAATGTTACTAGATTGTCAAATTCACATTTGCTACTAAGGTCTATAAGGGTATCAAATCTTGGATATCCAGTAATAATAACATCCCCATCATCGTATCCATATTCATTAGTGAATATTTTTTTATGTTTTTCAGATAAGGCTAATATTAAGTTATTAAGTAGAAAAATATTTTTATGATAGAATTTTTTGCCATTTTTTAAGAATCCTACGCCGTGGTTTAGCATTATTTTTGTTGCCTGTATATTTTTTTTAGTGTATTTTTTTAATATCCCAATTTCATTAGGAATCATCCATAGGCCATGTGTTGAAATTATCTTGTCTGCAGCATGCATGAATAAAATTTGTTTAAATGAGTTGTAAATCAATACATTACCAAGCTGTATAACTTTATTTATTGAAGGGGATTTTTTGTTAATAACATAATATGTATCTAGCTCTGGAAAATTAGTCCTTATATATAAGAATAATTGATATCCATTTTCTTGGGCTTGCATCTGTGATTCGCATATTAGCCAAATATTACTAGATTTTTTCTTATAAAAAATAGATGCCAATCTGGCTAATTCAGATTTTATTGTCAATACTGTCACCTCGTAAATTTTAGAGGGCAAGTTCTTTATTCTGTTATAGATTGTAGTCATGTATATATTAATAATAGATTTATGTTATTATATAATAACCCAGAAAATTAAAACAACAATCTAAAACTCCTAGCCTAATAGGGCGCATATTTATGAGGGAATTACCAAACATTTTTATTGTATACTCGCCATTGCAAGTTATTAATTCTATCGAGGCTATACATCACTTTAATTGTAGAAATAATATCATTATTATTAACTACAAGCCAAATCAAGATAAGAACAATATCCAGATGGATGATTTAGTTAAATACCATAAGTGGGATAAGATAATTAAAATTGGTACAGGTGGTCGTAGGAGTAAGTTTCTAATCTATGTAAAACTGATCAAAGGTCTAAAAAGAGAGAGTTACAATTATGTATTTGTTGCTGGTTTTACATCTGCAATATACACAATCCTAGCTAATTTAAAGAAAAATAAACTTTTTGTTTTTGATGATGGTGTTGGGACAATAGCTGCTTATAACAAGACCTTTGCGCCAAAAAAACCAATGAAGTTAAGGTTGAAGCATTTAAGATTTTGGCTTTTTGGAATTAAAACAAAATTTACTGATCGTGTTGATTTGTTTACATACTTCAATCTAAAGCCATTGCCACATGTGTCGGTTGAGAGGAATGACCTAAGTTGGTTTAGAGAGAAATATACTTCAAACTCTATTGCTGATGATTCTATATATTTTTTAGGACTTCCTCATGAGGATGATGAAGATCATGAGAAATATGCTAAAAAGTTGGATATTTTTTTTCAAGATCAACATCATAAAGTTATTTATGTGCCACATCGATATGAGAAAATTAGAAAATCTTTACAAACTGTATTTGATAGAAATACAGTTGAGGTTCGACAGCTTGGTATGCCGGTAGAAATGTATTTTTTAACCAATAATATAATGCCGAAAACTGTTGCTGGAGTTGGATCGTCAGCTTTCTTTACTTTAGCCTTTCTTTATCCTACTACTAAATATCAATCAATCTATCACCTTTGCAAGGGATCTGAGGCTGATAATATACTAGAGATTAATAAACATCTTTCTGAGATTGGGGTAGAAATCTTAGATTTTGGAGAAAATAATCATGCTTAGCAATAAAACCATATTAATCACTGGTGGAACAGGGTCATTTGGCCACACTTTTATTCCAATGACACTGGAAAAATACAATCCTAGAAAAATTATAGTTTTTTCACGTGATGAAATGAAACAATGGGAAATGGCTAAATTGTTTAAAGATGACTCGAGAGTTAATTTTCTAATTGGTGATGTTCGTGATAAAGATAGACTATATCGTGCGCTTGATGGTGTTGATTATGTGGTCCATGCGGCAGCTACAAAAATCGTCCCTACTGCCGAGTACGATCCATTTGAGTGTGTTAAGACCAATGTTATGGGTGCTATGAATTTGATCGACGCTTGTATTGACAAAGGTGTCAAGCGTATTGTGGCTCTATCTACCGATAAGGCAAGTAGTCCTGCTAATTTGTATGGTGCAACTAAGCTAGTATCTGATAGATTATTTGTTTCAGGAAATTCGTATTGTGGAGCTCATAACACAAGTTTTTCAGTGGTAAGGTATGGCAATGTAATGGGCTCTCGCGGCTCTGTTATTCCATTTTTTATGTCGATTGCAGAAGATGGCACTTTGCCAATTACAGATAATCGTATGACCAGATTTATGATTTCTTTAGAAGAGGGTGTTGAGTTGGTATGGCATGCGTTTGATGACATGAAAGGTGGTGAAATTTATGTTAAAAAAATACCTTCTATGAAGGTTACCGATGTCGCTTTGGCAGTGGATGATAAGGCAAAGCAAGAAGAAGTTGGCATTAGGCCAGGTGAAAAGCTTCATGAACAAATGATAGGGCCAGAAGATGCTTTGTATACTTATGAGTATCCAGGTCATTTCAAAATTTTGCCATCTATTCATGATTGGAGCCTTGATCCTGGGAGAATAGGAAATGGAAAAAAAGTTGACTCAGACTTTATGTATTGTTCTGATAGTAATACAGAATGGATGGAAATTTCTGAACTTCAACAATGGATTGAGGTGAATAAAAATAAGATTGGAAATATTTAGACGTGATTCCATATGGAAGGCAAGATATTAATCAAGCTGATATAAGTTCAGTCATAGATGTTCTGCAGTCCGATTTCTTAACCCAAGGGCCACAAGTGCCCTTGTTTGAAAAAACGGTTTCAGATTATTGTGGCTCAGATTATGCAGTTGCGGTTAATAGCGCCACTTCAGCACTGCATATTGCCTGCCTAGCCCTGGGATTGGGCGATGGTGATTGGCTTTGGACGAGTCCCAATACTTTTGTGGCATCTGCAAATTGTGGCCTATATTGCAGAGCAAAAATAGATTTTGTTGATATTGATCCATTAACCTATAATTTGTCAATTTCAGAACTGAAAGGTAAATTAATCCAAGCTGAAAAAGAAAGCAAGCTTCCAAAAATATTGGTACCAGTGCATTTTGCTGGTCAGTCGTGTGACATGAAAGAGATTTATGCGCTAGGTAAGCAATATGGTTTTTCCATTATTGAAGATGCATCTCATGCGATAGGTGGTAAGTATCTAGACAAAAATATTGGTGGCTGTCAACACTCTGATATAACTATTTTTAGCTTTCATCCAGTGAAAATTATTACTACAGCAGAGGGCGGCCTAGCTACAACGAATAATAAAAACCTATTAGAGAAAATGCGGTTATTGCGCAGTCATGGTATTACTCGTGATCAAGCGCTAATGTCAAAAAATCCAGAGGGTGCTTGGTATTATCAGCAGATTGATCTTGGCTTTAACTATCGAATGACAGAATTACAAGCTGCTTTAGGCGTGAGCCAAATGAATAGGCTTGATGAGTTTATAGTTAAGCGACATATTCTTCAAGAAAGGTACAATCAATTGTTAAAAGGGCTTCCGGTAATAATCCCGTATCAATCTGATCGCTCATATTCCGCATTACACCTTTACCCAATCCAGATTGATTCAAGAAAAATAAAGAAAAATCGCGAACAGATATTTAACGCATTAAGAGAGGGTGGGATTGGCGTCAATATTCATTATATTCCAGTACACACTCAGCCATATTATTTAGAAATGGGATTTAAAGCTGGGAATTTTCCGGTGGCTGAAGCTTATTATTCACAAGCCATCAGTCTCCCACTGTTTTCACAATTAAGTTTTGATGATCAAGATGTAGTAATATCAACTCTGCAAACAATACTTAAGTAGTCGTATTAGGCTTATGACAAAAAACCAATTAACCCATGTCGTAAAGAGTGTGATTCCAGATTCAAGTATTGATATCGATGCATGGCAATCGGTTTTAGATCGGCATGAAGTCACTCCTTCTATTTTTCATTTATTGAATACTGTGCAATATTATGTCTCCTATTTTTCACAAAATAAGTCAGTAAATTTATCATTAGTTCTTTACAATAACAAGCAGCCTGTCGGTGTAATGCCGTTAATGGTACATAAAAACGAGCTAAACGAATGGATTTTGAGCAGTAATGGTGTTGAAATTGTTGAGCCTATTTTTATACCGACTTTAGCACGTAAAGTTAAGAAGAGACTTGAATCTCAACTGGCTGAGCTGATTAATACTTTATCAAACAAATTATACATAAGATATTGTCAATTTACTAATATGGAATATGGGCAATTAAGTAGCTGGTATTTAATGTGGATTGAAAGAGCAAGTGCGACTTTTTCAACACACCATTTATTAGTAGATTTATCTTTATCGTTGGAAGAGATTCGACTAAAGTTTAGAAAAAGCTTTAAGCCTCTTATTAACAAAGCTTTAAGAGAGTGGAGAATAGAGGCTCATGAAAGTGTATCAGAAGAAATTTTTGATCAATTCAGATTACTACATAAAGAAGTTTCGGGACAGTCAACACGGCCAATTGAGAGTTGGAATGAGCAAAAAAAACAAATTGATTTATCGGAGTCTTTTTTAATAACTGTTTCTAATGCCCAGGATCAAATGGTTGGCGCTGGTTTATTTACTTATTCAAATTATCACGGTTTGTATTGTGTGGGCGCATATAAAAGAGAATTATTTGACAAGCCACTTGGGCATGCAGTTCAAATGAAGGCGATAGAGATTCTGAAAAATAAAGGACTTCATTGGTATGAAATTGGACAAAAGCACTTAAAAGTAGATAGAATTCCTGCAACTGATAAGGAATTGTCGATATCTCATTTTAAAGAAGGCTTTTCAACTCGGGTAGTTGCTAGGCAGCATCTAATTGTGGATATGCAATTAGATGCTTAATGAGTCTAAAATAGCGTTAGGAACGGTACAATTTGGTGTTGACTATGGTATTAGCTCAATAGATGGTCAGGTGCAGCCAAAAGAAGTTGAGAGTATACTAAATTATGCATATGCAAAGGGAATTAATCTATTAGACACCGCCCCTGCCTATGGAGATAGCGAGCAAGTTCTTGGAAAAATTAATGTTAATAATTTTAAAATAATTACTAAAACTAGACATTTTGATAATTCTGAAATTACCAGTAATGATTTGGAATTATTGAATCAAGATTTTTCCAAATCATTGGTTAATTTGAAGCAAGATAGTGTTTATGGGGTGTTAGTGCACAATGCCGATGATTTGTTAAAATCTGGATCTGAAAAAATTCTTGACCAGCTTCAAGTGCTAAAGCAAGAAAAAAAGATAGAAAAAATAGGTGTATCTATTTATGATTACTATCAATTGCAAGCTATTCTTGAAAATTTTGATATAGATCTAGTGCAATTGCCTTTTAATATCCTGGATAGGAGGTTGATCGACAATGGTATGTTGTCCATACTTAAAAATAAAGGTATTGAGGTTCATGCACGCTCCATTTTTTTACAAGGGCTATTGTTGATGTCTGAAAAAAATAGGCCTGATAAATTTAAACGCTGGAGTATTTTGTGGAAGATATGGCGCGAGTGGTTAAATGATAATAAGATAACAGCATTGGAGGCTACTACAAGATACGCAGTTTCTATATCAGAAATATCTAAAGTCCTGGTTGGTGTAGATACCGTAGATCAATTAAAAGAAATTGTTGTCGCTTCATCTGGAGTTTTGCCAGACATTCCGCCCGAGATGTTTACAAATGATGTTGATTTATTAAATCCATCAAATTGGGGAAAGCTATGAAAATTGTGGCATTAGTACAAGCAAGAATGGGCTCGACTAGATTACCGGGGAAGGTGTTGAATTCTATTGTTAGCAAGCCAATGATTGAGCTATTATTGACACGCCTATCTCAATCTAGAAAGCTAGATGAAATTGTTGTGGCAGCTTCTGAAGAGTTAAAAAATGATAAGCTGCAGTCAGTAGTTGAGTCTTTAGGCTATAGATGTACAAGAGGTAGTGAAAAAGACGTATTAAATCGATTTTACGAATCAGCTAAATCTGTAGGTGCAGATGTTATTGTTCGTATTACAGGTGATTGCCCATTGGTTGATTCGGGCTTGGTAGATGAGTGTATTCAAAGGTATAAAAATAGTAAAGTGGATTATTTCTCAAATGTAGATCCTGCAAGTTACCCTGATGGACTGGATATTGAGGTCATGTCATTCGAATCTATAGAGCGTGCAAATAACGAGACAAACTCTGATTTTGATCGAGAACATGTAACACCTTATATTCGTAATTCTGATAGCTTTTCAAAATCCTCAATGCGATATTCTGAAGATTTGTCTAATCAAAGATGGTCAGTTGATGAACCAGAAGATTTAGCTGTAGTGACTAATATATTTGAATATTTTTCACCTGATATATTATTTGATTGGAAACAGGTGCTAGAATTAAGAAGGTCACAGCCTGCACTGTTTGCAGAGAATCAACAAATTAAAAATAATGAGGGCTCGACTATGGGCACAGGTCAAAAACTTTATAAAAGGGCAAAAAAAGTTATTCCTGGTGGCAATATGCTACTTTCTAAAAGACCGGAAATGTTTTTACCTGAAAAATGGCCGGCTTATTTTAGTAAATCCAAAGGCTGTAGAGTTTGGGATTTAGACGGGAAAGAATATATTGACATGTCTATTATGGGTATTGGCACCAATACATTGGGCTATGGACATCCCGAGGTTGATGAGGCTGTAATTAAAACGATAAAAGATGGAAACATGGCGACACTCAATTGCCCAGAAGAGGTTTATCTGGCAGAAAAATTAGTTGATTTGCATCCTTGGGCAGATATGGTGAGATTTGCAAGGGCGGGTGGTGAAATTAACTCAATAGCAATTCGTATCGCTAGGGCATCTACTGGCAAGGATAAGATAGCTATTTGTGGCTATCACGGTTGGCATGATTGGTATTTGTCTACCAATCTTAATGATGATAAAAATCTTGATGGACATCTTTTGCCTGGGCTGCAGCCAAATGGCGTTCCTAGAGGTTTGACTGGTACAACACTACCTTTTAACTACAATGATATTGACCAATTAGAGCAATTAATTAAAGATAATAAAGGTGAAATTGCAGCCATTAAGATGGAGGTTTCTAGGAATGAAGGTCCAAAAGATAATTACTTGCAGAAAGTAAGAGATCTTGCCACTGAAAATAATATTATTTTAATTTTTGATGAATGTACTTCGGGTTTTAGAGAGGCATTTGGCGGCCTACATAAAAAATATGATGTAGAGCCTGATATGGCTATTTTTGCTAAAGCCTTGGGTAATGGCTATGCAATTTCTGCTTGTATCGGTAGGCAGAAATTTATGCAGGCGGCGCAGCAAACCTTTATTAGCTCCACTTTCTGGACTGAGCGTGTTGGACCGACTGCAGCGTTAAAAACACTCGAAGTCATGGAACGAGAAAAATCTTGGGATATAATTACCAAGATTGGCACTGGAATTTCTAGTCAATGGCAAAGTTTGGCAGATAAATATGAGCTAGATATTAATACATGGGGCCTCCCTGCATTGAGTGGGTACACATTTAACTCTCCCAATGCGCTATCTTATAAAACCTTAATTACACAAGAAATGTTAAAGAAAGGTTATCTTGCTGCCAATAGTGTCTATGCTTGTACAGAGCACAAACAGGCAATAGTTGATGGATATTTTTCTGAACTTGATCCAATATTTGCAATTATTAAGGAGTGTGAAGATGGATTGGATGTGGCTACCCTATTGGAAGGTCCACTGTGTCATAATGGATTTAAGCGCCTAAATTAATGAAAGTAATATTTCGTGTTGATGCTTCTTTACAGATGGGCACAGGGCATGTAATGCGTTGCCTGACCCTGGCTCAAGTGCTAAAAGAAAATGGAGCGGATGCGGAGTTTATTTGTCGAAAACACAAAGGAAGCTTAATAAATAAGATTCGTTCAAGTGGATTTAATGTTCATGAGTTAGAGGTGTTTGAAGAGACTGAAGTTGGTAACAAGCTAGCACATTCTCACTGGCTAGGGGCAACCCAAAAACAAGACGAAAATGATTGTATTGATATATTCAAAGCGGAAAAAATTGATTGGTTGATTGTTGATCATTACGCCCTAGATGAACAATGGCAGAAGAGGCTTAAACCTTACTATGAAAAATTAATGGTGATTGATGATTTGGCAGATCGTAAACACCAGTGCGATATTTTGCTTGACCAAACGTTTGGCCGTCAACAAGAGGGTTATTCAACACTTACTCCCAAATATTGCGAATTACTATTAGGCTCGCAATATGCACTACTTAGGTCTGAATTTGCTAAATGGAGATCGTATAGTTTAAAGCGTCGTAGTAAACCAGAGTTCAAGAAATTGCTTATTAACATGGGTGGTGTTGACATTGACAATGTTACTGAGAGTGTTCTAGATGAGTTAAAAATATGTAACTTACTAAACGACATGAATATTACCATTGTGATGGGAGGTTTAGCCCCTCATCTTGAGAGCGTTAAATCCAAAGCGATTACACTACCCTGCAAGACAGAAGTTAAAGTCGATGTGGATAATATGGCTGAAATCATGGCAAATTCTGATATCGCAATTGGTGCAGCCGGAACTGCCACGTGGGAGCGCTGTTGTTTGGGTTTGCCAACTATTCAAATTGTCATTGCTAAAAACCAACAGTTTTTGGCAGAAGCATTAGCATGCCAAAATATTGTGAAGTTAGCAAAGGAAACAAATGAAATTATTTCTCTATTAGAAAGCTCATCAGAATGGATGGAAAATGTTGGCAATTTAGCATCAGAGGTATGTGATGGTGTGGGTGTCTATAAAGTTTTTAATAAGATGACTGACTACAAGATAATTCTCGAAGAATTCGGAGAGATCGTTTTATGCAATTATGTCAATTTAAATGAAAACGATAGGACATTAGTGCTTAGTATGCGTAATCATCCAGAAATAAAAAAATGGATGCATAGTCAAGACAGTATTCCAGATACGACTCATTGTGAGTTTATTGAAAGATTGGAGAGTCAGGCAGATCGGCGTTATTTTTTAGTTAAGCAGAAAAACAATATCATTGGATCAATTAATTTTTCAGAAATAAATTTTGAAAATTCTGTAGATTTTGGTATTTATACAAACCCTTTTTTACAGATAAAAGGCGCTGGAAGGTTGTTAGAGTCAGTCGCGAGTCAATATGCATTTATTGAGCTAGGTGTTAAAAAAATTAAATTAGAGGTGTATTCGGATAACGAAAGAGCTATCAATTTTTATAAAAAATGCAATTTTAACCTAATCAATATAAAAAAAGTGAATGATCAAAATATTGTGTGTATGGAAAAAGTAAAAGTAATGGAGAGGGTTTAATGAGTGAATTTATCAAAATTAACAATAGAAAGATAGGTGCAGAACATCCTCCATATGTCATTGCAGAAATGTCAGCGAACCATAATGGTGACATTGATAATGCTTATAAAATTATTGATATGGCTAAAGCATCTGGAGCAGATGCTGTTAAATTACAAACTTATCGTCCAGATACGATCACCATGGATATGAGTACACCAGAATTTATGATTGAAGGTGGCTTGTGGGATGGTCAAAGTTTGTACGAGCTGTATAAGGGGGCATTTATGCCATGGGAGTGGCACCAGCCTTTATTTGATTATGCAAAAAAAGTTGGTATTACGATATTTAGCTCCCCATTTGACAATACTGCTGTTGACCTATTGGAAGACTTAAATACGCCAGCATACAAGATTGCTTCTTTTGAGGCAGTAGATCTTCCTTTGATAAAATATGTGGCCCAAACTGGGAAGCCTATGATTATCTCAACGGGCATGGCAGATGCGCAGGAGATTCAGGAGGCTATTGAAACTGCTCAAGAGGGAGGGTGTAAAGAGTTGGCGATATTGCATTGCGTGAGTGGTTATCCCGCTCCAGCAGAAGATTACAATTTAAGAACGCTGGTTGATATGCAGAAAAGATTTGGACTAATTACAGGTTTGTCAGACCATACAATTGATAATACGACAGCAATAACCAGTGTGGCGCTAGGCGCATCAATTATTGAAAAGCATGTAACCCTTGATCGTAATGGTGGTGGCCCTGATGATTCTTTTTCACTTGAGTCGGAAGAATTAAGGCAATTGTGTGTAGGGGCTAAAACTGCCTGGAATTCTCTTGGAAGTATTGACTATGGTCGAAAATCAAGTGAGCAAGGCAATATTAAATTCCGTCGATCTTTGTATGTTTCTAAAGATATAAAACAAGGTGAAATTTTTACAAAAGATAATATTCGATCTATACGTCCTGGTTTTGGCTTGCCACCAAAATACTATGAGGAAATATTGGGCACAATCTGTAAAGAAAGTATTAAAGCAGGTTCGCCATTAAAATTGAGTAATTTAAAAAATAAGTATTAAACTATTATAAAGAGCGGGATTAGTTTTTTGAAATTTATTTTTTTTAAAAGATTATAATGAACCTTTAAATCAAAAAAAACATATAAACATGAATAGTATTTTTTTAAGTAAATGGGTAAATTTTTGGGTATTTTTATTTGGTGTTAGCGTGCTAACTTTTTCAGCGATGCCAGCAGTTATATTGCTATTCACTGTATTTTATGTAACTATCTCTAAGCGTAAAAATAATATACATTTTTCTTTAAACAGAGAGGAGAAGGTTTTTATTTATTTAGTCTTATTTTGGTTTTTTTGGCAATTTTTTGGTGTTGTCTATCAGCCGATAGGTTATGAGTATGAAAGTATAAGGGAGCAATTTAATGCGTTTGATAATGCATCTCGCTGGCTATTGTTATTACCTATTTTTTTCTTATTAAGGCACCATATTGTTGATTGGCGCTTAATGGCAGTCGGCATGAGTGTTGGGGTTATGATTTCTGTTGGTGTTGCTCATTATGAGGTTTATTATTTGAATTTAGGTCGTGCAGAGGGTTTATCAAATCACACCATTCCTTTTGCAGAGTTAATGGTAGCTGCTGATTTATTGTTATGGATGTTTATGATTCACGCTTGGAATAATCAACAAAAAATGCTTTCATATTTTTTATTAATCGCTAGTATTGCTGCATTTTATGGCTCGCTCTTATCTGTTACCCGTGGGGCATGGCTAGCTTATTTATTTATGTTATTAATTTGGTTGGTTTATGTTATTAAGCAAAGTTTTACTAATAAAAAGCATTTATTATCCAAGCCAGTTTTGTTTAGACTGTTATTTGCTATTATTATATTTTTTGCCGTGTCTCAAACTGAGCAATATCAAGTTTTAAAATCTAGAACTCAATCAACTGTCAACAATCTTGCTGACGGTAACTATGAAAGCGCAAGTTCCGCAAGGTTTGCTCTTTTTAGGGATGCAATTGCACATGTAAAACAACACCCATTTGGAATTGGTACCAGAAATTTTGAGAAAATTGATCCTAATGGATATCCGTATAATGCACACAATCAAATATTAAATGTGTGGGTTGAAAATGGCATACAAGGCGTGATTAGCTTGGTATTATTAATCGTGTTTTTATTAAGTTTTTTTTGGAAAAATTTAAATCATGCGAATGGTTTAATTGGTATTTACGCTTCATCTGGATTGATGTTAATTATCAGTTATATTATTTTTTCACAAAGTCAAACTATATTTGACCATCATCAAACATTAATATTTTTTATTTTTTATTTGTATTTCTTTTTTGGACAAATTCAAGCCTTAAATAGAGCGGATTAAATTTTATGAAAATTTTACACCTCTTATCTCAAACCCACCTAACCGGTGCAGAAGTGTATGCAGCAGATTTGTGTAAATATCAAATGAGCGAGGGGCATGAATGTTTTATCATTTCGGACACTTTATCAGTCAAATCTGATGCGAAATACACCCCAATGTCGATTCATAATCGAAAGTATATTAACCGTATTCGTAATATACTGGCGCTAATAAAGTTTTGTAAGATGCAGCAAATCGATCTTATTCATACGCATTCAAGAGCAGGTAGTTGGCTGACTAATGTTGTGCGCTTATTCGTCAATATTGCTTATGTGTCAACCATTCATGGACGCCAAAGTGTGCATTTTTCAAGTAAGCGTAAGAATGTGTATGGTCAGCGTATTATTGCAGTGTGTGAACATCTCAAGGGGCATGTTAAAGATGAGCTACATATTGATGAGGATGTTTACCTAATTCGGAATATTATCGATGAACATTAGTATTATTGGGCGATTGACTGGGCCAAAAGGAGATATTGCCTATCAAATCTTATCTAAAATTGCACCTCAGTTTCCAGCAGTAAAGTTCAATATTGCCGGTGGCCCGGTAACATCAAGGTTTGAAGGGTTGGCATCTGATAATATTGAATTTTATGGATTTGTTGATGATGTTCCCAGAGTAATTAAAGAGTCTGATCTGGTTATTGGTGCTGGGCGTGTTGCAATCGAGGCGTTGCAACTAAATACTCCTATATTGGCAATTGGTGAAAAGCAATACATGGGTATTTTAGATAAAACCAATATTGAGCTAGCCCAGGTAAGTAATTTTGGTGATTGTGCGTTAGATGAGCATCATGATTTTGATCAAATCAGTCATGATCTCAAGAGCTTTATCCAGTCTGATTATCGACAAGACAATTTATCAGAAGTGGTTGGCCAATATTCGCCTGGAGTGGTGCTACCAAAAATCAACCAAGTGTATTCACATGCACTTACAGACGTAGCATTCTCCAAACTAAAAGAAGTTTCAGTCATTATGTACCATCGAGTAGTGAATGAGCCACTGACTGACTCTAAGTTTAATGTGTATATCACTAAAGACAAGTTAGATTGGCAGCTTGGGAGCTTAAAAAAACGAGGCTTTGATTTTGTTACTTTTAAAGATCTTGCTAAGGGTGAAAAGGTCAAAAAGCCAATTATTCTCACATTTGATGATGGCTATGAAGACAACTACCTCAATCTTCTTCCCTTATTAAAAAAGCATCAGGCAAAAGCGGTTATTTATTGTTTGGGCGATCGTACGGTTCAAAGTAACACTTGGGATGAAAAATTAGGTGAGCCTCGTGCTCGTTTAATGAACGATAATCAAATTAAAGAGTGTCATGAGTCTGATTTGGTAGAAATTGCATCACACGGCTTAAAGCATCAGCATTTACCTGATTTAGATGATAAAGAAGTTCGTGAAGAGTTTGAGTTGTCAAAGTCAAATTTGGAGAGTTTAATTAATGATAAAGTTGTTTCTTTTGCTTACCCCTATGGTGATTACAGAGAAAGAGAAGAAGCTTTAGCGTATGAAGCCGGATACGATTTTGCCATTGGTACTGTTAATGGTCCACTCAAATTAACAGATAATTATTATGCGATTCGTCGTATACAAATTTTCCCAAATGAAGACAAGTTAGGCTTTTGGAAAAAAACAAGTGGCTTTTATTTGCGTCTATGTAAATTAAAAGGCAAGGATTTTTAAGCATGCACAAGTCACCATTTGTATGGGATAAGTATTCTGACCAGCCTCATATCATTACTGATAAAAAATTTAAAAAATCACAGAAGAAAAGGTTCTTGCCAGAGTATTTGAAAATGCTTTTTGTATTTATTGTTATCTTCCCTATCTCTTTTGTATGGCAATTTTTAATGCGCTATCCAAAAGTGCAAATGCAGCTTGGTATTGGCGTTAATCTAGATAAAGGTGACATTCAATATGATTTAGTTGATGAGTTAGGTGTCAAAGAGTTGTTGATACGAATGCCGCTCTGGGATGTGAACAGAATTGGTGAATATGTTGATTTTGCTAAAGGCTTCGGTAATGATAAAAATTTCATGATCAACATCTTACAAGATAGAGAGCATGTGGAAAATCTAGAGTTGTTGCGTGCTGATATTAAAGTTATTTTTGAAAAATTTCAATCAATCTCATTCGAGTATCAAATTGGCAATACAACCAATCGAACCAAGTGGGGATTTTTTGCAGTAAGTGAATATTTAAATTTTTATCAAGTGGCCCAACAAGTGAGAGATCAATACTTTCCAACACTAAAGCTAATTGGCCCTAGTGTGATTGATTTTGAATATTATTACACCGCTTCCAGCCTTTTTAGCCTTAAAAACATCAAATTTGATAAGTTGTCTTCTTTATTGTATGTTGATAGAAGAGGGGCGCCTGATAAGCGCCAATATGGCTTTAACTTTAAAAATAAAATTAACTTATT
>LWDU01032747.1_pt2 | contig 20511 bp, 19 predicted proteins | sample 727161 | NCBI WGS metagenome assembly LWDU01 (sample SAMN04566230, study PRJNA314399) | hydrothermal vent metagenome | isolation source: deep sea hydrothermal plume seawater | place: Mexico: Gulf of California, Guaymas Basin | collected 2004-07-11
AATAAGTGAGGTTTTTCTCATAATCTCAGAAGAATTAACTGAAGGATGAATTAGCTTAACGTTTGGTAAATCTAAAATTTTTTTATAATTAGATATTTTTCTCCATTTCTTTTTTTCCATTGCAGGATGCTCTTTTACATATAATTTGTAATCTACAGGTAACGATTTTGCAATTTTTTCAATTATATCTAATTGGTTAGAATAAAAAGGTGCACCAAATAAAACATTTCTTTCAGGTTCTACCTGTAAAGGAAAAAATACGAATTGTTCATTAGGTATACTAAAAATAGAATATTTGAATAGAAATGATTCACGAAAATATTTTTTAAGTATTAAAGAAAGTTGATTCACGATATTTTTGATCAAAAGTTTTACGCATCCAATGAAATAATGTTTTTATTTTATACAAAAATGAATATCCACCAGCTCCAGTTGGGATTGACATTGTATGAGCAAATTTGTCATGTTGCTTGAGATAATCATACAATTCATTCAGGTTTTTGTGGGGAATATTTTCTGCAGGAATTTTTAAGTTTTCATCAAATTTGTCATATTCTGAAGAGATCATACAACGATAACCAAATCTGCTTGTAGATAACATTAGTACTTTAATTCCACGAGATTTACAAATTTTAGAAAGAAGATAGTTTCTATGAAAATCAACCCCGTTAATTAATAAAAAATTTGGATTTACTTCATCTAAAATTTTTTCAAAAAGTTTACAGTCATGCTGTATAATTTGAAGAATTTCATGAGATGAAAATTGATAGTATTCATTATAATTTAAGAAAATTCTTTCAGAATATACAAGCGTCCACAATGACATATCATATTTTGTTTCAAAATTTGCAAGATATTCTAAATTAATTTTTTGGGTTTTAAAGGATTCATCCCAATAATGCCAAATTTTCTTAAAATTAACAATTTCTTGCTTCATAAAGGATTTTTGCAGGTGGTGATTTAGATCAGTTACGGCAAAATAATCAGCATCATATTTTTTTTGTAAAAATTTTGTAATTGCGAATTGCATAAAAGTAGGATCAATCCAAACAAGAACTCTATTTTTCAATTATAATAGCCTTATTCAAATATCATATTAAGTTATAAGAAATACAAATAATAAAAAAAGAAATGTCAGGAATTAGAGCAACTTATTCAGGACTAATTTCACTTAGTATTGGAATAGTAACTGTACTAACAGGATTAGTATTCAGTCTAATCATTACAAGAACTCTCACTATAGAGGAATATGGAACATGGAGTCTACTACTTGGAATTTTAATGTATGCAATAATAGTAGAACCAGTAATATCATACTGGGCAACAAGAGAAACAGCAAGATCAGAAAATTCACAAAAAACATCAATTTTAGCTGCAGGAATATTTTCTTCAATTGGAATGGTAATTTTTCTGATAACTTCTTTACTTGTTACTAATGAGTCATATGTGAATACAGAGATCATACTTTTTGGAATAATTTTAGTTCCTGGAATGTTTCTGTATAGAATTGCATATGCGATTAATTTAGGATGGAAACCACACCTATCAAGTTATGGTTTTTTAATTTTAGAAATCACAAAAATTCCATTAGCATTAACGTTAGTATATTTTTTCAACATGGGAGTATTAGGAGTAATAATCACATTTTTTATTTCTCAAAATATCAGTGTTATTTTTCAGATCTATATTTTAAGAGAGAGAATAAAGGGGAAAATCCAATTCAAATACATTAGAAAATGGTTAAAATTTTCATGGTTAACATTATACACACCATTAGCTAATACAATATACAAATCAGATATTCTAATTTTTGTAGCTTTTTCAGAATCAATAACAGGTTTAGCAATATTTACAGTATCTAAAGTTGTTAGTGGAACAATATCAATATCCAGTAACCTCATAATCCCTACATATGCAAAGATTTTAGCTGGAGACAAAGAAAATTTCTTAAAAGAAAATTTAACACTAATGATATATTTTGCAATACCATTAGGTTTACTTTCAATTACATTTGCTAAACCCGCATTATTTTTACTTAATCCAATTTATGAAGGAGTAGGTATTATAGTAATCATAATCACAATTAAAATATTTTTCAATCAATTAATTAATATTTTTGAGCAATATATTTGGGGTAATGATAAAGTAGATGTAAAAAGTGAAATAAAATCTCAAGCATTCTTAAAAAGTAGTATTTTTAAAACGCCCACCTTAAGAATTATAAATTATTCAGGATATTTAATATTATTAATACTTGGACTAATAATATTAAAACAAAATTCAGTAACAGATTTAGATTATGTGTCATACTGGGCAAGTATCTCAGTAATAATACAAATTCCATTAGTGGTATATTTTGGAATTAAAGTTAGAAGAGAATTACGATTGAGTGTTGATGTAAAAAGTTTATTAAAATATATTTTAGCAGGAATTGGAGTTTTTGGTATAAGTTTTATCATAACAGAAGAATTTTTGATATACAATAATTCTGTATTTGAATTTTTACCACAATTATTATTATTTATGATAATACCAATCATATTTTACATAATAGTTACTTACGTAATCGATAAAAGAATTAAAAATCTCATTTATGTAATTATTAACGAAATAAGAAAAATATTCTAAATTATTTTCTTATTTTAAGAATCAAATCTATAATGATAAAAATAAATCCACCAAAATTTAATCTAGTAAAAATATCAAAATTCTTTAATACATTTTTTTTTCCAATATTTTTTAAGCACCATGAATTAAATGGAATATACGGAAAAATAGTTGTTAGTAGAGTTTTGTTATATAAGCGGCTCTGATTTATAATTCCTGTAGTTGAAGACCCTTGATTAAATCTATAAAGTAGAATTTTGTCAACTTCATAAAGATCACCATATTTTAACAAATTTAAAAAAATAGCATTAACTACAGCAATAAAATCATTTTTAATAAAACATTTTTGAAGAATTTCTTTTCTAAAAAGACCATAAAATCTAGAATTAGAACCCGTATTTTTTAAAAACTGGCGAACTTTTTTGGGGTATGAGCCAGAAACTGAGAAGGTAACAGAAATCATTTGGTTTCGTCTACTAAGTATATAATTCTGAAATAATTTTGGATATTTAATAGATTTATTATTAATTTCACTATCATCTAATTTATCCCAAGTTTCAATTTTACCAATACTACAAACTACATTTGTCTGATTATCAAGAATATTTACATTCTCTAATAAAAAATCAGGGTGCCAATAATCGTCATGTGCAATCCAAACAAAATAGATGCCTCGTGATTTTTCTAAAGTAAAATAAAAATTCCAAAGAGGACCTATATTGGTATTTTGTTTTACAAAAGTAATTCGATCATCTTTATCATTATACTCCTCACAAATTTTTAGTGTTGAGTCAGTTGAATCATTATCAGAAATTATTAATTCAAAATCGGTAAAAGATTGTTCCAATATGGAATCAATAGATTTTCTTAAAGAAAATTCACCATTATGTACAGGAAGTCCTATAGTGACTTTTGGAATGTGGTTTTTATTCATTTTTAATAAGAGTTTTCAAGAACTATAGAAGCTTGTTATACCATCAATAACTCTCCTAACATATTCTTTTTTCATATGAGAATGTAATGGCAATGTTACTATTTGATCAACGACTTTTTCAGTAACAGTCATATCTCCATGTTTAGAATTAATGAAAAATTTATGTTTATGTACAGGGATAAAATGAATTCCAACGTCAATTCCCAAATTCTTTAAATGTTGAATTAATTTCTCTCTCTTATTATCTAAAATTCTAATAGTGTATATGAATGGAGAAATATTAGAAAAATTGTCACATGTGAGGGTTATTCCAGGGATATTACTAAAGGCTAAATTGTATTGTTGACAAACCTCTTGTCTAGTTTCAATGAACTCTTTAACTCTCTTAATTTGTGAAATTCCTATTCCTGCGGATACACTGTTCATATGATACCTGTATCCCTCACTGATTACATCATAATCCCAAGCTCGATTATTCTTATATCGTAATGTAGTATCTTTGTCTACACCTAACAATCTTAATCTTTGTAGATTCTCCAATTCTTCTTTAGTATTTACAATTATACATCCTCCATCAATACTTGTAACAATTTTAACTGGATCAAAGCTAAAGCAAGTTATATCACCAAGACTGCCAATTTTTTTATTATTAATTTTTGTTCCAAATCCATGCATTGCATCCTCGATTACACGTAAATCATATTTTTTTGCCATACTATTAACTTCATCAATATCACAGGGAATTCCAGCAAAGTGCAATGGAATAATTGCTTTCGTTTTTTCTGAGATCAACTCTTCAGCTTTTTTACAATCAATTCCAAGATTATTCTCTTTAATATCACACATGACTACTTCAGCCCCAGTCATTCTAATCGCATGATGATCTGCAACGTAGTTAAATGAGGGTGTGATGACTTCATCTCCAGGTCCAATATCAGCAGATAATAGTGATATGTGTAATGCTGATGTACCAGTATTCGTACATAAAACATAGCGATCTTTAAGGTTCAAGAATTTGGAGATTCTTTCTTCAAACTCTTTAGTTGCAGAACCTAATCCTAACCAACCAATCTTAAAAATTTTTTCAACATGTGCTAGTGTATCTTTATCTATGTAAGGTGCAAATACAGGAATTTTTTCCATTTTAATTTAACTAACTCCTAATACATTTCAAATAACCATATGGTGCAACAGTGATAAGTAATTTATTTTCAATTTCATTATCAACAGTAAAACGTGAATTAGTTTTGAAAAATTCTTTTACTGCTGACTTTGGACTATTGTTTTTACGCCAAGAACGGTTTTTCAGAATACTTTTTGGCATATCATCAATCACAGTATCAAAAACTATTAAATAACTTCCTTTTTTAACTAATGGAGAGTAAAATTTTAGTTCTTCTAAAACATGATTGTGGGAATGATTTGAATCAAGAATTACAAGAATTTTTTTCTTATTTTTTGCAAGCTTATAGACTTTATCTACAATTAATGGATCAATGGATGAGCCTTCAAGTAAAGTGATTCTTTTGGAAAGAAAATGTTTTTTGATAGCTAGTTTGTTATGTTTTCTTAAATCAATATCAATACCAATTACTCTACCTTTACCTATCAATTCAAGCATAGATGCTGAAAAAATCATTGAACCACCTCTAGCTATACCTGTTTCAATTATTAAATCAGGTTTTACTTTCCAAATTATCTCCTGTAATGCAACTATATCCTGAGGATATTGAATAATTGGCCTACCAAGCCACTTAAAATGATAAGAGTACTCATATGGATATGTTTTATTGAACCATTCAGTAGTTGCTTTCTTGATTGAAGTTTTTTTTGCCATTGCTTGTATATTGATTTGATTCTTTTTGTCAAATTCATACTCATCGAACATCAAAAAATTTTTTAATTTAATTATGAATAAATCTATCTAAATTTTGTATTAATTCATAGATTTACATTTAAAAAAAGAATATTTATCTTCGTAGGGCTCTGATGGAAAAATATTGTAGTTTAGAATAACTTAAATCAGATATCATAAACGATAAATTGTAGTTTTGGTCAGCATTAAACACTATAAAGACCCTAAAATGAATACTCAAGGGGATTTTAAATTACTAGAAGACTTGGGAAAATATTTTTCAGAAAGTATTGGAACAAATGCTGAAAAGCTTTCTAACTTCCCAAAATTTGTTTCTAGACAAAACTTGACTAATTTTCTTGCCAGATACGAACTTTTTAAAAAAATTCTTCATGTTCAAGGTTCCATAGTAGATTGTGGAATTCTTTTTGGAGGTGGATTAATGACTTTTGCTAAATTAAGTGCCATTTTTGAACCTGTTAATTATCAAAGAAAGATTATTGGTTTTGATACTTTTGCAGGCTATCCCAAACTATCTAAAAAAGATAAGAATTCAAATTCATCTGTTATGCTAAAGGGCGGGCTAAAAATTGATACATACAATGATTTAAAAAAATCTGTGGAATTATTTGATTCCAATAGATTTCTAAATCACATACAAAAAGTTGAACTTGTAAAGGGTAATGCTGTCCGTACCATTCCAAAATATCTAAAAGATAATCCTCATACAGTTGTAAGTCTTCTACACTTAGATTTTGGCCCTTACGAACCAACAAAAATAGCTTTAGACAAATTTTTGCCACTTATGCCAAAAGGAGCTATAGTGGCATTTGAATCCCTAAATCATAAAGGATATGTTGGTGAAACAAAAGCTGCATTAGATTCAGTAGGAATTACTAACTTAAAATTACAAAGATTTAGTTTTAATTCAAATATGTCTTATGCCATAATTGAATAAAAAATTTCAATTATTTTAATTAGATTTTAGAGAAATAGAATGTAATTCAAGTACATTATCTTCATTTAATTTTTCAGGATGGAATTTGTATTTCTTTTGAAGGCGTCCAAACCAAATAGTTTGCCAACACCATTGAATAGGATCTTTTTCAACAATTAAATTTTCGTAATAATAATTTTTAGAAATATTTTCTAACATTGCATCTGTAGCAAAGAAATCTTTCCAGTTAAATTCAAAATTTTGTGATTTTGTCTTTTCAAGATCATCCCTAGTTGTAAGCAAAAATACTTGAAATTTTGCCAGATCCTTGATTAATATTTTTGAATTATTGTATCCAAACTGATTTTCCAAATAATTCAAGAATGAGGTGATTGAGTCCAACAATCTTTGTTTATCAATTACAAGTCTTAGCCACGTAGCCTCTTCAATAGGCCAATAGATTTCTCCAAGATTTGGATCATGGTGATCCCATCCCTTACCCTCACATCCGGTATTAGTATACTCCACAACTTTTTGATATTCTTCTGAAATAAATGATTCATTAGTTTTACAAAAATTAAGTAATGTTTCAAAGAACTCAATTGTAGATAAGCCATGAGTTTTTTTATAAAATATAGATACAGATTCAAGAATTCCAAAACTATGGAACGTCTGAAATAACCAAGCATAATGATGCATTTCTTTAAATTCATCTTCAGTGAAAGATGCAGCACTTGTTGTAATGTATTCATATTCAGGCATTTGCCTATTATGGACATCAGAGTGTGCTAAGTAGATTGGTGAACGTACTGTTTTAATTTTATGATGTGTAATATAGGAAGGTTCATTCATAGGAGCATTTGGTAAAACACCACAGTTGTAAATGTAGATTGCATCTAATTTGGTATCATCAGCTAAAATTTGAAGTCCATGTTTAAAACTCTCTAGAGTTTCACCAGGTAATCCCATAATTATTTCAGAATAAGTAGGGATGTTATGTGCACGAAAAGTATCTGTCAGTTCAGAGAATTTATCAAATTTTATATTTGCACGTTTAATAATATCTAGAGTAAGTTCATCTAATGATTGTACTGCTAAAGTAATAGCGTTCAATAATCCATTAGCTTGTAATTGTTTTGCAATAGGTATTATTTTATCTGATGAGAATTTTGCCCAAGCCATACGGAATTGTTCTGGATAGTGTTTCTTGATAGATTCTTCTTTCATTTTAGTAGCTAAAGCAAGATCTCTTTCCTGATAAATACCAAAATTGGCATCACAGCAATAAATGAATAGAATTTTATTATCTGCAAACCATTCAATTTCTTTAAACAATCTCTCATCAGAGAATTTACGCATCTTGGTATTAGTTGCACTTCCCCAATCACAAAAAGTACATGAATATGGGCAACCTCTATTTGTCTCCCATGATGCCTGCCAAACAATATCGTCATTTTTATCAACAACATCCCACATCAAATTTGTTAAATATACAGATGGGATAGTATCAAGATCATTTATTCTAGGTTCAGGTTCGTTTCTAAATTCTTTAGTCTCTATTCCTTTAACATCAAAATAATTCTTATTTTTTAAAAATGCTTTAAAAAGATTTGCTAGCACATACTCTCCTTCCCCATGTACTAAGATATTCACATACGGATGTTGTTCAAAAAAACCTTCTGAACGATTAGGAACATGAGGACCTCCAAATATAATCAAACAGTTTGGATTTATTTTTCTTACTTCCTTAGCAAAATAGTTAGTTATTTCCCAATTCCATACATAACATGAACACAAAAGTATCTCAGTATCATGACATTTTTGAACATAATCATCTACTTTCTCTCTTAAAACAAACGCTTTGTCAAACTCAAAATTTTGATTAAGTTCTTTTATAGATTTAATGTAACCGATAAGCATAGCCACACTATAAGGAAAGAAAACACGATTTCTATAACTATAATTAAATTGGCAACTGCGTACATTTACCATAATTTATCTAATTTTTTCTTTTATAATAATACCTTACTCTAGTGGTTTTCTAGCAAGGATTTCTCCTTCAAAATCAGCATTTCAAGTTTTAAATGCATTGTATAATGTATCTTTTTGAGATAAAATTGGATCTGAAATGGGCCAATTAATGTTAAAAATAGGATCATTCCACAATATGCCTCGTCCAAACTCAGATTTAAAAAATTGAGAAATTTGATAATAGACATCTGTATTATCATCCATTGTTTGAAAACCATGAGCAAATCCTTCTGGAATAAACAGTGATTTATTCTCAGTAGAATCTAATTCAATTTCAAATTTTTCTAAATATGTTTTAGAATTAGATCTCAAATCAATAACAACATCAAATATTTTACCCCTGATACAATTAACAATTTTAGCCTCCTCATATGGTTTAACTTGATAATGCATACCTCGTAAAGTCCCTTTTTTCAAATTATGAGAAATACTATTTTGAACAAAAGTATGGGAGAGTCCATTCTTTTTAAAAATATTTTCATCCCAAACTCTAACAAAAAAACCACGATTATCCCTTACTGGTTCAGTTTCTATAACAAACAAATTTTTGAATTTAGTTTCTTGAATTTTCAATTTAAAATTTCAACCTCAGGTATGGGGATAACAAACTTTCCACCCCATTCACGAATGTACTCAATCTCATCCATTATTTCATCTTTTAGATTCCACGGTAAAATCAAAACATAGTCAGGTTTAGTTTCCTTAATCTTTTCAGGTGAATAAATTGGAATATGAGTTCCAGGTAAAAATAAATTTTGTTTATGTGGATTCTTATCCACAGTGTAATCAATCTGATCAGAGGAGATATTACAATAATTTAATAAAGTATTTCCCTTTGCAGGTGCCCCATAGCATATAATACTTTTAGATTCATTTTTAACAGTTTTTATAAAATTCTGTAAATCAAAATTAATTTTGGATATGTGTTTACTGAATTCATCATAAGCGGATATTTTATCCAAACCAAATTTTTTTTCTTTTTCTAAAACACTTAAAATATTTTTAGAGATAATAATTTGATTATTTTCTTTATGTGTCACATACAATCTCAATGAACCACCATGTGTAGAGATTTCATCAACGTCAAATATTTTTAAATCATGATTATCAAATATTTTTTGGACAGTTAAAAGAGAGAAATATGAAAAATGTTCATGGTAAATAGTATCAAATTGATTATGTTGCATTAATTGTAATAAATGTGGGAATTCCAAAGTAATTACACCATTTGGATTTAATAAAATTTTAAGACCATCAATAAAATCATTTAAGCATGGAACATGTGCAAATACATTATTACCAATAATAAGATCTGCCGTTTTTCCATTATTTACTAAATCCCTAGATAGTTGACTGTTAAAGAATTTTGTAATGGTGGGAATATTTTTTTCTATAGCAACTTTAGCAACATTTTGTGCAGGCTCTATTCCCATAACATCGATATTTTTATCTGTAAAATTTTGTAAAAGATATCCATCGTTACTAGCAATTTCTACCACTAGAGAGTTTTCATCAATGGATAGCCTAGGAATAATCATATCAACATAATCTTTAGCATGTTTAAGCCAACTAGTGGAAAAGGAAGAAAAATACGCGTATTCTGAAAATATATTTTCAGGAGTTTCCAATTCCTCTAATTGAACAAGGAAGCAATTCTCGCATAAAAAAGTACAAAGAGGGTAAATTTTTTCCTTATCAAAATCATTGTCTTTAAGATAAGAGTTAGCTAAAGGCGATTTGCCTAAATCCACAAAAATTTTATTTAAATTAGAACTACAAAATCTACAATTTTGTGAAACCATTAAAAAAATAAGTCTAAAATACATTTTTACATCTATCGATTTAACAAATTTTCAATTCATTTTTAACATCTAGTTTTTTTTAAGATTTTATGAAAATACTAGTAACAGGGAATTTGGGATATGTTGGAAATGTTTTAACAAGAAGTCTACTAGAACAAAAAATTGATGTGATAGGATGTGATACTGGTTTTTATCCTCAAGGATTTTTAGATTTAGAAACTTCAAAATGTACACAAATTAAAAAAGATATTAGAAATTTATCGGTTGAAGATCTAAAAGGAGTTTCAGGCATATGTCATTTGGCAGCACTTTCTAATGATCCGCTTGGAGAGATCAATCCAAATTTGACTGAAGAGATTAATTATAAAGCTACAATTAGACTTGCAAAATTAGCAAAAGAAGCAAAAGTTGAAAAATTTATTTTTTCATCATCATGTTCTTCTTATGGAATGAATGAAAATACAGTTAATGAAGAATCAGAGTTAGCTCCATTAACAGCATATGCAAAATCAAAAGTAAATTCAGAAAGAGATATTTCAAAACTTAGTAATAATAATTTTTGTACAACTAATCTAAGAAGTGCTACGGCTTATGGTCTTTCAAATAGTATACGATTGGATTTAGTAGTCAATAATTTAACTTGTTCTGCATTTACTACAAATCATGTTAAATTATTAAGTGATGGAACAGCATGGAGACCTCTTGTACATGTTGAAGATATGTCAAATGCATTTATTTCTGTATTAAATGCTAAAAACTCAGAAGTAAATAATCAAAATTTTAATGTTGGAACAAATGATGATAATTATACAGTTAGAGAAATAGCTCAAAAAGTTGAACAGATAATTCCAAATTCTACTATTACATATGCAAAAGATGCCAATAAAGATTCAAGATCATACAAAGTAGATTTTAGCAAAATTAAACAAACTCTTGGATACAAAACAAAGTGGAGTTTGGATAAAACAATTAAAGAGATTTATGATTTATTAAAGATTAAAAAATTTACGGAAGAGGATTTTAAAGATAAAAAATATTATCGTGTAGCATATATCAAATGGTTAATTGAAAATGAAAAGATAGATAATAATTTATTTATCAAGTAAAATGTAACTACCAAACTTTCCAAGGAGCTTGCTTGCTATTCCACAGGTCCTCCATGTGATTTTTATCTCTAAGCGTATCTACAGCATTCCAATATCCGTTGTGTTTATGTACTGACAATTGAGAATCTTTAGCTAATTTTTCAATAGGTTCTCTTTCCCAAATTGTTTGATCATTTTCAATATAATCAAAAATATCAGGTTCTAAAACAAAATATCCACCATTAATCCAACTCCCATCACCCAAGGGTTTTTCTTCAAATGAAGTAATCTTATTTTTTTCAATGTTTAAGGCTCCAAATCTTCCAGGAGGTTGAACAGCAGTAACAGTAGATAATGTTTTTTGTGTATTATGAAGATCTATGAGATCTTTTATTGAAAGATCAGAAAGACCGTCACCATAAGTAAAACAAAATGTTTCATTATCAACATATTTTTTTATTCGTTTTAATCTTCCACCAGTCATAGTATCAATGCCAGTATCAACTAAAGTTACTTTCCAAGGTTCTGCAGATTTTTTATGAACTTCCATGATATTTTGTTTCATATCAAAAGTAACATCTGACATGTGAAGAAAATAATTTGCAAAGTATTCTTTTATCACATATCCCTTATATCCACAACAAATAACAAAATCATTTATTCCATGAAACGAATATGTCTTCATTATATGCCACAGTAAAGGCATTCCACCTATTTCGATCATCGGTTTTGGTTTTAGATGAGTTTCTTCACTAATTCTAGTTCCAAGACCTCCTGCTAAGATAACAGATTTCATGTAAATTATAAAAGAATTTTTGATGTTGATTAATCTTTGTACAAAAAAAAAAAATTACATGCCTAACACTAAAGTAATTTCATGCTAAGTTACAATACGTGTCAGTATTTTTTCTCGTAATCATATAACCCAACGATTTTAAATATTTTTCACATTTATTGTTTATTTCATTTAGATGTTTATTTTCATAGATTATTTCGTTTGGTTTAACTTTTTTAAAATCTATACTTTGAATTACGTTAAAATCATAACCCTCAGTGTCAATAATTAAAAGATCAATGTTGGTGATATTTCTATCTTCAAAAATCATTGATAATGGAAAACAATCTATTGTTTCTGCTATTAATGAATCTGTACCAAATTATTTTTCAAGTCTCATAATGCCTTTGTGGTTTCGATTTAAATTATTTACACCATGCCCATAAGAATTATCATCAAGAAAATCTGGATTTATACGATAAATTGTTTTTTTACCTTGAATTGATGAAATGCCAATATTCAAAAAATATGTATTGTTATTATTTGCATAATTAGATACGAGTTTATCAAAATAAAATTTTATAGGCTCTATAAATAATCCTGACCAGTCTTTTGTAAGAATCAACTCACGAGATTTACTCTTAAGAATTCCATCATTTGCACCAACTTCAACTAAAAATCTTCTTGCCATTAAAAAACCATCAATTTTAACAACATAATTTTATAGTTTTATGTGTAACCTAATTTGTATAAGGTTGGATACATTATTTTTTTAATTAATTCGATTTCTTCATTAGAAAGATTTTCTTTCCATTTTCCAGGGGAAGCACTTCTATAAAATTTTCCTTTTCCTTTATTTTGTTTAGGGATTTTTTCAAATGAATTTTTATCAATTATTTTTACTAATTCAATTTCAGAAATAGTAATTTGAGCAAATTCATAAATTTTTCTTAAGCAATTTTTTGTGTCATGTAGTAAATCTTCATATTTTATAACTAAACATAAATCCGAATTGTGATTTTTTGTAGTCTTTAATAAAATATTTACTAAATTTACCCACAGTATAGCCCTTGATTCAATAAATGAAAGTCTATTAGACTCTGAAATAGGCTTATAATTTGAAAATAAAGTAATAAAGCCATTATCCTGTAAAGCATCTAACAAAGAATCAATAACATCTCTACCATCTCTTAATAATATAATTAATTTTGAGTTTGACAAGCATTTTGATAAAATATCATAGGCTCCTACATTACCAGGATCTTTAATTACTATTTTTTTTGTTAAATTATTAAATTGAGAATTTATTCGATTTAAAATTAGTTTTCTCAAATAATGTTTCCAAGTTAAAGAATATGCATCAGAAAAAAAATAATCCGGTTGATCTTTATGTCTATCAATTCTTCTTTTGTATTCAGGATCAAAAACTCCTACACTAGTAACTGCAAGATGTTCATCTAGATGAAATTCATTAATAAAATCAGTATCATGAGATAGAAGATCTCGTGCTAGCCATGTAGTTCCGCTACGAGGAGAACCACATACCCAGATCAAATTTTTTTCAAGAATTGATTCATCATCAATTGTAAGTTCAGATATATAATTAGATGTAACAGGATGAAATTTAGGATTATTTTTTCTTTCATTTGAATTCAATAGAATCTCTTTAAGTTCATGTATTGTAATAGAGTCATTTTTTAAAAGTGAAGAATAATAATCTAATCCGTCTTGATCAATATGACGATGAAGTATTTCTAAATAAAGTTCATCTAGTTGTATTTTTATATCCATTTTAATTCATTTATTTTTAAATTCATCAGAATTCATAAGACTTTTTGTAATTAAATCAATCGATATTTTTTGTTCACTTAAAAGAGACATAAAATAATCTAATCCTTCTTGATCTGCATGTCTACCCAGAACAGAAAGATACAAATCATCTATAATGATTTCATTATCATCTGAACTCACAGTAGTAATTGATTTATTATAAAGATCTATGCGTTTGGTAGTTGGAAGATATTTTGAATGTAAGATATTTCCTTTTTTTGATACAAGATGATGATAATGTATTATTAATGGGTTGATTTCATTAGGATTAAAATTTTCATGAACTAAATAATGTGTAGGAAAATTAAATTTTAAAGAGAGTTGGTTATAGGGTAATTTAAGATCATGAATGGCTAATGTCAAAGCATATTGTTCTATGAATGTAAAATTACTGTTATCATCAAAAGAATCTCCAGATAAGAAAGTTAGATAATTATAATTTTGTAAAAGTTTTTGGGTATATTGTATCCATAATTCGTATAAAATAGAAGAGAATTTTTTTGGGATAAATAAAACACCGCTATTAAACCAAGGAACTGTTTCAACGTTAGTTATGCTTGTTTGAAATCTTTTTGATGGCATTTGTAACTTAAAAAATTTAAATAATTTTTCCCAATTTTCTAATCCTAAGCAATCTGTATCTACACCTTTTGCAGAAATTTTATTTTTATCAATATAATCACTAAAATCTCCTGTAATTATAATATCAGTATCTAATGCGATTAGTACATCATAATCTTCTTCAATTTGAAGCATTTGTATTTTGTTAGAATATGGATAGCTTACATCTATGGGTTCAATAGATTGGATGGCAACTCCTAATTCTTCAAGTTCATTCTTAAAATCTAAATCAGCTGGTTCTGTAAGACATACAATTTTTTGAGCATCAGCAAGTTGCCCTCCCAACAAATCTTGGCTTTTAAATAAGCGTATAACTTCACTTTTGAATGGTTCAACAGGACTGCATTGTGTTGCAATAATAATTTTTGAAGGATCTAATTTTGAAGTAGGAATTATTTTTGTCAAGTAATTTAATTCATTTTTGTTTTGTTAGATTTAACTGTATAAATTCTTCAGAATTAAGAAGTTCTTGTTTAATATCTTCTATAGATAATACATCATTTTCTAGCTGAGTTGCATAATAAATTAAACCTATTTCATCCGCTTGCCTACCTAAAATTTCCATATACAAATCATTAATTATTTTCTTTGATGTGGAACTTAATTCATTTATAGATTTTAATTCAGTTTGAGTTGATAGTGAATTATACTCATTAGAAGACAATAAGGATTCACGGATTTGTTCAACAGTCATCTTTTCATTTTCAAGCATTTTCACATAAAATTTCATTCCTTCAGGATCAGCAGGTCTTAATAAAATTTCTCTATACATTATATCAACAATATTTTTATTTTCAGAAAAAAGATATTTTGTTTTAGCATATGAGGAAAATTCTATCATAATAGTATCAATAGCATGCTTCAAGGCAATTTTTGGTAAGAATGAAACAGGATATAATACACCTTTTAAATTAAGATCAACATCTGTTTTGATTTCTAATCCATCTGGAAGACCTATAAAAGATTGAGTAATAACAGTGCCTTTTGCATCACCATCAAGAATTTCAATAATATGTTTTTTCATAGGTGTAAAAGAATGTTTCACAGTTAATTTTGTTTTAATAAAATTTTCATATAATTCTTCTTCTGCAATAATAAAATCATCAGTTTTATTTAAAATTTTTACAGATAAAATATTCTTTGGTAAAACTAATGGGTAATTTTCAATATCTGTAATTACATCGTACATTTGCTCATGAGTTCTAGTAGTGATTATGTTTGAGAAACTAATTGTTTTATGTGGTTCTAATGGAAGATGAAGATCAATCTGTGGCCGTTCATATAATGAATCAAAGTATGAATATGTAATTATTAATGAAATTCCCAAACAAGCATAGAAAATGATTGCTATTTTATCAGATTTTATCATAATATAACATAAAAAAGTACATCTTAATTTGTTTCTAATTTGAATTTCTTATCAAAGTGAATTTTTAAATTATTGGGTAATTATCGTTTAAGGTCACTTAGAACATGCATTTGCTCAAGTTCTCTAGTAGACACCTTTCTAGAACTGCTAATTTCTTTGCTTTTTTCAGAGAGATACTTCTGATTAGAAATTATCCAAAATAATGCTTTTATTATCACTTTAATGCTAGGTTCTGCAGCAATTGTCCTCTCATATTTGGTAGAGGTCATTGTGGTTTTACCTGTAAATTTGTAATCTAAGAGGATTTTGAGTTCACGAAGGCCAAAAACAAAGAAAAATTTCACCAAACTGTTTATTCGGTATTTAGGTTCAAAATTTGTTATTTTCATAGCTAGTTGATTTTTCAAACCGTGAAATGCAATTTCATTTTTTATTGAATTATGGGTTTTTCCACCATAATGATATACAACAGATTTTGGGTTAATGACAACTTTGTAGCCTTGGATCCAAGTTCTCCATCCTAGATCAACATCTTCAAAAGAGACAAAAAACTTTTCATCAAATCCATGTAATTCTTCAAATATATTTTTTCTAATTATCATAGATGCCCCTCTGGCACTGGAAATTTCTCGGATTGTATTAATTTTCTCTTTCGAATTATAAACAATACCAATTTTATCAATGAAATCTCCACTTGAATCCATTTCGCCATTTGGTTTTAATAACAAGCTTTGACATATTGCTATTTGTTCATCATCTAACAAAACATCAACTAGTTCTGAGACAAATGTTGATGTTACTTTAGTATCATTATTAAGAAAAAGAAGAAATTTGCCTTTGGCAATCTTAGCAGCCATATTATTTGGTTTTGCAAAACCATAATTTTGATCTAGTTTTAGAGTAATTATTGATGGATAGTTTTGAACTAAGAATTCCATTGTTCCATCAGTAGAATTATTATCAACTACAATAATTTCTAAATTGTCATAATTAATTTTTTTTATTGATTCTAAACATTTTTCTAGATAGAATTTTCCATTATAGTTGATAATTATTATCGAAACTAAAGGGATATTCAAATTCTCAGTCATATAGAAATATTATTTCAATGATATAGTATTTTAATATAATAGATCAACACTTTCACAAACTTTAAGCCTAAATATGTCTGATTATATTTCATCAAAGGAATATGTACGTACCAATTTCCATTCTTCAATATTTTCAGAGAACTGTTGAATTCCCATTCCTATTATTCTAAAATTTTTCTTCATCTTTAGACTTTCTGCCAAGAATTGTTTCTCATTTGATGTCAGATTCTTGTAAAGCAAACTAACATGTGGTAGAAATTCATATGTGGTAAAGTGGGATAGATTTTTTGTAAGATTGTTATTTATTTTTACAAAATGTTTATTTGGCAAGAGTTCAACAAAGAAGGTTTTCCAAAAGTTATCTGAAAAATTGATAGTATTTGTTGTTACATTAAATGGTTTTATTTCTTGAATGGCATCAAAGACTTCATCATCCAAAGTTTTTAGATCAATATCTAGTAAACCATATGCAGTAATATGAGGAATAAAAGATGGGGCATTGTACTTTTTAGCCAGATCTTTGATTATTTTAAAAAGATAATCCCCATCATCTTTATCAAATAGATACCAAACAGCAAACACAAAAGTTTTGTAACTTATCTAGTTTTTAACTTATTTTTTAAAAACATAGTAAGATTTTTTGTATATTAAAAGGAAAATCAGTTTTATCATATGCATAAAAATATTATCTTGTTCTACGAATTTTATTCAAGTAAAATACTAAGATTTTGTCAGATGCCCAATCAGGTAAAAATTGAGTTAACTGTAGTCCTTTGGCAAGAGCCTTTTTTGAAAATAATTGTTTTTTCTCATATTCTTCTAATTCAAAAAGTAATTTTAGTCTCTCATCTTCCTCTAAATTCCCAAGTATTTCTTGTTTTAACTCATCTAGATATGATAATGTTTTATTTATATTGTGATGAGATAATTGGGTAGAGTGAATTCGGTATCCAATTAGTGGTTTGTCTATTAAATGGAAATTGGCATCAAATAGTAATGCCGCTCTAAGAAAAAAATCATAATCTATAGCAACAGATTCTATTAGATCTCTAAAGTTACATCCTCTTTCTATTAGTGAGAATGGTACCAAGGTAGTATTGACATTAATCTGTTGACCAGATAATAGACGCACATTAAAATCAAATTTTGATAATTCATTATAATTTGACTCAGAAAAATCTCGTAAGACATCTCCACTTTCATTTATTATTTGCCAATTTGAGTAAATGATTACATTATCAGGAAGATGTTTGGCAGCATTAATGAGTTGTTCCAATGTATTTGGAAACATCACATCATCAGGTGAGAACCACTTGAACCAATGACCATTCATTTTACTTATTCCAAGATTTAGTGCAGATGCAAGTCCATTATTTTTTTGAGAAAGTATATTTACTTTATCTGAATATTTTTTTAGAATATCTGGTGATGAATCAGTAGAACCATCATCCACTACTATTATCTCAATATTTTCATATGTTTGTTCCAAAACAGAATTCAAACATGTTTCTAGATATCTCTCAGAATTATAAACAGGAATTATAACGGATAAAAGATCTGAGGTCAACGTATAACAAATATTTTATGAAATTATAATCTTAATGAATCTATAATTTTTCTTTAATAAATACAATTGATTTTACAGGGGAAGGATCTATACCTAAAAGAACCGCATTGTATATTGATGTAAAATCCAAGAGGTAAATTAGGCACATAATTTTTGATAAAATACCACCATTTACTGTAAGAGTCTCTTTGTATGGGATATTATTCTCATCAAAATACTGTCGTAGTATCTCCCAACGTTTTTTAGTTGTAGTATGATCATCTGTACCTTCAATTAGTATAGGAAATATATTAGAAGGCCTTTCCCAAGATACTATCCCATTATGGCTACTCTCAATTACATCTTCAACAATAGCATGAGTCTTTGCATTTTCTTGCAAAGAATTTTTGAATCGGATGGCAGCAGATTGTAAACCATTTGGATAGTATATGATAGGAATTCCATTAATCCATTTTGCTAGATTAAGTGAAGGGTTTGTCTTAGAAAGGTTAGTAGATGATATTTCTTTAGAAATATTTTCTAATTGATTGATTGATTGTATAATTTCTTGCTTTTCTATTGGAATTATAGAATTCAAAGTTTTAAGAATAGAGTATACAAAGTTTGGAAATGATGTACGGGGTGAATGAATTTTAGAGATTTTTCTGTATTGTATATTATTTTTTATACAAAAAGATTCCATCAATCCACCTGACGTAAATACAATTACTTTGCAGTTTTTTTTATTTGCAGATTCCAAGATTGATAAAGTCTCAACTGTATTTCCAGATACACTAGTAATTACAACAAGTGTATTTTCATCAACTGTATTTGGAAGAACATATCCCTTTACAACGGTTGTGTGAATATTAGTTTTGGAGAGTATGGATGAAAACAGATCACCAATGGTTCCTGAACCTCCCATTCCAGAAAATACAATATGATCAATGTCTTTGAAATTAACGGGTTCAATGTCTGAATTATATGCATCTTTTGCAATTTGTGACCATTTATCATAGATTTTATACATTCCATCAGGATCATATTTTTCTAAAATTTCTTTATTAAACAATTAAGAAAGTGAAAAATTTTAATCCATTTAATTTATTCTAAATGAATTATTTATGTAATTTTTAGGCAAGTAATTCTTTATACAAAGATATGGCATCTGCTTCATCTTTACTTCCAACAATTACAGCTGATCCCTTTTTCATAAAACTAACCGAATAATCATTATTTCTCAAAGAAAGTCCTAATTCTCCCGAATTATCTACCAACAATCCTTTTGATTTAGCTATTGCAGTCACAGAAGGAATATCTAAATCAAAAATACTAGTTGGGGTGATGGAGAAGGTTCTCTTACCTTGATTTCTTCCACATAACTCTTCTAGAATTAATTCTTTCTTTACAGTTTCTTCTAGTTTACCAGTTCCGCAAATTGGGCATTCCTCAGCACGAAATGTCATAGTACTAGTAAAATCCATTGATTCGATATCTACATGTAAAATTTTATCAGACAAACTGGGTTTTTTGCCCATAATTACTTTGACGGCTTCAGCCACCTCAATACCACCCATTATAGATAGAATGGATGGGTGTACTCCATCTATACTACATGTGGGCATTGAATCCTCATCTAAATCAGGGAACATGCAGTAGTAACATGCAGATTTTTTTGGGAGAATTGTAAATGCCTGACCAGTAACTCCGACTGCAGCTCCTGTAACGAAAGGAATTCCTAATTTGACACATGCCTTGTTTAGTGCATATCTTGCATCAACTGAATCAAGTGCATCAATTACAACATCACAGTCTTTAATCACTTCTAATGCAGTGTACTCATTAACTGATACAGCTAGTGCTTCGATTTTACAATCAGGGTTTTTCTCAGATAGTTTTTTGGCAGCCACTTCTACTTTGATTTGACCAACATCAGATTCAGAAAACATTGTCTGTCTATGCAGATTGGATAATTCAATTACATCTCTGTCAACTATTCTTAGAGTTCCTGCACCCATTGCAGCAAGT
>LWDU01031935.1_pt1 | contig 20510 bp, 19 predicted proteins | sample 727161 | NCBI WGS metagenome assembly LWDU01 (sample SAMN04566230, study PRJNA314399) | hydrothermal vent metagenome | isolation source: deep sea hydrothermal plume seawater | place: Mexico: Gulf of California, Guaymas Basin | collected 2004-07-11
TTGACAATAACTCAGCCCCATGGCAATTAATCGCAGAAGGTGACTTTATTGGGGGCACATACGAGTTATTGAACTTTGAAATGAATCAACGTTCTTTCCACTTTATTCAACTGAAATCGAATTCGTCTTGTCAATGAAGTTTTCAGGCCAATGCGATTTCAAAGGGTAGCGATATGAATGGCCCACGCAAAGCCCATTCAAACAACAAAGTCATTCGCATGAGTTATAGGATAGACCCATGCGAATGAACCATATCCACTTATTTCATACACTGATTAATTCAATGTCAATTGCTCTTCCACTTGTGGCATGAACTCCAGTGGCAGTCTGCAATAGCAAGGCGGCCAGAATCAAAAACGCCCGCCCCGCATGATTATGTGGAGCGCCCTCTAGTTGAAAGCAGTTCGCACATCAAAAAAGAAATTATTTTAGAGGGGATGTGGCACTACATAACTGAACACTGCAAAGAAATGAAAAATACTACCGGCTAGAACAAATAAATGCCAAATCAGATGATTATATGCCATTTCATCTCGCTTATAGAAGAATGTACCAAACGAATATAACATTCCTCCTGCAAGTAATAGAGCAAACATATTCCAACCAAAATCAATTGAATAATCATAAAGAGGTTTGATTGCAAAAAGTGCTAACCATCCCATTACAAGATAGGGGACAGTTGAAGCATATTGAGGTAGTTCTGTTTTTGAAAATAGCAATAATATTCCTATAATTGCCATAATACAAACAGCAATCAGAATTGCACCCCCCAGCCAGCCCTTGACAATTATCAGCATAAACGGAGTATAAGTTCCCGCAATCCATAAAAAAATGCAGGCGTGGTCAACAAGTCGCATGATTCCTTTCCACTTTTCATCTCGCAGTCCATGATACAAGGCAGAGGCGGCGAAACCACAAAATAAGCAAAGACCATACACAATAAATGATGTTGTTTTGAGCCAATGCATATTGCCCGAAAAGAATACTAATATCACTAATCCGATGATTGCTAATAATGCACCAATTGCATGAGAAATAGTATTGGCCAACTCTTCGTTTGGCGAATAAAATACATCGCCTACCTCGATATTTCTCAAATATTCACCTCAACATTTTTTTCTGATGAAAAATCCACAGTGGGGCATGATCACTTACAATCAAACCTCCGCGTTGCCGCTCCCTGCTGCCGTTCATTTGTATTCTTTTCGGGCAATATGCATTTGCAGCCCTGAAATCTGACGGAACGGTCGTAACATGGAGTTTATCGGACGGAGGTGGCAACATGAGCACCGGCATGGCACAATCTGTGAGTTCTGAATTGACAAACGTGACCAAAAGATATTCGGCGAATAAAGCATTTGCAGCAATTGTTGAGATCGACTAACTGATTGATGTTGTGAATTTGCAAGGGTCTATCCGAATACCCTTGCGAATGCAATTGTTGTTTGAATGGGCTTTGCGTGGGCCATTCTAGTCGCTACCCATCCAACTACCTAATGATGCAAGACACTGAACTTAGTGACCATGTCATCACTTTCTCATTTATTTCCGTCGGCTATTTTTCCCTTTATTTCGGTTATTTTGTCCGCTACCTGTACCGCTATGCGGCGGGCCTTCAAAACGATCACAAGTCCAACTAAAACTAATACAATAGGAGCTAATTTAGGACCATATACTTCGAATATCATTCTGTAAGTTAAACCGGGATAAACGTCTATTTCAGACGGGTCATCAGGGTTGTATGCAACCGATTCCAAGTTCAAGTAATATTCGCTATCATGCAAGCATTGGGTTTCCCACGGATTCACATTCCCAGAACCCCCTTGTGTTTGTTCCGACGCTCCATGCACATTGAAGTCACAACTGAAGGTGGAATTGTACTCAACGCCATCAACAGAATAATTGTAGAAAAAGATTTGTGTGCCCTCATCCGCAGTATAATCTTGGCCGATGGCTAGAACCTCGGTTTCGGTCCAATCCTTTGAATCCCATTCGTCCATGACATTAAATCCACCAAAAAAAGCAACAAGAGCGATTCCGATTATTATTGCGAATAATCCAATTGCAACAAACACAATAGCTGGTATACTTACGGCGGAGTTTGATTCCGTTTCAGAGTCATTACCACTAATCATGACACACCCCGCGGGCTCATCTATTATTACCTCTCCATCATGTTTCCTAGATTTCCTTTATTTCAACCACGATGATATGGTGAACCACGCTCAACTTCACTAGCGCGATATAGTTGCTCAAGCAAGACTACAGCAGCCATCTCATAGGTCATTGTCAAAGGCCCCAAACTAAGTGTTTGATGTACCTCTACAACAGATTTCTCAAACCCATCAACTGGGCCAATAGCAAGGTGAGTATTACTGTCTGATAACTTCCATTTTTTCCATTGCTCTACGAACCATTCCGTTGAACCACTCTCACCATTTTCATCAAGAAGAATCAATGTATCTCCTGCAGATGCACTTTGCAACTTAGTTAGATATTGGTCATGATTTAATTTCTCAGAATGCTGTCGTAATTTTAACCCATGACTAGCAAGACGTTCCGAATAAATGTCGACTAAACGAGCATAGGATTTCTCCCGCGGCCGACCATGGGTGTGAACCACTATCCGTCCCATAATACTCGGGGTGGGTACTTAGCCATCATATTTCTCTAACTCACGATAGCCTCAAGGCAGACGAGGGGCAGGGTTAACTCATGGGATGGTGGCCATTCACTCGTAAAGGAGCAGACCTTTCCAATGACCCACATATTAGAGGTACGAGGACGTGGTTACTTGATTTACAAGCACTTTGTGAAACCCATTATGACGACCGAATTAGTGGTTTAGATGCAATAAAACCCCTACGAGAAGATTGGCATGGGGCCCACCAAAGAATGGAATTACCAGATTTGCTCTTTGAAGGGTTAGAAAAAAGAGTTGATGAACTCCTAATTTGTGATGATGAAAAATGGATTATACTCCTAAATGATGAGGCCTTTTGGCAACCTGGGTGGCGCCCTTCAAACTAACGTGGTTGACCATTGGGTTCATCACCGAGATATTACCGGCAGTGCTTGTGGATAATGTTGGGTGGTTGGTGCTGTTAGCATTTTTCGGAGGAATTCTAGTTTATTTCAGCCGCGACCAACCATTTCCTGAAATCTCAAGAAAGCATGGATTAATCTTGCTTTCGATTGCAGGAATACTTTGGATTGCTGCGGCTTCGCCGCGCCAATTTGATCAAGCCAGAGTTGCTGCTATCATCGTGACCATCGTTGGTGGTATACAGATGTTAATTGGTGCATGGCATATTGCAATAACAAACAGAGATGTGATTGTTGGCCCGCTTGCAGGCGTGCTTCTATGCGCTGGTACTGGTGCACTATTTGCTGAAGATTGGGCACTCTCTTCCAATACTGAACAAGGTATTGCATTCATAACTCTGTCAATATTAATTCTTCTTGAAGTATATCTTTTCTTCAAAGGAATGATTGTTGGAACTACCGCAAGAATGTGGTCAGCCGCTGGCTTACGCCAAGTTGAACGGGGATTACTATCCGGTACAAGAGGTGCAATTGGATACTTTGAGCGTGCTTGGGATTTTGAGGAAGAATACATCAACGCTATGAGTCATTTAGCGTTAACAAAAATCCACGACCATCTTGGAAATAATGAACAGGCAGAAGAACACCATGAAAGATTACAACGCTTGGGTGGCGAAGAATCAATGGATTCGGCTTGGATTGAGGCTTTGGAGGCCTCTCTTTCCCATTTGAAAGGCACAAAAAGTGAAGAGTGAAATTTCTAATATATAGATGTAAAGTGGGTTATCCCGTTACAAATCCAAGTCAGTTTTATATCATATGAAAACCAATTTATGTATGGTAATAAGTTGATAGTCGGAAAAAACACGAATACCGCAATGATTGGTTGGGGAGCCGTTATGGTTTGGTTTAGCGCCAATATCCTTTCTCAAGCAGCGTTCATCGGAACTCATGGAGTGCCCTACGACGTAGAAGTAATGTTAGAGACTCTTGGGCCATGGTCCTGGCTTCTTGTTACTATTGAGTTAGGTGTCTGGCTCATCGTTGGTACTATGATCTTTCAAAAATTCAACTCCAAGCGAAACATCCAGCCCCAGATGACTTGATTTCTGCAACCTCGGGATTGATAACATGAGTCAAACCCCAGCGTATTGAGGGTTGTAATGGTTCGAATCACCAAAGTCCATACCGGCGTTGGTGATAGAGGGACCACCGTCCACCTGAATGGTGAAACGGTTTCAAAGGGTGATGATCGCCTAGAAGTGGTTGGCTGTATTGACGAGTTGAATTGCCTCATTGGTATTGTTCGGATGGAATTGAACAGAATGCCTGAAACCACTCTAGATGGTGGACCGAGAACAACTGTTTTAGCGGCTCAAAGAGAGTTTGACAAAACTCTTTCACATTTGCAACAAGAATTATTTGACCTTGGAGCAGAATGCTCAACCACACCTGATTCCATCCCAGAGGGAATGCAAGTTCTTTCTGCTGAATCGTGTGAGCGATTAGTCAATGAAATGGATGAATGGTTAGAAGAGGTTGAGCCTCTTTCTTCATTCATTTTACCAAGTGGGAATCCAATTGTAGCAAACCTCCACCTTGCTCGAGCTGTGACGCGGCGCTGTGAGCGCCGCTTAGCAACATTGAAGGATAATAATGAAGGCGACGATTCAATACGAATTATTAGCCTAACATACCTCAATCGATTATCTGATTGGCTTTTTGTCCTGTGTCGTGTTATCACTGCTCGTTTCGGTGAAGATGAAGAATTATGGGAACCGCTAGGAAAGCGTAACCAATAACCTACAAGCCACCGACTTCAGCGACTTTCATAGTGCTCTTTTGCTGCAGTAAGTACACGTATAGAATTATCAAACGTTAACTGCTCCATTGCGTCATTCCACGAAAGCCAAAGAAAACCAACATGTTCATTTGACAATTTGACTATCATCTCATCTGTCTCTGCAAGAAACCAGTGAACCTGTTTTTTGATTACCTCTCCTTTGTGAGTGAATTCATATTCAGTGCGTGTCTGGAAATTCGGAACTATTGTTGCCGAGTCTATTCCGGTTTCTTCAGCCAATTCTCTCAGCGCAGTTATTTCAAACGATTCATCGTCCGGTTCAACATGGCCTTTCACAAAATCCCAGTGGCCCTGTGGATATTGTAAAACCAAGAGCATATCATAGTTAACCAAAACTAGGCCACATGATGTCTCCATGACATGCGCGAAGGGGTGCTGTTCCATATTCATTGCGAGTCTGTATGATGGTTCTCATCAATACGGCTATGGTGGTGATTACCTCCCGATAAAATATGCCACCACATGCTCTCATCAAATCACTTGACATTCGGCTTATCGTTGCTGATGGCGATTTAGATGGTTTGGTAGCTGGGGCTGTTCTCAAAACAGCATGGCCAAATGCAGACATTGTATTCTCTCATCCAGCAGAAATCCGAAGTGGATTTCTAGATGATATCATCGATGAACACACAGCACTCTGTGACCTGCCTTTTCATCCTGAATGTGGGTTGTATATTGACCACCATGCCACAAATCGCCCCAGCGAAATACAAGAAAATGAATTTATAGATAAAGGTCGTTACATTCACTGGCGTGAAGCTGATTCCGCGGCTAGAGTGGCGTACGAACTATTTCTGCCATTATTTGATCTCTCAGCACTAGCACCAATAATGGACATGGTTGACAGGCTAGATGGTGGACGTATTAGCACCGAGGAATTTCTCTCAAATGACCCTGTGGTCTGGATTTCACGAACTGTAACTTCATCAGACCAAGAATATTCTCGCTCATTACTCAGCAAATTAGTTGCAGGTCAAGCAGTCGCAGATATTGTCAAAGAACCTGAAACGGCTATTCGAATTGAAGCCATGAAAAAGCAAATGAAAGATATCAGAGACATCTTAAATTCCAAATCAACGATTGAAAATAGATTAGCAATTTGCCACATTGAAGAAACTGGATTACGTACCAACGGTTATCTCGTGACTGCCCATTTTGGGAAAGAGTGTGATGCCTGTCTTATCCTCCATGGCTCTAAAGAAGGGAAAATTGGTGATAATGAGGATTGGCCACTATCTGCTTCATTTTATTCAAACTCATTTTTACATACCGAAGGAGGAGTTTTTGACCTCTCTACTTTAGCCACAATGTTTGATGCAAATGGTGGTGGGCACAGAAACGCTTGTGGTTGCCGCATCATGCCTCTAAATGAACATGGAGAAGTTGAGAAAAGAGAGTTACGAGAAGGTGATTTGGCCCGCAATATTAGTTATTGGCTAGAGGCTTGGAATCAAGGACAGGACAATATCAATCTTGATGATTGAGTTGACTTCAATCACTGCTGGGATTACATCACTTTACTAACAATTTAAAGAGATAAATAAATCCTAAAAAGGCGTGTAAAACGATTAGGACCATCATCACATCACTTGCCCTACCATGACGTTGCAATTCAAGAGCAAATTTTTGCCCCGATTCTCTTTGCTTTTTTACCAATCTTCCTTTCCTAACTGTGATGGTTAATACGACAATCCCAACTACACCAAACCAACCGTGTAGTGCACTAGGAACCACGGACAGGTAACCTTCTCCACCAATCCAACCAACACTAAAGTTAACGAAAAATCCGATTGCGATTACTGCCAACGCTGAACGATACAATGTATCCCCAACTCGCTCATGGGATTCCCTCGAATCCTTTGCTTCTTGGCCCCTTAATTCTCTTCTATTTTTGCGGTGACTATATTGGTTGTACATCCAGTAAATGACAACCAAAGAAAGCAATGGATGTAACAGCAGAATTACTGCTTCTGCAACACCCATGTAATGGCTGATAGGGGGTCAACATTTCATCATATAGCATGAGTTCCCTTAGGGAACTCTATCGTTGGGTTGATGTACGTCAAGCGTCGCGGCAAAGAATAATTGGAGGTGTAGCATGACTCGTAAACTCCTCCAAGAATGCCTTCAAGAATCTGAAGAAAGAAGTCGTGGCAACCCTGGAAGGAGGTTGGCCACAGCCCCCACCACTGATGCATGGGAGATGATGGGTGAGGAATGGCAAGGATTGATTTTCAACCTACTCAAGCATGATGCTGAAAATAATTCTGCATCTTCGGGAAAGGGGAAGAAAAGAGTTGGGCGCCGCGGTGGACGTGGCGACCGTATGATGATGCAACACTGGGATTTGGAAAATATTGAATCTCTACTTGCTGGTGAAAATGATGCCGACTATCGCCTCGCTACCCTACTGATGCACAAGGCTCAGATGGGTGATGAATGGGATAATACTTGGAACACAACGCTGAATCAATTACGCTCACAATGCGAATCGCAGGGAGTTCATCCCGTATTTCACTCACTTGCATCTACCTTCCAACCTGTGCTTGGGGAGTTAGGTGTTTACGATTCTGTTGAAGTTGAAATTAAGGATGATGCTGCTTGGCTAGAATCATGTAGAATTGATGCAAGCGATTGTGAATTGCTTACTAAATTACTCAAACCACCCCTTGGAATTCAACTCAAGGCAACCCAATTAGCACCGCTAAAGAGATTGTATGATTTGATGACTCGAAAGGGAGTAGTCAAGGCGCAGTGGTTGTCTCGGCATCTTGATTCAAGATTATTAGAAGAAAGAGAGGGGTCAAGTGGTCTTCTTGCTGCAATCCTTGCTTCCGGCGCACAACTTGAAGATGTTAAATCAAGATTTGAAGAGTTGGTCAAAGAAGATGGGATCATCGGCGATATTGCTTCAAAGCAAGTTCTTCTAATTCGCATAAAAGAAGGTGATTGCAGTGTATGGGATGAGTGTATATCTCTACCACAGGGAAACTCCCTGAATGATGCATGCCGCGCTCAAGCGTGGGCCCGAACACCAGAAGGTGGAGAAAATTTATCTCTCAAAAAATTAGAGATGGGATTGAATGAATTGAACTCATGGAGTGAAATTCGTGGAATCGAAATGGATGCTTCCGAGATAACATGGGCGATTGTTGAGTCAATGGCAAATGCTGGTAATTCAGATGGCGCTTGCCAACACTTCTCCAGCCTCAATATCAGTAATAATCAGCAACTCAGAATTGCCTTGAGTTTACTCAATTCTTCTTGCCACGAAAGTGTGGTTGCGAAATTAGAAAAAGTAATCACCAATGTATCTAATCTGGACTTTTCAATTCTTTTGCGCCATGAAGCAATCCCTGTCAACATCAGGTTATCAGTTTCTGAACTACTTGACGTAAGTGGTTCTGCAGACCAAGATACAGAAGATATGATGCTTGAGTTGTATACTTCTACTGGCGACATTAAAGCGCTTGCTAGTTTACTTGCAACACAATCTGATTCTGCTCAGGTTAACCCCCACCTCACATTAGTATCTGCTAGATTGATTGGGGCTGAGGCTGAAAATGATTTGCTCAACTGGGCGCGCCTCGCTCGCCGCGAGGCTTTCCTAGTATTATCTGATGTTGAATTGCCAAGTTTTCTTTCACCTGCTGCCTTTGCTCTCACCTCTTTACTTGATGGGGGAATAGCCGATCTTGAACAAATTAGTTCCTTACTTGACTCTGAGGGACTTCAATCATTCAAACAATGCCGACGAGCAATGATGGAGGATGGCGATGGACTTGTACCTCAACCACTACTTTTGAAAATGGAAGAAAGTGTAACATCTTCTGAAATGGGAGAAATTGAGAGAATGCTATTCAATCAGTTGATTCTCAATCTTAAATTGAATAGGGCTGACAGTTTATTGCAAATTGCTGAAAGTGATAGCCACAAAGAAGCTGAAGCGATTATTGAAGAGGTACTTACAAGTGCTCCTCCAACATATCGACTGATGAGAAATGTGAATGCCCAAGTACTAGAACACGGAGTTGCTAGTAGTGCCCTAGAGAGATGGTACAAAAGCAATAATGCACATTCAATGGAAGCATCAATTGCCACTGGAAGATATGCTGAAAAAAGTGGTAATAGACTTCAGGCTGCAAGGTCATATCAAATGGCCGCAACTCGTTGCGATAGTTTTGAGTTGCGCCAAAAATTGAACAAAGAGGCTCTGATTTCTTACGCCCACGGTGGTAATTGGCCAGAAGCAATTGAACTGTTGGAATCTGAATCTAGCCTAAAAGCCAACATCACTGAGAGATTCAAACTCTACCTCCAAGTGAATGACGAAGCTGAAAGAGGTAATCTTGAGAAAGCAAGGAGTACCATTCTTGCAAATGTCGCAGAGTCAACAATAATTGAGAAGAAAAATAACGAGGGTGAGACCTATGAAGTCGAACATACAACACACTCTGTAGAGGGATTGAATCTACATTTGACATATCCATCTATTCATCGACTCCCTGAGGAACCTTACCGTGGGCGAGTTCTTGCTGCTATTAATCGGGTACAAAGGGGTAGGCGTAGGGGGGCTGATATTGAACAAGTCTTCCAAAAGGCGCTAAACCGAAAAGAATTCACTGAAATTTTTAGTGTCGCTAATCGCGCCGCTGATGAGATGGGACCAGAGCATGGTTTACTGATTTACGAACGAGCGATGAACAGTAACAAGTTCGATGTTGGGGGCCTCAAGCGACTCGCCGAAATGCAGAGAACAATGTACTCAAGAACCGAGAACGTAATTCCTGTACGTCAAAGAATTCACCTCAATAATCTCGCATTGAAGCCTTTGGTAGTAGTTGATACCAACCTTTTGGTAGATGCTTTAGCGGAAAGGATTCTTCGCGAACTTGAAATTGAACGAGAGGTGCCAATGCATCTTGATAGCAGACGAGAATTCCACAAGACTCTACTTTATCGAAGACTACAAGGCAGAATTGAAATGTTCATTCCAGCAGCTACAAGAAATGAATTAAGAAATATTGCCGCTGTTCCGGGAAGAATGAGAAAAATCTGTGGTGACAGATTAATTGATCCTAAACTATGGGATGAAAAAATTACCGAAAAATCACTTGTTGCTTTCGCTGACAGCGTAATTACGGAATACAATTCTTGGAACCCCAAAACAGGAGCGAACATCAACGAATTAGTACAGGTTAGACGACCGGAATTTGATACCTTCTTTGTTAATCTGAAAAAGGTGTACTCTGATATTACAGATTCAAAAATTAGTAGAGGGCATTCTCAAGCAAAGCGGCAAGAAATCAATGGTGAAGCACTTTACCCAGAAGCAGGTGATGTGGATATCATGTTGTTTTCAGCCTACCTTGCTGATGAGAGTTTGGAAGGTTTCGGCTCTATTCTGATAGCCTCACGTGACTCTGATTTTACTGTTCCAGCGCGGGCTTTACAAGAGAGATTCGGTTTCGTAACCGTGGATAACGCTCAGGCTCTTTCCCGCTATACCCACTAATTTTTGATTGAACACAACAAGGTTGTTCAATTAATTACTTAATGAACACTTACTTTTGAGATAAATGAATTTCAGCATGTGAAAAAAGATTGTAGCACCGGACTCAGCAACGATACTAGTGCTTGCGTTGACTGCGACTTCGGCCGCGGCCTGAACGCTGACTATTGCGTCCACTATTGCGTTCGCTATTGCGCCCACTGCTACGCCCACCGCTATTACGTCCACTATTGGATTGATGATTCGATTTCCTATTCGAGCGGTTGCTGTTAGATTTATGGTTACGAGGCTGGCGCCGACCGCGACCCTGATTCTGCTGCTTCTTAGGGGCCTTGTCACCCTTACGAGATAGAGCTTTTTCAGAGTGGAAAGGTTGGTTATCATCAACTGGGATATCCTGGCGAATTAATTCTTCAATACCGCGTAGATACTCTCCTTCGCCCTCATCACAGAAAGCAATTGCAATACCCCCTTGGCCCGCACGTCCCGTGCGCCCAATACGATGCACATAGACCTCGGGCTCATTGGGTAAATCTAGATTGATGACATGGCTGATGTCGGATACATCAATACCACGACTCGCCACATCAGTAGCAACTAGCACCTGAAGGGTACCTTTACGGAATCGCCCGAGGGATTTCTCCCGCGCACCCTGACTCTTGTTGCCATGGATTGCGAGTGCTTCGATTCCATCTTGACCGAGTTGCTTGACTATGCGATTGCAACCGTGCTTGGTGCGGCTAAACACGAGCACCTTCTCAGGTCGCTCATCCTTGATGATATGTGTCAAGAGACCGCGCTTGTCGCTCTTCATGACGAACATCAGGGATTGTTTGATTGCCTCAACGGTAGTCGCTTCAGGTGTGATTGAGACGCTTACTGGATCGTAAAGCATATCGCGAGATAATTCAACAATTGAATGCGGCATGGTGGCGCTAAACAGTAGACTCTGACGCTTCTTTGGTATCTGTGCAAGAATCTTGCGGATGTCTCGGATGAATCCCATGTCGAGCATGCGGTCCGCCTCATCAAGAACAAGGAATTGGACGTAAGATAGGTCGACATATCCCTGAGAGATGAGGTCGAGCAAGCGACCGGGGGTGGCAACAAGAATGTCGACTCCCCTGCGCAGTAACTTTTCCTGAGGACGCTGTGATACGCCACCAAACATGACCATCGAACGGATGTCAAGGTATCGTGCATAGTTCTCGATATTATCGTTAATCTGGGATGCAAGTTCACGCGTTGGACATAGCATCAGTACGCGTATGCGGCGTGGCCCCGACCATGGGTCCTCGGCCATCGCATCAAGGATTGGAAGAGCGAAGGCGGCGGTCTTTCCCGTGCCCGTCTGAGCGCAACCAAGCATGTCTTTTCCTTTGATGAGTTCTGGAATGGCTTGAGCTTGTATTGGTGTAGGAGTGACATAACCAATCTCGTCGAGAGCATCTAGCAGAGGCGGGCAGAGATTCAGAGAAGCGAAATCCATTCAAATCACTCACATATGTGCGATAATTGCATCGCCGAACTCGCTACACTTGAGCAGAGTTGCGTCATCCATCAACCGCTCAAAATCGTAGGTTACCGTTTTGGCAGATATTGCCCCTTCCATGCCCTTCACTATTAGGTCGGCGGCCTCATCCCAACCCATGTATCTCAACATCATTTCAGCAGAAAGAATTAGTGAACCGGGATTCACTTTATCTTGACCAGTATACTTTGGAGCGGTTCCGTGTGTTGCCTCAAAAATTGCAATACCTGTGTCGTAATTGATATTCGCTCCTGGAGCGATTCCAATCCCTCCTACTTGCGCTGCTAGTGCATCTGAAATATAATCGCCATTGAGATTCATCGTTGTCAAAACAGTATATTCGCGCGGACGCGTCAATACCTGCTGTAACATTGCATCTGCAATTACATCCTTGATGATGATTTCATTCCCTGTATTTGGGTTATTCATAGTGCACCAAGGCCCACCATCTAACAAAGTAGCACCAAACTCATCTTGAGCGAGTTGGTAACCCCAATCACGGAATCCACCTTCTGTAAATTTCATTATATTCCCCTTGTGAACTAGAGTTACGCTTGGTAAATCCTGTTCAATAGCATACTGAATTGCTGCTCTAACGATTCTCGCAGTGCCTTCTTTACTGATTGGTTTGATACCAATACCTGATGTATCTGGGAAACGAATTTTGGTGACGCCCATCTCATTTTGTAAAAAGTCAATCACTTTTCGAACCTCGTCACTACCTGCTTCCCATTCGATACCAGCATAGACATCTTCACTATTTTCTCTGAAAATAATCATATCAACCGCACCTGGGTCTTTGACCGGGCTTGGAGTTCCTTGATACCACCTTACGGGGCGTACACAAGCAAAGAGGTCTAATTGCTGACGCAAAGCAACGTTGAGACTACGGATACCACCGCCAACAGGTGTTGTAAGTGGTCCCTTGATTGAAACAAGCCCTGTTCTCATAGCAGATTTGGTTTCTTCCGGAAGCCATTCACCTGTTGCATTGAATGCCTTTTGACCTGCTAAAACTTCTTGCCATTCTATCTCTCGTTGGCCACCATAGGCCTTCAAAATTGAGGAATCTACGACTTTACACATCACCGGAGTGATGTCAATACCTATTCCATCACCCTCAATGAAATTGATGACTGGATTGTTGGGCACAATCAAATTGCCACCCACCAATGTGATAGGGCTACCAGAGGTCATTATTTTGGCCGACCCGCCCCCCCTTCATCAATGCAATGGGTAAGGATAGTACCCAATAGCAAACATATTCGCTAAGGCACTGCTCCGGAAAACATGGATTCATTGGTAGAATGGAATGGAGGAAAGAGTTTGACATGTACCGACAAACAAGGGATGACGATGGACTTGGCGTGGGGTGGAGAAGGTGTATCTCCTGTCACTGCAACGCTACACTCTTGTGGTGCTTGTAGTTTAATTGACGTGGTTGTGGGCTTGAAAAACCGTGAAGTGGCAAGCGCCTCGGTTAGCCTAGACTTAGAACGTTCAGATACAAACCCCAAAGTGTTCACCAAGATCCACATGGTTTACCGAGTTAGTGGAGATGATTTACCAGAAAAATTGGTTAATCGCCTTGTACAACAAAGTCATAAAAAATATTGCACAATTTCGAATATGATTAAGCACACCGCTGAAATCACCTGGGAAGCAATAGTAGAGTGATTACTCATCTTGGTCAATAAGACCAATCGTTTTTGCTACTGGAACAAGTAGTGCTGGTACTCTAGCAATTTCTCCAGCCTCTTCACCCTCAAGCCAAACACCCTCTGCGTACGGCCTACCTAAGCCAAGTTGGCTCATCCAAGAATGACTTGCAAGCCATCTCTCTCTTGAGAGCCCGGATTGCATAGCTGCTTTACCCATGGCTTTGGACACATCATAACTTGCTGGATCGTCTAAGAAAGTAAGAGTCCCCACCCATGCGGCTAATGCTTGGTCCCCGCAACCAAAACCTGCTCTTGTTAAGTCATAGACTACATCTTCCTCAAAACGAGATTCGATTTCTGCTCGGTCTGAATTTGACAATCCAATCATATTCTGCATAGCATCAAGAAGTCTGATGCTGTGTAAAGAAAGTGCGCCGTCACTACACCATGCTAATTCTAGTGCGTGCCAAAAAGGTGTGTTTTCTGCTTTCATGAAGAGCGCTCCAACATACTTTGAAGCATCTCGAGGTGTTGTTCAAAAGTGATTCCTAATTCTTCACGCTTACGAGCCAATAACTTTGCTTCTGCGGGGTCAAGGATACCGTCAATCCAACATGTTGACATCAACATTTCATAGGCTACATTCGGTGCTGTTGCTGGTTGTTCATCTTCTTCTGGTGCTTCATCAATTTCTTCTTCAACATCTGGTGCTTCGGCTTCCTGTTCTTCAACAACATCTTCAACAACATCTTCAACAACCTCGCCATCTAAATTAAGGGTCGAGTCAGAGGCTAGGAATCCATCACCATCAACCAGATCCTCTTCCTCTTCATCATCATCATCCATGAATTGCGATAAAGGGTCATTACTAGCAACAGCATTGCCACCAAATGAACCACCACCACCACTGGCAACACCAAGTTCTGCGAATGGGTCTATTTCCCCATTGTCTGCTTCTTCACCTACTAGGCCATTCAATTCATCTGCTAATGAACCCGCAGAGGGGAGTGTGTCGTTGTCCATTGCTTCGCGTATGCGCTCGCGAGAGCGATGTAATACAGCATCTCTACGGCCGCCCCAGTCGCCACCATCTCGATGATTATCGATGTGTGACATCGCCGCTTCATGGTCTTCTGAATCACATTCAAGGGTTTCTTGAACCTGTGAAATCAAGCCCTCATCAATTCCATCTTCGGACTCAACGCTAAGAATCATCGCAGCGTGGAGTATCTGTTCTGGTGCAAGCATTTGAATCAACCATGTCTAACAGCCGGTTACCGACTAATAGCATCTGCTAGGGCGCCTCCTTCAAATGCGTTCCCGTTAACCGTCCATCGGCATATTATCGAATTTTTTTGTTTAAAGAAGAAATATAGGTGGGTTTTTATTCAATAATTAAGGACAAAACCATCACTTAAGCCCAAAGGGATTCGCCTACGCTGGTCAAAATGTTCAGTTTCGGATGTAGATAAATTTCGCCTTCAACTATGCTATACATCTCCACAACTTTGCTAACTATTAAGAACCCTCTCGCAGGGCAAAAGAATCCCGCTCGCACAATGTGGACACCAACCAAGTGATGGCCTTGTCGAGAAAGGGAAATTTAGACCGGAGGATGGGAAATGCAAACATCAGCGAAAGAATCTGTAAACGCTGGCGATGCTGAAAGCGGTTTGGTTGTTGAGCGTAGATTTACCTCACCGAACAAATCTGTTCGAGAACAATTTGAATGGTCTACAACTGATATTGATTTGAAAGATGCGAAAGGTAACACCGTTCGGAAAATTGAAAATGTCGAATTTCCAACGGGATTTGATGGAGTCCCGGGTAAAGTTGCAGCAGACAAATATCTACGAAAGGTTGTCCCTGGGATGGACCATCTCGTAAAAATCCCTGAAGAAGGTGTCCCTGAATGGTTATGGCGTTCAAAACCTGATGAGGAAAAGAAGGCAAAAGCCAAGAATTGGATTGGGAAGGAAACTTCGGGCTGGCAACTTTTCCACCGATTGGCGGGGTGCTGGACATATTGGGGATGGAAGCATGGTTACTTTGCTAGCGAAACCGATGCTAACTCATACTATGATGAAATGTGCTTCTTATTGGCTAGTCAACGCTCGGCACCCAATAGCCCACAGTGGTTCAATACTGGATTACACTGGGCATATGGGATAGAAGGACCGGCCCAAGGCCACTGGTATGTTGATCCGGTGACGGCAGAGGATTGTAGATCCGTGAACGCCTATGAAAGGCCTCAACCTCATGCTTGCTTCATTCAAAGTATCCAAGATAGATTGGTGGGCGAAGGGGGGATTACAGACCTAGTTGCCCGCGAAGCGTTATTGTTCAAATTCGGTTCTGGCACTGGTAGTAACTTCAGTAACATCAGAGGTGACGGTGAGCCGCTTTCTGGTGGTGGGCAATCAAGTGGTCTGCTTTCATTCTTGATGATTTTAGATAAAGCCGCTGGAGCGATTAAGTCTGGTGGAACAACTCGCCGTGCGGCAAAAATGGTCACCCTTGATCTTGACCACCCAGATATTCAACAATACGTAAACTGGAAAATGAAGGAAGAAGAAAAAGTTTCAGCCTTGATTGCTGGTGCAGCAGCTTTACAGAAAAATGCAAACAACATAATGAATGCAATCAATAATTTTGATGGTGACACAAGTAAAAGCACTGAAATTACTGAAAACATTGAGTTAGCCAAAGCGGTCAAGCGAGCAGTCAATGCAAGTATTGCTCAACCACACATCAAGCGAATCATTGACCTAGCAAAGCAAGGCCACACTTCAATGAAATTTGAACAGTTTGATGCAGATTGGCAGGGCCAAGGGTACCTCACTGTTTCTGGACAAAACAGCAACAATTCCGTTAGAGTTCCTAACCAATTTATGGAAGCCGTTGAAACAGGAAAAGATTGGAACCTCTATTGGCGCACCGAAAAGGGTGCTGCTGAAGAAGAAGGTAGAGAAGCAGTGCCGTGTAAAACAATGCCAGCCCAAGATTTGTGGGATGAGGTGTCTCACGCCGCATGGTCATGTGCTGACCCAGGTGTTCAATTTGACACTACCATCAACGATTGGCACACCTGTCCTGATAGTGGGAGAATCAACGGTTCTAATCCATGTAGTGAGTACATGTTTTTGGATAACACCGCGTGTAATTTGGCTAGTATCAATCTGCTGCACTTCTACGACAAAGAAAGAGGTGTTTTCAACGTTGATGAGTATGTTCACACTATTCGACTTTGGACTGCTACTCTCGAAGTATCAGTACTTATGGCTCAATTCCCTTCACAGGAAATATCTCGGCTCTCTTATGATACACGAACTCTTGGACTTGGATACTGTAACATCGGCTCGCTCTTGATGCACATGGGTATTCCTTACGATGACCCACGTGGTTACGCAATCTGTGGTGCACTTACTTCCATCATGACTGGTGAAACATACAAGACATCTGCAGAGATGTCATCTTTCCTTGGTCCCTTCAATCTCTATGATGAGAATCGTGACTCTATGCTCAGAGTAATGCGCAATCATCGCCGCGCAGCCTACGATGTAGCGCCAGAAGAATATGAAAATCTTTCAGTTAACCCAATGGGAATTGATGCAAAGCAATGCCCCAAAGATTTGTTGGATGCTGCTAAATCTGCATGGGACCAAGCAGTAATGATGGGTGAGGAACATGGTTATCGAAACGCTCAGACAACAGTGATTGCGCCAACTGGTACAATTGGATTGGTTATGGGTGCAGATACCACTGGCGTTGAGCCAATGTTTTCTATCGTTCAATACAAAACACTCGCTGGCGGTGGTACCCTCCGAATCCCAGCAACTGGGCTTCAGTCTGGTCTTTCCAATTTAGGTTACAAAAATCGAGAAATTGATGATATCATCAACTATGTAATGGGAACAGGTACATTTTCAGGGTGTCCAACCATTAACACAGGATCTCTTGTTGAGAAAGGTTTCACAGAAGAAGAATTCGCTAAAATGGATAACTCATTCAAAGACGTGTTTGATGTACGAAGTTTAGCCTCACCAAATGTATTGGGTGAAGATTTCTGCAAGGAGTCTCTTGGTCTAACAGAAAAGCAATTGAATGACCCATTCGTTGATGTCCTTGGCCTACTTGGCTATTCTTCAGCCGATATCTCAACTGCGAATGATTACTTGTTTGGAAAAGCAACCATTGAAGGCGCACCATACCTCAAAGATGAGCATTTGCCGGTATTTGACTGCGCTCAACCTTGTGGTGCTTATGGAAAACGTTTCATTCGCTGGGAAGCCCATGTTGACATGATGGCGGCTGCTCAACCATTCATCTCAGGTGCGATTTCAAAAACCATCAATATGCCACCTGATGTCACTATTGATGATGTCCAAGAAGCATACATGCGAAGTTGGAAGACTGGGAACAAAGCGTGTGCACTCTATCGTGATGGAAGCAAATTATCTCAACCCTTGATGTCCTCTTTGATACCACCTTCAATGGGAATTGAAGAGGAAGAAGAGGAGGAAGTTTCTGTTGTCATCAAGAAGGTTGCAGAAAGACTACCTATGCCGGCACCACAAGCTCAAATGGTAGCGGAAACTATCACACAAGGATACGTTGCAGCCCGCAGACCACTACCTGATAGTCGTGGTTCGTACACAATGAAAGCAAGAGTCGGTGGGCATACTGTTTACTTGACATCAAGCACCTATGATGATGGGAAAGTTGGTGAAATCATGATTACCACCTCAAAGGAAGGGGCTGCCTGGCGCTCAATGCTCAATCAGTTTGCAATCGCTGTTTCAATCGGATTACAATATGGTGTACCTCTAGAGGCCTTTGTCAAGTCATTCACCTTCCAAAAATTCGAACCTAGTGGAATGGTTCAGGGTGGAAGTAACCGAGTCAAGATGGCAACAAGCATACCGGACTATCTATTCCGAGAATTGGCTATCCAATATCTAGGAAGAGATGATTTGGCTCAAGTTTCAGAAGAAGATCTTGATGCAATGTCAATCAGCCGACCAGAATCAACCCCTGATGGAGTGGTCAGACATGAAGGTGGAAAGCGAGACATTCAACTTACCCTTGATGTTACTGAAACTATTGAACAAAAAAGGATGAGAGTCGCTAAAGAACAAGGGTTCACTGGTGACATTTGTGCAACATGTGGTGGCAGTAGAATGCAACGCAGTGGAACTTGCCTCAAGTGTGCTGAGTGTGGCTCAACTACTGGTTGTTCGTGACCAGCGCCCACTTTTCTTATTCGGGAACTTGAGGGACAAGGACTCTTGCGGGGTGGCAATTAATCCAGCGCATTGTTAACTCACGAAGTTGGTTTGATTTGAAAGAATGCTGACGATGAAGCCCATGTCCAGTCGCCTTGCTAAAAACACCATCAAGCCCAGCACTAATTGCCATTCTTGTAATTGCAATCTTTGCAGCTCTGACAACATTTGCTGCGTATAGCCGGCTTGCTTCATCTTCAAATTTAATTCCTAAATTACGTGCTAAATCACCTTGTGTAACGCCACCTTCTTCTTGTACAATCATCCCTATAATTATGAATTGGTCTCGTACGTGTCTATCCCATCTCCGGAAGTCTCCTGAATGTTCATCTGAACCGGCTGCAAATTTATCTGAAAGTGTTTCAAGCCAAGATTTGTTAGTTCCTTTGAAACGGTTAATATTGAAACTCTCACACATTGTATCGTCTAATTTTGTAATAGAGGAAAATTCTAGAAGCCCTTCAAATCGTTCACTCTTCCATTCATCAAGAAGCCAGTATTCTAACCTCCGGCTTGCTTTTGGATTGTGACCTGTTGCTCTGTTAACGCCTTGACGAAGTAAGTCAGGCGCAACCTGGCGAAAAGAATCTGGGTCCTCCTTCGCCCAAGTAGAGAATGCTTCTGTAAGTCTCTGGATTCTCTTTTTTTCTAAAGGATCCTGCTTTGATATCTGCTCGCTACTAGTCATGCAATCACCATTAAGGGTATATCTTGATATTACCCAGCACTATTTTAATGATATTGTATGATGCACATGAATACTTCATGTTGGTTCTAAATGCGGATTAAGCCATTTCTTTACGCCATTTCCATAAAATCTCTATTTCTGACTCAATATCAAAAGATTCCCCAACTGTTCCAGCTCGCTCAAGTCTTGATTTGATAACTTCAATGAATTCTTCATCAACTGGTTCACCAACTATTCGCTCAGCGAATTGGGCAATACTGATGCCTCATCATCTTCAGGGGGCCTTACGAATCGACTCAAACTTCCACCTCCGCTACCCAGGGTGATACACCCATCTCAACATGTTGAACTAACTCGTCACTCCAGTGACTCAATGGTCCACTTTCTGCAAGTGGTTCAGCAGCAGGTTGTTCACTCCATACTGACTCTTTCATCTGAGCGCGTCCAAGAACGATGGCCTTGCGAATAATTTTAGCAACGCTTGCTACTGCCAATGTTTGGCGGTCTGTAAAACTCCAGTATGAATTACCTCTTGGATGTGTATGTGTCCAAATTTGGAATGGAATTGTTGCACCTTTTGGTGGGTTCAACCCAACTCGTGATATTGTACCCCAATCAATGAAGCATAATCCTTCAGCATCAACCAACATGCTGACTTCCATCCCAACAGTCTCACTGATGGAATAGAACCATGGCCAATGATTATTGACACCCAAATAGGCCATCGTTTCTCTCACTTCATCTGACCAAACGTCACCTTGCTCAAGAGCTGCTTCCACTACATCGAGTGGGTGTAGTACAGGGGCTACTGGTGGTTTTGCTTCAGACATTACTCATCACCTCCAGCAATAAGTTCAGGAACTTCTGGGAACTCTAACTCTCCGAATGTTAGAGAATACATGCGGGAAGGAGTTGGGCGGAAAG
>LWDU01036251.1_pt1 | contig 20505 bp, 17 predicted proteins | sample 727161 | NCBI WGS metagenome assembly LWDU01 (sample SAMN04566230, study PRJNA314399) | hydrothermal vent metagenome | isolation source: deep sea hydrothermal plume seawater | place: Mexico: Gulf of California, Guaymas Basin | collected 2004-07-11
TATTGCCCAGACCCGGGCACCAGTGGCCGTCGTCGCACGCGTGATTGTGGTCATGCGATACGTTCGCCATGCGACCAGAAGCAGTGAAGGTATGGCAAGAGCATTCATGCAATGAAAGAACTGGATAGGAATCGGATTCTGCGGCACGAAACGATTAGTGACCGCCAACTTGAATCTCATCGGGGGGCTGGGCGACTTTTTTTCAAACGGATTGGATTCGGTTGATTGCTCTGTTTTTCCCTTTTCAACGCATAGTCCGAATGTATGGAAACCGATCATTACACCAGAAGTGCCTGTTGAACTGGATATGGAGCGGTGCGGGGTTTGACCCGTCGCCTTCTCCTCTTCCTGGTAAACAGACGTTTGGGGTCGAGAGTCATCAAAGTACTGCCTGCTGACACGCTGTCAACAGGATCAAGCCTTTGAGTTCGCAACTGCGAAAAGACAAACCTGTCAGGTTGGTGACGGCGTTTTGTTTTGGGGGGACTGGCAATGTATTGGAAACGCTCCGTGCAGGTATTCCTGTTGGGGTCCGGACTATCTGTGTTCGGAGTCGGATGTGCAGCTGTCGACGCGGTCGTCAATTCTCCGGCGGGAAATGCCGCCACGAATGCGTCACCGCAGCGAATGGCAGCCATTGGTCGCATGTTTGAGAATCAGGGACGTCTGGCCCAGGCTCAAATGATGTACCGCAAGGCGCTCAGGGCCGAACCTGGCAATCTCGTTGCTCGTGAACGCCTGGAACACATCGCCGCGTTGAAATCGGAACGAGTTTTCGACTCAACAACTCGCAGCACACGCCAGGCAATCGCCGTGGCAGACTCACTGAAGCCTGCCGGCCAGGTATCGAAACCGCTGGCTGCGACACCGGAGACAGCGGAACAGCTGATTATCGCCGCGACGGACGATGCCGGCGACATCACTGCCGTTGCACTGGCTTCCGGCATTGTTAACGACTCTGTGATCGATCTGGCTTCCACTGCGGCAACTACGACTGACAACGTTTCAACGACGACGTTCGCGAATCAGGAACTGGCGACGGTGGCGGATTCACCGATTGTGGCAGCCCCCTTGTCGGTCGCAACCGAGACCGAGACTGAGACTGAGACCGAGACCGAGACTGAGACCGAGACTGTGACTGTGACTGTGATTGAGGCTGTGATTGAGGCTGAGACCGAGACTGTGATTGAGAACGAGAGTGAAGACGCCGTCCTGGGTATGGAATTTGCGCCGGCGGCGAAAGTTCATGTTGCGGATATGCCTGCCACGCTCGCACCAATTAGGGAAATCGCCACGGTTGGCTATGAGGGTCAGGGCAGCCATAAGATCAATTCAGTGTCGCTTGCGGCCGAGTGGACGGCCGCCGACCGCGTTGTCACAGTCGAGCAGGTTGCCAGCTGGATGGAAGTGCCACAGGAGCACAGTGACGAGTTGTTCACGGCCCTTCAGCACGGCGAGAGTAATGGGGTCAAAGCGTTAGCCGCGATGCTGCTGACAGACGTGTCGCCTGACGATGAAAGCATCAATCAGAGCCTTAGGCAGGCTGCTGCCGAGGGATCCGGTTTGTTGAAAGTCACAGCTCTCGATGCCCTGATTCAGCGCCGTGTCATCACGAAAAAGGGAATCGACGATTTGCTCGTCTTCCTGGCAGACGGCGATTCAGATCTCAGGTCTCAGGCGGCATCAAGTCTCCGCAACTGTTCAGACTCACAGTGGGCAGCACAATGTGTAGACGGCCTGGGTAAGCTGCTGTCAGACGAAGACATCGGTGTCGTGGCCATGGCCGCCTCAACTCTGGGAGACTTTGGCGGTCAAGCGGTGAAAGTCTGCGGAGATCTTCAGAGACTGGCGGTCGAACAGAATGACCCATATGTGCTGGAGGCTGTGAGCGTTGCTCTGCAAAGAATTCTAAACGATCGTCGAAAGAATACGCCTGTCACTCTGCCGCCGGTTGATGATTCGACGCCCGCCGTGGGTCAAGGTCAGTTGCTGCCGATTGTGGAGTAAGTCGTTCGCAACGCAGAGCTGTTCTGAAACAAACCGATTTGCTGACGCGGTGAATCCCGCAAGCGGAGTCAAGGACGATGAGACGCTTTACAACTGCCCTACTGCTGATGGCCGCCATGTCAGGTTTGACGGGTTGTGCCGCCATCTGCGACGGTATCATTTCCATGGAAATGGACGCCCGTAACGACGTCCTCGCGCTGAAAGCGTGGGGACACTGGTCACGGGTCTATGACGACCTTGACTATCCATGGCACTTTTCAAAAGGCTTCAAAGAAGGCTACGTGGCCGTACTGAACGGTGGTTCCGGCTGTCAGCCGACGATTCCACCGCAGTGTTACTGGAAACCGTGCTATCAGACACTTGAGGGCAAAAACAAGATTCATGCGTGGTTTGATGGCTTTTCGCACGGAGCATTGGCCGCCAAACAGGACGGATATGGTGACATGGGGCAGATCCCGATTTCGCCGACCGCACGAGCGAATATTGAAGCTGCACGACGGCGTCCGTCAACGAACGTACTTGAGAACCTTGAGCAAATGAGTGGAACGACGGTCATCGACGACACACAGAGCGAATTGCTTCTGGCCCCGGAGGACAGCGGTGATGATCCGCAGGTGCTTCCACGCAACCCGGACCGCCCCATTCAACTGCGACCTTACGAATGATTCGCTGTGCATGACAGCCAAAGTGGTCATCACGCGCCGAGCATTGTTGAAAACATGGCTCTTACGAGCTGAATACAAACCGCACGATACGGACGAAATCTGAGACATCTTCAGCTTCTGGGGATGAAGGAAATCTCATGACGATCTCATTGAACAACCACGTCAGCCAAAACGACCTGCCCCTGTTAAGGCGACCGGGCAGCCGTAACAGCTGCCTTCTGGCAGTCCTCTTGCTGACGTCGTTCAGTACCGGGTGCACGTGCATTAACGGAGTTCCCGTATCCCGCGTGCCGCGTGAGCTGCTGCAGGCGGAAAGAAAGAACGATTTCGAAGACATTTCTCTGCTGCGACTGCGACAGGATTCACCGGATGTCTATCGGCTCGCCCCGGGAGACGTGCTTGGGTTTCATGTTTTCATCCGCAAGGACGACGAACTGTTTCCTGAACTGGCTCCCGTCAATTTCCCGGAGGACGGAAGCCTGTTACCCGCGATCGGCAGTGCGGTGCCGGTGCAGGAAGACGGAACAATTGCGTTACCAATCGTGGGCCCAATCCAGGTTGAAGGGCTGTCCCGCATCGACGCCACAGAGCGGGTGCGTCGTGCATACACGGTCGACAAACAGCATTTTCCGATTGAAGTGCAGTTCTCGCTGACCATGATTCGAAAACGAACGGTTCGCGTACTCGTCATCCGAGAAGAGTCCGGGGGACTGGCGGACATCAGCAAACGGGGCACCGGGACCGTACTGGATCTTCCTGCCTACGAAAACGACGTCCTGCATGCTTTGAGTGAAACCGGCGGGATGCCGGGTCTGGACGTGCAGAACGAGATCATGATCTACCGCGGAATGTATGAGGACGGAGTCAGCTCTGACCAAATGCTCAATCACATCGCCCTGCAAAACGGTCAGGACTGCGAGGATCCATGTTTCTGTGACGAATCACCACAGCCAGATCCGCCAAACGTAACACGCGTCCCACTGCGATATCATCCGTCTAACCCGCCACAGTTCACCCAACAGGACATCATCCTGGAGGACGGCGACATCGTCATTATTCGTAGTCGGGACAAGGAAACGTACTTTACCGGGGGTTTGCTGGCGGGCGGAGAACACGCGCTGCCACGGGACAAAGACCTGGACACTGGACATCGTCGGCGCCGTCGCGTTAGCGGGAGGAAGCCTGGGCAGTTCCGGCACCGGTATTGGTGGAATCGGAAATGGCGGCGGCGGTGGGGTTGGTGGTGGCGGTAGTGGTAGTGGCGGTGGCGGTGGCTACATTCAGCCGTCACAGGTCATATTGATCCGCGAGCTTCCATGCGGCAACGCAATCACGATGAAAATCGACCTCAAGGAGGCATTGCAGAGTCCTGCCGGACGCGTCCTGATTCAACCCAATGACGTGATCCTGCTGAGATACACACTTCCGGAAGAAATCGGCAACGTACTGCTTGGCATGATGCAGTTTAACTTCCTGTTCAATGGATTCAGCGGCAACGGTGCCGGTCGCTGATAACAGAATCCACACAACTGATCCACGACATGTGGGGTAGCACGTGAGCCCGCTGTGCAAGCGAGGGAATTAAGTTTCTTCGCGGGCACAGCGGGCTCATTTTTGTTCGCGAAGAAGCGCGGCCCATACGAGTCGACTGAACTCAGAAACACTCAAGACCCGTCAGTTGCGTTCGAAACTCAAAGAATGCGCTCAGTAGTTTTGCGGGCAACTGCGGCTCGTGGGTGACAAAGGCGACGCGGTCCGATTCGACCCGTAACCGGCCGGGAATCAACGCAGTGGCCAGCTCACACCACGTACTTTGGCGGTTGTAGTCCAGGCTGATCGATTCGTCGTCACGGTCTTCGATTGAGTCAATAAAAGCCTCGATGTAAATAGGCTCGAGAGGCGTGAATTCCACGGTGTCGAACACCGTGCCAAACACCGCCGCAAACTCAGGCGACAGCAAAGGAACGGGATCGCGAAATTCAGTGATCTGACGTCGCCAGGTCACTTCGGAAGGCTCGTTTGGATCGTGTGTAACTGTGATTCGATACTCAAACCACGGTGTGGCAATGGCACCCTCCCCGTTTTCCGGCTCCGAAACAACGAGATCGTTCCGCCTGAAGCGAAAGTTTCGCCGAAACTCGTCGAAACGCGCGTCAAGATCTTCGCCGATCTCGTCAGCCGCAATTCGCCCGACGAAACTCTGCGTCCGATCGGTGTTGGCAAATGGGACGGAGTGAGCCTTTCCAAAACCTCTCAGGTCGCGCACACGCTGCCGATATTCGCTGACCAAAGTCACATTTGTGACGCGCTGTTCCGCTGATGATTCCATGCACGGATTATTATCAGAAAGCCGTGTTGTGTCACATCACAGGACGCGTCAAAACGCATCCCCGATCGGATCCTGAGACAAAAAGCCGGCAATCGACCGTAGCTTGCTGCCGTTGGGAGTCACGAGGCGGACATATACGGACCGGTCGACCTGCTCGCTGAGCGTGCGTGCGCTTCCGCTGACAAGGACGATGTTAATGACACCCGGGTGATTCGACGACGGAAACGGTGTGCCCTCTCCGTTGTGACGCATCGCGTTGGGGAGACCATCAACGCCAATCGGAACGGGTGGGTTCGGAAACGCAGCACCGCTGGCTGTTGTCGATTCCACCGGATACACAAATCCGCAGTTACTGACCGTTGGATTCGACCACGTTCCGGTCCACCCCGCGTTGATATTCTCTGTAAAAAACAGTGTGTTCTCAAAACCGTCGTACACAGTGTTCATCGTCTGGCTGAAATTTCTATTTCGAATCTGCAGCCATGACATCCCTGTATCTCGCGTGATCGATGCATCGTCCTTGTCAAAATATGCAGGATCCGGTACTCCGGGAACGTTTCCGTCGCCGTCCCAGTCAAATTGATTGATGTCGTGGGCGTGTACCTGCGTCTGCACCGGTAGATTTCCCGCAAGGATAGCCGCGTCGTAAGCATCCAGCACCGTCATGTCGGCATATCCCGCATTGATGACATAGCTGAGTCCGCCCGGCTGCTCGAAAGCAGAGTCATCATCAGGGCACGTCAGTACCGGGAGGTGCAGCTGCGAAAGTGCCAGATTGACCGTGCTGGAGCCGCCAACCGTCTGATCAAAGCGATCAAAGATATCCTGGCGGTCAAGTTCTGACAGGCATGTCACCACCCAGTTCACGCCAGCAACCCCACCTGCGTTGCCGCACTGAGTGTTGCCCGCGTTGGGAGAGGTTGCCGGTGGCAGGGGAATGAACTTTCCGTAAGCCGGAACACGTCCACCTAACTTTGTCGCACTGGCCGACGCGGCCACCCCAATCTGTCGCAGCCTGCTCAAACACTGTACGCGCCGAGCTGCCGACCTGGCATTTTGTACAGCTGGCAGAATTAAGGACATCAGGACGGCAATGATTGAAATCACAACCAACAGTTCAATCAGCGTAAACCCTTTTCTATCACAGGGGTAACGTCGGCTATGCGTTCGCTCCATGGGAATTCTCCGTCGCAGAGAAATGACCAAAGACAATGCCCCGGCACGATACAGCGACCGAGAATCTGTAGCTGAAACGCCGAACGAATGCCGTTCTCCGCCGCAATTCCAAAAGTTTTGTGAATTCGCCGAAGTCGCGTTTTGCAGCGGATCGATCCCATTTTCTCACCGCCAGCGGTGTGCCATGGACGATGCTGCGGGAACCTGATGGCGGGGTCTGCCAATGGATCTCGATCTGATTGCGGACAGCACCTTGAGCCACGCACCAAAGCCCCTTGCACCGTACTGCCGAGTTTTAAGCAGTGTTCGCACACAGCCTGCAGACGATCTCCCGTCAAAGTTACTGCCAGGGGGCCAATATGACGTCTTCGCTACAAGGCCCGCCGTTCCTGCGCTGCGACTCGGTCGGTGACATCCTTGTCGTCATACTGGCGGCAGATCCCCGCAAGTTCAGCGATGAGGCGAAGCAATATGCGTACAACTCAGCAATGAAACAAATGGGGCTGACCGTCAGACTGGGATTGCTGATTGATCTTTCTCGCTGTGAGATGCTGGATTCCGCGACCATGGGGATTCTGATTCAACTCAGCATGGAAGTCATTCGCACCGGTGCCAGGACGGCCATGTGCGGAGCATCTCCGGCCATCCGCGAAACACTCGCGCGCCTCATGCTGCTTGAACCGACCCACCGGCAACTCGTCTGGCGACAACTCGCAACACCAGTCTGCGCGGTGACAGAACTGCAGTCGCCATCACATGAGTAGATGAAGTGTCACTGCAGGATTCCAGCGAGCCGACGCAGAGTTTCTGCGGCTTCCTGATCCGAATGAAGATCTACTGCTGCGGCGGCAAAGTAGTCATCGCCTATGCCCATAATCTGTCGCAGCATGGCGGCCTTTTCAGGGGGTTCGTCGAGAAATTCTCCCATTAATTCATAGTCGCGATCCCAGAGGATCCGATCCGCCAGAGACTGTACCAGCGGATGCCATAGATCCGGCCGGTCGCTGCTGGCTGATTCGGGCAGATAGTCAGCGTCTTCTTCTGACAACTCTTCGTCATCGGATTCGTCATGCTCCTGCAACTCATCACCGAAGCATTCGTGGCAGGCATCAAGCACCAGCTGACGCCACACGGTACCGGATGGAACATCGTCGATCTCCATATCGATTTCGAAACTGATGTGATCAAAGACGGCTCCGACGGCCGCTTCATTGACTGCCGTAAGTTCCGGCATTTGTCCGGTTTTTGTCAGCAGGTGCGTCGCCACGGATTCCAGCACCGCAAGTCGCTGAGACCAGGTCAATTCATCAAACAATGCGATGCTGTAGCCACCGCTATCAGCGCGAGCTTCTTCCTTGACTCGTTCAACAAGCCCTGTCACTCCGGCCTTGAACAGACGAGCTTCTGCAGCCTCAAGAAGCCGGTCACCTTCTGATGTGTGCCACATCTGCTGATTCTTTCTCGTGATGTCGGTTCGTCATCCGAAACCGTCAACCACTAGTCTAGCGGCGTACTCAGCTCGATTCACCTGTGTCCCTGGACTTTGAGCAACGTACACGAACTTGTCAATTTCGGCAGGCTGAACAGGTGACGGCCTCCATGCGACGGTGTCCCGTCAGACAGGGGGCACTACGTCGCCAGCTTTACAGATGGGACCTCCGCACTCGCTAATAACCTGTTACCCAGAGGTGACGAAAAGCACACCGCTACTCCAGACTTCCGCGTTGATGAGGCAAGTCGTTGCGGCGGCGTGATGTCAAACCGGCGATCATGGAACGGCAGGTCGCTGCCGGGGCATCCATTCCAGGCTGTCTGCCCAGGACTCACGCAATGGGGCGGCAGAGTTGAAGGCCGATTCAGCCGCAGATTCTGCCGGTTCAACAAACGAGCCAGCAGGCACGTTGCGGTTGGCATATTCAGGATCGCAGGACTTCACACGACGAGACGTTTTGATCTCAATTGGCCGCATACGTGCCTTCATGGAAGCCGCCACGCTGTGTTCGCTATTCCGGGCACAACCATCACACTTTGACTCATCAGTACACGCCAAATGATTCACACATGCGGTTCGATCCGCGCATGTGGCGCGGCATAGGCAGTGCATCCGCGAATTGCGGAACTGCCCGCAATTTCGACACCATCGATATTCGATGACTCCTCTCGAACACAGCTCACTCTTCCGCAATCGATCAGGTTTCGATCAATGTTGGACACTCCAACACAACATCAGCACCAGCTTTGGGTGCTGCAGCGTCTGCATCGCATCTGCCGGTCATTCCGCGACGCCACGGCCAGCGAGCCCTGTCTGGAACAGTATGAACAACAGGTTCATCTGATGACCGACGAAGACGTCACACATGCGGCCGCCGCCTGGATCGAAATCATCGTACAGAGTCTCCGCACCGGATACTCTTTTGTGCCCGAAGAATACATGGGCACGCGGTAGACTCGCCAACGCATTCTGTTGCCGGGCAGCTTACTGAGCCTGGCCAATTCACAGCGTAATCCCTCGTAAACGACGCTGTGTCTCATTTCGGCTGGTGAATATGTGTGCGGGTTTTGATATGCTGAGGCATCCGCCTGATCCCCCGCCTTCGTTCCTGCCACCACCAATGCTACGCATTTTCCAGCTTCTGATGTTCGTCCTGTCCGCGGCCACTTCCAGTGGATTTGCTGACGACGTGGACTTCAACAACGACGTTCGACCAATTCTCTCCAACAAATGCCTGTTGTGCCATGGGCCCGACCCGGATGCCCTGCAGTCCGGCCTGCGACTGGACATGTCGGATGTTGCAACCTCGCCGCTGGAATCGGGCAACACCGCCATTGTTCCCGGGAATCCTGCACTCAGTGACTTGATCGTTCGCATTACGACAGACGACGAAGACCTGAGGATGCCGCCAGCAGATCATGGGGCTCGACTGACAGATGTGGAAATCGAAACGTTGCGGAAGTGGATTGAACAGGGAGCAAAGTACGCGCAACACTGGGCCTACGCGAAGCCGGTGCGCCGGGAACTTCCGCCACCGCCGACGGAGTATGCAGACTGGCCGAAGAATGCCGTCGACAACTTCACATTGCGACGCATGCTGGATCATGCATTGCAGCCGTCGCCGGAAGCCGACCGCTATGCGATCGTTCGTCGAGTGTTTCTTGATCTGACCGGATTGCCGCCGACAATCGAAGAAGTCGACATCTTTGTCGCAAGTAAAGATCGGCATGCCTATGAGAAGCTCGTCGACGATCTGCTGCAGCGTCCTTCGTTTGGTGAACACTGGGCCCGCAAGTGGCTGGACCTGGCTCGCTACGCCGACAGTGCCGGCTACGCTGACGACCCGCCGCGAACAATCTGGGCCTATCGCGACTGGGTGATCAAAGCCTTCAACAACAACATGCCGTTCGATCAATTCACGATCGAACAAATGGCCGGTGATCTGTTGACAAACCCATCAGAAAGTCAGCTGATCGCCACCGCATTCCACCGGAATACTCTGACCAACAACGAAGGCGGAACGCAGGACGAGGAATTTCGCAACGTTGCGGTTGTTGACCGAGTCAATACAACAGCGGCCGTGTGGATGGGAACGACGATGGCGTGTGCCCAGTGTCATACTCACAAGTACGACCCAATTACGCAGGATGAATATTTTCGTTTCTTCGCAATCCTGAACAACACACAGGACGCCGATCGTCGGGACGAATCACCGTTGGTTCAAATCTACACAGACGAACAAAAGCAGCAGAAAAGCGATCTGGAACACCAGATTGCGGACCTGACCAAGGTCATCAGCACGCCGACGCCGGAACTGACCGCCGCACAACAGAAGTGGGAGGCACGTCTGCAGGCTACTCCTGCGTGGACGGCCCTGCAACCGGCCAGCGTTCTTCGAAAAAGTAAACAGCCAGCAAAGATTCTCGACGACGGGGCTGTTCTGATCGAAACCGCAGCCGCAACGGATACGTATACTGTCGACGTACCGCTGTTGCAGGTCGCTCAGGAGAATTCGGCTTCTCAGCCCATCGCGGCACTGCGTGTCGAGACCTTGCCTTACGAATCGCTGCCAGCGAAAGGCACAGGTCACGGCGGTGGCAATTTTGTGATCACCGGCATCAAGGCTCAGATCATTCCCGCCGGCGATGTCGCGCCGACGGCAAGATTTGTTCGCATTACGAACAACGGAAAGAATCAGATTCTGTCGCTGGCGGAAGTTCAGGTTTTCAATGCCGGCAACAACATCGCCACAAAAGGAAAAGCGACTCAGCATTCCACAGCTTCCGCAGGCCCGCCGGAATTCGCCATTGATGGGAAGACTGACGGTGACTACCAGAAGAAATCCGTCACCCACACTGCCACGGTTGACGACCCGTGGTGGGAAGTCGATCTCGGTGATGTGCAGTCCGTTGAACGGATTGCCATTTGGAATCGCACCGACAACGCGCTGCACACTCGACTGAATAATTTCACGGTCACGCTGCTGGATGGTGACCGCGAGGTTGTCTGGCAGCAGATGATCAAAGAATCGCCAAACCCATCGGCGGAATATTCTCCCAGCAATGTGCGGGACATCACGTTTCGCACGGCCTTTGCCGACTTCCATCAACCGAACTTTGAGCCGACCGACGTGCTGACGGGAAAAACAGGCAACGACGACGGTTGGGCCATTGGCGGAGCCACGACGACTGCGCACCAGTTGCTGCTCATTCCCAACCGACCAGTTGTCATGGACGTGCCTGCAACGCTGCGAATCACGATCGAACAGAACTCGCCTCATAAGAACCACCTGCTCGGTCATTTTCGCCTCAGCACGACCAGCGACGACATTGCCATTCAGCGATCGCGCCTTTCGCAGACGCTGCTGGCAATGCTTGATTCACCTGCTGCTGAACGCAGCGAAGACGCCACTGCCGAATTGGCCGCGTACTTCCGAGACAACATTGCTGCTGAACTCAAAACACAGCGAGTGAAACTGGCATCCTCTCGGAAGCAGTTGGCGGCCATGAAGCCCGCCACGTCGGTGCCTGTTCTACGAGAAATGGCTGGTAAACGCCGCGAGACTCATCTGCAGTTTCGGGGCAATTACCTGGACAAAGGCCCGTTAATGGAGGTCGGCCTGCCAGCCGTTTTCATTTCTGCTCCCGAAGGCAGACCTATTGACCGCCTGGCATTGGCTGAGTGGCTGATGGCCGAAGACAATCCGCTGACCGCGCGCGTCCTGGCGAACCGCTTCTGGGAGACCATCTTTGGGCGAGGTATCGTGGTGACCAGCGAAGAATTTGGTTCGCAGGGAGAGCCGCCGACGCACCCGGAATTACTTGACTGGCTGGCCACCGAACTGATTCAGAACGACTGGAACACCAAGGATTTGATTCGCACGCTGGTCACGTCGGCAACGTACCGGCAGTCCACGAAAGTTACGCCACAGGCCCTTTCTGCAGACGCGGACAACCTGTGGTTCGCTCGCGGAGCGCGGGTACGATTGAGTGCTGAGATGGTCCGCGATCAGGCATTGTTCGCGGCCGGGCTGCTGAGCGAAAAAATGTACGGTCCCCCGGTCCAGCCGCCGCAGCCGAGTATGGGGCTGACTGCAGCTTTTGGCAGCTCCACCGACTGGAAAACCAGCGAAGGCGAAGATCGCTACCGCCGCGGTCTCTATACCAACTGGCGACGCAGCAATCCGTATCCGTCAATGGCAACGTTTGACGCCCCCAACCGAGAAGTCTGCACTGTTCGACGCAACCGCACGAACACCCCGCTGCAGTCGCTGGTGACGTTGAATGATCCGGTATACGTGGAGGCCGCCCAGGCACTCGCAAGAATTGCGTTGCAGCACGATGGTCCCCTGGAAAAACGACTCACTCTGGCGTTCCGCCGCTGCGTCCTGCGCCCGCCAACCAGTATCGAAGTTGCCGCATTGGCCGCCCTGTTTGATGATTCCAAAAACGGTCTGAAGGATCGTGCTGAAGAAGCCATGAAGCTGGCGACGGATCCCATCGGCGATCTGCCGGAAGGCATCGACCCACTTGATGCCGCCGCCATGACCGTTGTTTGCAATGTCCTGTTGAACCTGGATGAAATGTTCCTGAAGAGGTGATGCCCAAGCCATGAATCCCTACCTCGCACAACTGCAACACCGCACACGTCGTCATTTCCTGTCCACTTCGGGGGTCGGCCTGGGAGCGATGGCGCTGTCGACACTTTCCGGCGGATCAGCCTCTGCGGATATTTCCTTTAAGGCAATGCAGCCGCTGGCCGAGAGGCAGCCACATTTCGCACCGAAGGCGAAACGGGTTATCTATCTGCATCTGACGGGGTCGCCACCGAATCTGGACATCTACGACCACAAACCTGAGCTGGTGAAGCGCGATGGCGAAGATTGTCCGCAGGAGTTTCTTGAAGGTCGCACATTTGCCTTCACCTCCGGCGTGCCGAAGTTGATGGGGACGCCACGTAAGTTCGCTCAATATGGTGAAGGCGGAACGTGGCTTTCCGACGCGGTGCCCAACTTCCACGACGCAGACGTCGTGGACAAAATGTGCTTTATCCACTCGATGAACACGGATCAGTTTAATCATGCTCCGGCCGAGTTGCTGATGTACACCGGTTCTCCTCGGTCAGGACGACCATCCATGGGCGCGTGGGCGACCTACGGCCTGGGCACAGAAAACCAGGATTTGCCCGGATTCGTAGTGCTGATCAGCAGTGGTGTGCAGCCCAACGGCGGAGCCAATTCTTTCGGCAGCGGCTTTTTGCCGTCCGTCTTCCAGGGTGTTCAATGCCGTTCGAAGGGCGATCCGGTTTTGTATGCGTCCAACCCGAAGGGCATGGACCGTAACCTCCGCCGCAGGTCGCTGGATGCCCTGAAACAACTGAACGAACTGCAGGCAAAGGACCTTGGGCATCCGGAAACGCTCACGCGTATTGCTCAGTATGAACTGGCGTACCGGATGCAGGCCTCAGTGCCTGAAGTCATGGATATTACGAAGGAAACGAAACAGACTCAGGAAGCCTACGGAGCGAAACCCGGCCAGGCCAGCTTCGCCAACAACTGCCTGTTGGCTCGACGACTGGTCGAACAGGGCGTGCGATTTGTGCAATTGTTCGACTGGGGCTGGGACTTCCATGGAACCGGCGAAGCAAACGGTCTGGGGTCCGGACTTACCAACAAATGGGCAGCGACTGATAAACCAATCGCCGCCCTGATTAAGGATCTCAAACAACGCGGCCTGCTCAAGGACACATTAATAGTGTGCGGCGGAGAATTTGGTCGTACACCGTTTCGCGAAGGTCGTACGTCAAAGGGTAAGGTCCTGGGTCGGGACCACTATCCGGACTGTTTCACAATGTGGATGGCCGGCGGCGGAGTCAAGGGCGGCTACAACTACGGCCAGACCGATGAACTCGGATTTGGCGTCGTGGAAAACAAAGTTCATGTCCACGACCTGCAGGCTACTATTATGCAACTGCTGGGCTTCGATCACGAAAAACTCAGCTTCCGCTATCAGGGCCGCGATCACCGTCTGACTGACGTACATGGGCACGTGGTCGAGGACGTCATCGCGTAGCATCGGCTCTGCGCGCAGATATTGTCGGTTCGTCATGATGTTGCAGTAAGCAGCAGCCAGTGACACACAGCACGCCTGGATGTCGCTGGATTCCATGACGTACAATACTCTCAATGGGAGGGGACTTATCAATAGTTGCTCGCCTTACCTGGCGACCTGGTGATACTGGTCAACCGCGGGGTGGTCGATCTGGCTCCGGCTGCCGTCCGCCCACAGGACATCGATGCGTTTCACCGTGTCGACGTCCCCCAGACCGAAGTGGGCGGTTGTTGAATGCTGGCTGGACAGCGAATCTCCGGCCACCATCGATGTGATTTGTGGGCCACCTTCGTAGTCGATGCGCACGCGAGCTCCCAGTGGCGAACGCCCCAGTCCGCGTTCGCGCAGCTGCACACCGATCCAGTGATTGTCTGAGGACCACACGTTTCGCAGAAGGTAAATGGATCCCTGTGCTTCGTTGGCGGCTTTACCAACGACCAGCAGGTCTCGCCGGCCGTCACCGTCCAGATCATCGCTGATGACGTTTCGGGAATCGAATTCGAAAGCGACTCCCATCAGAAAGCCGACTTTCATAAACCCCGTTCCGGACAGATTCATCAACAGGCAATTGTGCTCAAATCCGTTCCACGACATGGGCATGACTTCGGTTGCAAAGATGTGCCAAAAAAACGGGACAAGCTCCGGGTCATTCTGCGAACTGCCCGTGTAGATGTCGTGGCACCAGAACCGGGTGCAATAGTCTTTTGCGGTCTGGCTGCTGCGATGTCCGTTGGCCACGTAAATATCGACATCGGCATCGTTGTCGAAATCAAACGATGTCGATCCCCACGACCACCCCGTCCGCGCCACCTGATCATTGAACGGAGCCTGCCGCAGACTGTCAGGGTGCCCCAGATACATGCGATTTCCGTAGCCCATCAGACTTCGCTTTTGCTGATGTTCCGCGAATTCATCACGGCCCAGACCCAGTCGCTCCAGACGCCGTGCGGTCGTGGAGGCCATGCCGGTCATGTACAGGTCCATCCGTTCGTCTCGATTGAAATCCGCAAACGTCAACGACATACCAAAACAGTGTCGCGTGTCGTTAAAGCTGTCGGTCACGTCTTTGAACTTTCCCTTTCCGTCATTCAGGTAAAGGTCCAGGCCCGCATAGTCGCTGGCCACGGCAAGATCCAGATCACCGTCTTCGTCGAGATCCACGAACGAAGCGCTGTAAGTTCGACGATGGCGTTTTGCAGCCAGTCCGCCAGCGACAGTCGCCTCCGAAAACCGGCCTTTGCCATCGTTCAGCAACAGAAACGACGGGAACCCGTCATTGGCATCGTAGTACGGCGTCGGCATCTGGCCGAAGTGATAGGCCGGTTTGTACTGGGCCAGCCAGACGTCCAAGTCACCATCGGCATCAACATCACCTGCGGTGAGTACACTGGGAAAATCCAGCTTCTGTCCGATTGCTTCCACAACGATGCCGCGTGTTGTAAATCGGCCCTCGTCGTCCGCCAGATAGAGCTGCGGAAGGCCCGCCGACCCACACAACAAGTCCACGCGGCCGTCTCCGTTGAAGTCAGCGGCAAGGCTGGCGGTGATTTGCTCAGACGACGGATACGTCATCAGTGGTAGCCGATCAAAATTCCAGTCGCCGCGATTGTGGTACAGCAGGTTGGCTGGCGGAATCAGCAGTTCCGACAATCCGTCGCCGTCCAGGTCGTAGATGATGATGGAAGGAATATTGAGAGGCACGCCGATTTCACGAGGACCGATTTTGCGGACTTCTTCAAAGCCCACTGGCCCGCGGCGCTGCGTGATGCGAATGCCGCGGGCATCAATCGACCCTGGCCGTGGAGCGCTGTCGGCGTCCGACTGATTTGCCCACTGAACCAGAATATCTCCCGCGATTGTGAAACGGCTCTGCAGGCTCTCATTCACCACGTCAATGTGAATTGACACCGTGGATCACGCTTCACCGGGCGCGTCCGTTGCGAAGCGCGAATGATGCCATTCAGTCTGCACGATGCGAAACCCTTCGTTGGCGAATCTGTGGAGCAGTTGCGCAAACTGAACGCTGTCCATCTGTTGCTCGTGACCGTCGCAGCCGGTAACGACAATCTGCCAGTCGTGCCGGCTCACTTCCTGTGGCGCGCCCCACCGAATGCGTTCAAACGACTGGTCGGCCAGCACCTCAATCTGGTCTCGCGCGGAACGCAGACTATCCCACAGTTCAACGAAATAGTCCTCATAGCGCTGCGCCAGCACTTCGTCCCGCCACACGGTCTCGTCCAATCGATTTCGCTGGTGAACCAGTTGCGAAACACGATCGGTGGGATTCATCGAATTCGAATTGGTATCGGGCAGGCCGGTTTCAGATAGTGGCTCAACAGCGGACGGGTTTCGTTCAGCGAAAAATGACCACGCGGCAAACGCAGCAAGCAGCAACGCAATACACACCGGCACGATTGGAAGCGTCCTCCCGTTGGCGTGCTGCGGATCCGAAGCAGCTGGTCTGCGTTTCTTCGGTCTGGTCCACTTCATCACACCGGTACTCCGCATTCGCGCCGGGGGTTAGCCAGGCTCGTTCCCTGGACCACCACCATGTGCCCCGACGCGCCACATTGTTCGTGGTCTGCCCTATTAATGTCGCAAATCCACTGGATGCGTTGGTTTTCTGCTGGCGATGAGAATGAATCGGCATCCAACGGCAAGCTGAAATCTTACCCCACTTGAATCTCTGCGTGAAGTTCTCGATGTCTTGCGGGCGCCCTTAGCGGTTATTTTTGAGAATCATTTGGCAATTGAATCGAATGTGACTAGCGTCGGAAGTGTGTTTTTTTGCAAAACTTCACCGGGACCTACCTGTGAGTCGGGTCGTTGTGTTTACAGCTGTCAGCCTTTGGCTGGGCAATCGTTCGGTAACAACACGTGGGAAGGAGACAATGCTGGTCACGATCTCATTGTGCCGTGTTTACGGCACAAGGATTCCTTGAACCGGAATCCATGATGAACTGGACTATTGATTGATCATTGAAAATTCCTCCATCGTTCCGCGTTTGAAGGAGACCCTGATGTCTTTCCGAAAGTCGAAGTCACGTGTCCGCGCATTTACTCTGATTGAATTACTGGTGGTGATTGCGATTATCGCAATTCTCATCGCTCTACTGCTGCCGGCGGTGCAGCAGGCGCGCGAGGCAGCACGCCGCACGCAATGCAAAAACAATCTCAAACAAATTGGACTGGCACAGCACAACTATCACGATGTGCATCGCTCGTTTCCAATCCAATACCGGATTAACAACAGGGCGTTGGGGTCTCCGCTAACCCAGACGAGCTGGGTTTTCAACACTCTGCCAATGGTGGAACAGGCGAACCTCTACAATACGTGGGATCATAACTATAGCTGGATCGGTGGCCCGAATGGTGCACAGAACGATCCGCGGACCGGACCGAATCCTTCGAATCCAAATGAGGGAAGCAACCTGTGGGTGTTTGGTCGGCCACTGACGTATCTGCAATGCCCGTCGGATGCTTCCCCTGCGAATGGCGGAACGTCTCCAGGATCGCGGGTCATCAATTTCACCCCGCCCTCTCGTAGAAACTGGCAGCTGGGACTTACAAACTACAAAGGGATCCTCGGTGCAAACTGGAGCTATGGTAATATCCAGGTAACCAGTGGGACGTGGGGTGACAGTCGATTCTGCGAACCCTATGCGACGCTGACGGGGCGCCAGCGGAGCCAATACCCGTTCAGGTGTCCGACGGGGTTCCTCGGGCGAGGAAACGATGGCGAAGGGATTCCCACCAGGATAAGAGATATCACGGACGGAACCAGCAACACCCTGGTGTTCGGCAAAACGGTTTGTCCGCGTGGGCCTGGTTCAACGGCGTTCTCGCAACGGCCGCATTTCCGATCAATCGGCCTGCTGAGTGTCCAGCAGGTGTGGGAACGACGCTCGTTCAGGGGTGGAAAGCCTGCTGGAAGGATTGGCGGAACAACCAGGGATTCAGCAGCCTGCACGTTGGGGGAGCTCAGTTCACATTGGCCGACGGGTCTGTTCGTTACATCTCTGAAAACATCAGCCTTGAGGTGTATCGCAATCTCGCAACGATCCAGGGGGGGGAGGTCGTTGGCGAGTTCTAACCGTACCGGCAATGCATGACCGCACGAGGAGTGTCCCTCGTGCGGAACTATCAAGATTTGCCAGGTCTGCTCGGCGAGTAGATTCGCACCGCAGATCGACTATGCAGTGGCTGACGCAACCGCTTGACGATTGTGGTCACTGTCGGTGGCGAGGACCAACGGGCCCGTTCAACGTACTTTTGACCCAGGAGTTGTTGCTGTGTATCGAACCATCGCGATTACCGTGGTTTTTAGCGTCTGTGGGGTGGGGTGTTCTGACAATTCCGGAGGACCGCCAACGGCGCCAGTCTCAGGCGTCCTGATCTACAACGGCGAGCCAGTGCAATACGCAAATGTGATATTTTTTCCCCAGAAGGTTGATGGCGGGAGAACCGCGTTGGCCGTGACGGATGCCGAAGTCCGCTTTTCGAACGCGGACGGCGTTGCGGTTGGTTCTCATTTCGTGACTGTTACCGAAGGCTGGCCTCCTGGACAGGAGATCCCCGAGGACGAGGAAGGAATGGAAATAGAACCGCCGCGCGGACCGTGGGACAACAAATACCGCGATTCAACGGATCCTCCGCTCAAGGTTGAAATCGTTGCCGGGCAGGACAATAAATTTGATTTCGATATTTCCGAGTGATTGACGTTGGGTGGCACTGACCATTGGCGTGGTCAGTGTCTGTCCATCAGGACGACTAGAAAAAGAATCATCGAAACACCGGCACAGCCAGACAGTCTGCCGTGGTTGGAATGGTTCAGAAGGAATACTGTTCATCTGCAGCTTTGTAATCCTGCGATGGAAACACCACAGGTCACAGCTCATCGTTTTTTTGCGGTCTGCCTCAAACAAAACGAGTTGCTTTCCCTTCGATTCGCCCCTTGCTCCCCTTGCTCCCCTTGCTCCCCTTGCGCCCCTTGCTCCCCATGTCGGTCCGGTCTGAGCAACCCTGTCAGGTAAACTAAACTGTTACTTGATTCCCTTTCCCTCTCCCTTTGCTTCTGCGCCCATTGTCGGCCGTCGACGGTCACAATTATCTCTGCAAACAGGCGTGCTTGATTCGTGGTGATGTCGCAGTAAAATTGCCGCCAATGTTCAGTCGGACCCAAGGAACTTTGAGCCCTCAGCGATTGCAGATCCAATGAAAAACGTGTTGATTGTTTTTTTCCTGCTTGTCTTCGGATCCTCAGCCGCTGCGGTTGCCGAGTCCAGGCCCAATATTATCTACATTCTGCTGGATGACGCCGGTTACGGCGACCTGTCGTGTTACGGGCAGAAGCACTTTCGTACGCCCAACATTGACCAGCTGGCGGCGGAAGGAATGAAGTTCACCCAGCACTATTCGGGTTCCACCGTTTGTGCGCCCACACGTTGCTGCCTGATGACGGGTCTGCACACCGGTCATGCCAATGTTCGCGGCAACCGGGAGGTAAAACCTGAGGGCCAGGCGGCCATGCCCGCTGACATCGTCACCATTCCGCGCCTGTTGAAGAAAGCCGGTTATGTCACCGGAGCATTCGGCAAATGGGGACTGGGAGCACCGTCATCGCCGAGTGATCCGGCGGAACATTTCGACCTGTTCTATGGCTACAACTGCCAACGTGAGGCACACAGTTATTACCCGACACACTTGTGGAAAAACAAGCGGAAGATTCCGCTGGATGGCAAAACGTACACCGCCACGATGATCATGGACGAAGCACTTCAGTTCGTCCGTGACAACAAGGGTCGACCGTTCTTTGCCTTTCTGCCGCTGACGATTCCTCATGCGGACATGCACGCTCCTGAAAAGTACGTCGCTCCGTGGCGCAAGAAGTTTCCGCAGTTTGAGGACAAGATCGGTAAATACAGCGGGCCATTGGTAAAAAATCCTATTGCCGCGTTCGCCGGCATGATGACTCTGATGGATGAAGGCGTGGGCGAATTGATGACGCTGTTGCAGGATTTGCAGCTGGACGACAATACAATTGTGTTCTTCACCAGCGACAATGGTCCCCACAAAGAAGGCGGACATGATCCATTGTTCTTTGACAGCAACGGTCCGCTGAGAGGTCACAAGCGAGACCTGTATGAAGGGGGAATTCGGGCTCCGTTGATCGTTCGCTGGCCGGGCAAGGTGCGGGCGGGATCAGTGTCGGATCACATTTCTGCTCACTGGGACATGCTGCCAACGTTCTGCGAACTTGCCGGAACCGAAACGCCGGCGGGACTGGATGGTATCAGCATGGTGGCCGAAGTGACCGGTACTACAAAGCAGCAGCCGCACGAGTTTCTGTACTGGGAATTCTATGAACGCGGCGGCAAGCGAGCGGTTCGTTTCGGTCAGTGGAAAGCCGTGCAGTTGAATCTGAAAGGCGTCAACCAGCAGGACGGCATCGAGCTGTACGATCTGAGCAAAGACCTGGGCGAAAAAAATAACATTGCCGCGAATCATGGCAATGTGGTGCAGAGAGCGCGTGAATACTTCGCCGCAGCTCACACACCGTCAGAGTTCTGGAGCTTCGGCGCAAAGAAAAAGGAAGCGAAAATAGGCAACGCCTGTTACAGCAGTATTCAAAATCACGCGGTCGTTCTGTAGCGGAATTCGCCAGGAATTTCGGCAGTGACAGGTCGAAAGCCTTGGCGGCTTCCGCTACGACAAAAAGTAAAATGC
>LWDU01000156.1_pt1 | contig 20504 bp, 5 predicted proteins | sample 727161 | NCBI WGS metagenome assembly LWDU01 (sample SAMN04566230, study PRJNA314399) | hydrothermal vent metagenome | isolation source: deep sea hydrothermal plume seawater | place: Mexico: Gulf of California, Guaymas Basin | collected 2004-07-11
CGGAACTGAATCATTCATCAAAGTATGGGGGCATAACTAATGGCTTGGATGAAAGTAGGAGCTACAACGTTATCACCACCAACACCAACATACGAACCTGATTTATCAAGTAGTTCAGGGTGGGCATTAACAAATGGTGGTGGTACAGCATCTATTGCAAATAATGAAGTTACCTTAACTGCCAATTCTAATGCTGATAATCCAATAGCCACTTATGATTTAGGTGCAACATTATCTGATACAGCATGGGTAATGACTTTCAAATTAGTATATTCAGGATTAGAAAATTCAGCTATAGGTCAAGGTGTTATTTATGGAGTAGGATTAGGTTCATCTGCAACAACAACAGATTTAGATGGGTGGAGTACAGCAGGTATGTCTTTTATTGAATATGACTTTCGAGCTCATGCAAGTACATCAGTAGTACAACCTCATGTAGCTGGTGGAAATAGTAGTGGCAGAACTGAAACTGTTGGATCTACTATTGCAGATCCTTACTCTGCTACTCAATATGTAAAATTATATAGATTGACTTCAACAACTGCAAGAATGGAATTTTATCTTCAATCTGATTATTCTGATACACCTGTAACACTTAACGTCACAATGGCTAATACTCCTAGTGGATTACAATATGTATTCCTTAGATTATTTTATCAAAATGTATCTAACTCAAATACCATTGTAGCTTCTGAATTTAAAATTTATAATGGAATAACAGATGCATCAGGTGCATCAAATAATATCTCAGTAGCAAATTTAGCAGATAGAAAACACCTTATGGTTATTCACAATCATTTGAATAATGGAACAACTATGAGAATAGGTAATAGAATGAATAATACTGGTGGTTCTGATCTTCTATATGCAGAAAGACGATGTGCTAACGGTGGAAACGGTACAGATGATACAAACATTAATGCATCTGAACTTAATATCACAAACGCAGTAAATACAGCAGAAAATTGGTTAGGTATTAATTATATTATGAATATATCAGGACAAGAAAAATTACAAATGTCTTTTTATACTGGAAGTAATACATCAGGTGCAGGTAACGCACCAAACAGAACTGAAGTTGTATCAAAATTTGTTCCTAGTTCTTTAACAGATTCTGTTAATAGATGGGATTCAGTAAGAATATCAGGATCAGGTCAATCCAATACAAATTCCAACATATCTGTTCTAGGCACGGACTAAAATTATATTTTAATACTAGAAATTAGCATTATTTCTTATAAATGCAATACAATGTGTTAGATAAATCCCAATTCAATGGTGTAATCCTATGTCTTATAGATTTATCGTAATCTAGGTTTTACCTTATCCAATGCTCACCAAAGAGATGTTAGTCATATTGTTGGAACTGACGGAATAACATTCAAGATTGATGCAGATCTTAGACAAGGAAAATTCTTTTCAGTAGATGCAGTTCTTACAACAAAGCCTACACCAATGATTTATTCTGATAACCACTTGAGAGATATCACTCCGATATTATTATCCACTCCACCACCAGCAGAAACATTTGCAGTCGATACAATTCTTACAACTGTTCCAGTATATTACAGATTTGATAACAATCATCTTCACACTATCCAAGCAATTCTTGATTCAACTGAAAGTGGAGTTCAGATAAAAGTTGATTCAATATTATCTAGCAGATATAATAAAACATTTACATTAGATGCTTATTTGAAAGAAGTACAATCATTTAACTTTACTATTGATTCATATATTGAAGAAGAACAATCTAAAGCATTTAGTGTTGATGCATTTGTAGAAAAAGAATTTGATGAAACCTTTACAGTTGATTCTTATCTAAGAAAAATTACTACAAAGACATTCACTGTAGATTCATATCTTAGAAAAACTTTAACTCCAACATTCACTGTTGATTCATATATATCTAAACAGATCACAAAGACATTTGTTATAGATGCATTCATTAGAAAACAAACTGATAAAACATTTACCATCAATGCAACACTTACAACAATTCCAGTTCCTTATCGTTACATTAATACTCACTTACACGACATCATACCAATCATAAACTCAACTGCAAGTGGTGTGATATTCAAAGCAAATGCAAAACTAGTTGACAGATATACAAAAACATTAACATCAGATGCTACACTTAAACTTACAACAACAGAAACATTTGCAGTTGACTCTTATATACGCGAAACACAGTCATTCAACTTTACATTGGATTCATATATTAAAGATGAATTTAGTAGAACTACAACAATAGATTCATACCTACGTGAGACATTTACTGAAACATTTACTGTTGATTCTACACTTAGATTGACAACACCAAAGACATTCAGTATTAACGCAACACTTGTAACCGATCCTGTTCCATACAGATTCGATAACAATCACTTACACTCAATTTTAGCGATACTCGCTTCTTCAAAGACTGGTGTATTAATAAAGGTAGATTCTATACTAGTTGATAGAAATAACAAGACATTTACTGTTGATGCATTTACTAGAAAAGCAACTGATAAAACATTCACTGTAGATTCATATCTCAGAAAACAATATAATAAAACATTTGTATTAGATGCTTATCTACGCGAAACCCAGTCATTCAACTTTACAATCGATTCATTTGTTGAGGAAGAACAATCTAAATCATTCAGTACTGATTCATTCATACAAAAAGAATTCCCAGAAACATTTACTGTGGATTCGTATCTTGTCAAAGCAACTGACAAGACATTCACATTTGATGCTTATCTTAGAAAACAAACTGACAAGACATTCATAGTTGACTCATTCATACAAAAAGAAACAACTAAAACGTTTGTATTAGATGCATTTGTAGAGAAACAATTTACCAAGACATTTGTTGTTGATTCATTTGTAAGAAATACAGATACAAAAACATTTGTTGTAGATGCTTATCTACGCGAAACTCAATCACTAAACTTTACAATTGATTCATTTGTTGAAGATGAATTTACAAAAACGTTTACAGTAGATGCATTCGTACAAAAAGCATTCACAGAATCATTTGCAGTGGATTCATATCTTAGAAGAACACCAACAATCACGTTAAAGGTAGATTCATTATTAATTAATAGAAAAGATAAAACATTCACATTAGATGCAGAGTTAAGATTTAAGAGAACATTTACAGCAACAGTGGATGCAGTTCTTACGACAAAACCAACACCAATGATTTATAGTGACAACCACTTACGAGATATTACACCTATACTAGCCTCAACTGCTTCTGGTGTACTAATAAAGATAGATGCAACATTCAGTAAGGAATTTACGGAAGCATTCACAGTTGATTCATTCCTTGTCAAATCAACACCAAAAACATTCACGGTAGATTCCTATCTAAGAACAGAACAAACTAAATCATTCACAGTTGATGTTTACCTACGCGAGACTCAAACATTCAATTTCACGGTTGATTCATTTGTGGAAGAAGAACAAACAAAATCAATAATAGTTGATGCTTATCTAAGAAAAGAATTTGCAGAGGTATTTACAGTTGATTCATATATCAGAAAGATTACATTAAAGACATTTACTGTAGATTCATATCTACGTACAACACAAACAAGTAATTTCACAGTTGATGCATATATTAGAAAAGCCCTAACAAAGACATTTACTATTGATACATATCTTGTCAAAACAACACCAAAAACATTTACCATCAATGCTACACTCACTACAATTCCTGTGCCTTACAGATACATCAACACACACTTACATGATATCATTCCTATCATAAACTCGACTGCTTCTGGTGTATTAATAAAGGTAGATGCAAAGTTAACTGACAGATATACAAAAACATTTACAGTAGATTCTACACTTAAACTTACATCAATAGAAAACTTTAATGTAGATTCATACCTACGCGAGACTCAATCTTTCAACTTCACTATTGATTCATATATTAAAGATGAGTTTAGTACAACCACAACAATAGATTCATATCTACGCGAAACATTCGAGGAGACACTCACAGTTGATTCTACACTTAGATTGACAACTCCAAAGACATTCGCTATTAATGCAACACTTGTAACTGAACCAGTTCCATATAGATTCGATAACAATCACTTACACACGATCCAAGCAATTCTTAGTTCCACAGAAAAAGGCATACTATCAAAGGTAGATTCAATTCTAGTTGACAGAAATAACAAGACATTTAGTGTTGATGCATTTGTTAGAAAACCAACACCAAAGACATTTACAATTGACTCATATTTGAGAAAACAATATGACAATACATTTACATTAGATTCTTATCTACGCGAAACTCAATCACTAAACTTTACAATCGATTCATTTGTAGAGGAAGAAAAATCTAAATCATTATCTGTTGATTCTTATCTACGTGATACATTCGAGGAAGCATTTACAGTAGATTCATATCTATTAGAACCAACACCAAAGACATTTACTATTGATTCATATCTACGCGATATATTAACAAAGACATTTACATTAGATGTATTCGTACAAAAAGAAACAACTGATACATTTACAGTAGATGCATTCATTGAAAATGAGTTTACAAAGACATTCAATGTTGACTCATATATCAGAAACACATTCACTCAATCATTTACTATTGATTCATATCTACGCGAAACCCAATCTTTCAACTTTACAATAGATTCATTTGTTGAAGATGAATTTACAAGAACACTTACAGTTGATTCTTACCTACGCGATTCATTCGATAGAACATTCACATTAGATGTATATCTTGTAAAACCAACACCAAAAATATTCAAGGTAGACTCAATTCTAGTTGATAGAAATACGAAAACATTTACAGTTGATTCAGAATTAGTTGATAGATATAATAAAACATTTACCATCGATGCAGTTCTTACTACAAAACCTACTCCAATGATTTACAGCGATAACCACTTGAGAGACATCACACCTATACTAGCCTCAACTGCAAGTGGGGTTCTATCAAAAATAGATGCAACATTAATGTTGAGATCAATTGAAACATTCACTGTTGATTCATACCTAAAGAAATTAGATATTCAAACTGCAAGGGTTGATGCTTATCTAAGAATAGAACAAACAAAGACATTCACTGTTGATTCATTCATTAGAACATCTAACACATTCAACTTTACAATAGATTCACAGATTGAAAAAGAATTTACAAGATCATTCAGCATTGATGCATTCGTACAGAAAGAATTCCCAGAAACATTCACAGTTGATTCTTACATTAGAACACAATCTGATAAGACATTTACTGTTGATACATATCTATCAAAAGCAACTCCAAAGACATTTACTGTAGATACATATCTCAGAAACTCACCATCAAAGACATTTACTGTAGATACATATCTCAGAAAATCAACAGATAAAACATTCAGTATTAATGCTACACTCACTACAATCCCTGTACCTTACAGATACATCAATACTCACTTGCATGACATCATACCAATCATAAACTCAACTGCTTCTGGTGTATTGGTAAAAGTTGATTCAATATTAGTTGATAGATATGACAAGACATTCATAGTTGACTCATTCGTAAGAAAATCAACACCAAAGACATTCGTAGTAGATGCTTACATACGCGAAACCCAATCATTCAACTTTACGATTGACGGATTCATACAAGATGAATTTACAACAACTACACTTGTGGATTCTTATCTACAAAAAGAATTTATTGAAACATTTACTGTAGATTCTTACATTAGAACACAAACTGACAAGACGTTTAGTATAGATACATATCTTGTAAAACTGACTGATAAATCATTTACAGTAGATTCTTATCTAAAGAAATTAGATATTCAAACTGCAAAGGTTGATGCATATCTACGCAACTCATTTGAAAAATCATTCACATTAGATGCATTTCTACCAACTACACGTAAGACATTCAGTGTAGATGTAACACTCACAACTGAACCAGTTCCATATAGATTCGATAATAACCATCTTCACACGATCCAAGCAATTCTTAGTTCCACCGAAAAAGGTATATTATCAAAGGTAGATTCTATCTTAATCAATAGAAATGATAAGACATTTACAGTAGATGCTTACCTACGCGAAACACAATCATTCAATGTTACAGTTGATGCATTTGTAGAAAATGAAGATACTAAACTATTCAGTGTAGATGCATTCGTTGAAAAACAATTTACAGAACAATTCAGTATAAATGCTACACTAACAACAATCCCAGTTCCATATAGATACATTAACACTCACTTGCATTCTATACAAGCAATTCTTGATTCAACTGAAAGTGGTGTATTATCAAAAGTAGATTCAATATTAATCAATAGAAAATATATATCAATAACAGTTGATGCATATATCAGAAAACAAACTCCAGAAACATTTACTGTAGATTCATATATTAGAAGAACTCCAACAAAGGCATTCACTGTTGATTCATATCTTAGAAACACTCTAACTAAATCATTCACAATAGATTCATTCATACGCGAAACACAGTCATTCAATGTAACAATAGATGCATTTGTAGAAAATGAAGATACTAAACTATTTAATGTTGATTCTTATCTACAAAAAGAATTTGTTGAGACATTCTCATTAGATGCATTTACACAACTACAAACTGACAAGACATTTACAGCAGATGTTTATCTACGAGATACATTTGAGAAAACATTTACTGTAGATGCATTCCTTAGAAATGTATCTGTTGAAAAGACATTTGTAGCAGATGCATACATACGCGACACATTTGAGAAATCATTCACGATTGATTCATTTGTAGAGAAACAATTCACTGAAACATTCACAATAGATTCCTTCTTACGCGAGACTCAATCTTTCAACTTTACGATTGACGGTTTCATACAGAATGAATTCACAACAACAACATTAGTTGATTCATATCTACGCGAAACATTCGAGGAAACATTTACTGTTGATTCATACATAAGAAAGGTAACTGATAAGACATTTACAATAGATTCAATATTAGTTGATAGAAACACAGTAACTGTTTCAACTGATTCAATATTAATTGGTAGAAATGATAAGACATTTACTACTGATGCTGTATTAACCACTAAACCAGTACCAATGATTTACAGTGATAATCACTTGAGAGACATCACTCCAATCCTTGCTTCAACTGCAAGTGGTGTACTAATTAAGATAGATGCATTCTTGAGTTTGAGATCAACTCCAACAATCTCAGTAGATGCATTCCTTGTCAAACCAACACCAAAGACATTTACAATAGATTCTTATCTATTGAAAACACAAGATAATGTATTCACAGTAGATTCATTCATAAAGAAATTTGATGTCCAAATTGCAAAGGTAGATGCATATCTATCCAAGCAATTCACTGAAACATTAGTTGTAGATGCATTCCTTGTCAAACCAACACCAAAGACATTCGTAGTAGATTCTTATCTACGTGCAATACAATCTTTCAACTTTACTATTGATGGTTTCATACAAAATGAAGATACTACAACTGTATTATTAGATGCCTTCTTACGCGAGACATTTGAGGAAACATTCAAGGTAGATGCATTCATACGAAAGATAACTGACAAGACATTTACTGTTGATTCTATAATCATATACAAACAAACTGAAACATTTGTTGTTGATTCATCATTAGTTGATAGAAATATAAAGACATTCAGTATCAATGTAACACTCACAACCAAACCTACACCAATGATTTACAGTGATAACCACCTACGAGATATCACTCCAATCCTTGCTTCAACTGCTTCTGGTGTATTAATAAAGGTTGATGCTTATCTAAGAAATTCTCCAACTGAAACAATCTCAGTAGATGCATTCCTTGTAAAACCAACACCAAAGATATTTACAATAGATTCTTATCTAAGAACAGAACAGGATAAGACATTCATATTAGATTCTTACCTACGCGAAACTCAATCACTAAACTTCACTATTGATTCATTTGTGGAAGAAGAAAAATCTAAATCATTATCTATTGATTCATATCTTAGAAAAGAGTTTGCTGAAGCATTTACAGTCGATGCATATATCAGAAAGGTAACTGATAAGACATTCACAATTGATTCATATCTACTTTCAACTGAAACAGAAGCATTTACCGTTGACTCATATTTGAGAAAACAATATGATGACACAATAGATATTGATGCATTCCTTGTAAAACCAACACCAAAGACATTTACCATCAATGCAACATTAACCACAATACCTGTTCCATATAGATACATCAACACTCACTTGCATGACATTATCCCAATCATAAACTCAACTGCAAGTGGAGTATTATCAAAGGTAGATGCAAGATTAATCAAGAGATCAAATCCAACATTATCAGTAGATGCATTCCTTGTCAAAGCAACCCCAAAGACATTCATATTAGATTCTTACCTACGCGAAACACAATCACTAAACTTCACTATTGATTCATACATAAAAGATGAGTTCAGCACAACTGTAACATCTGATGCATATCTACGTGAACAATTTGATGAAACATTCAAGATAGATTCAACAATATTGTTAATTGGATTAGAAACATTTAGTGTTAATGCCACATTAGTTACGGAGCCAGTTCCATACAGATTTGACAATAACCACCTACACACTATCCAAGCAATCTTATCTTCTTCAAAGACTGGTGTTCAAGTAAAGGTTGATGCAAGATTAGTTGATAGAAAGGACAAGACATTTACAGTAGATTCATATCTATTAGAATCTAAGGATAAGACATTCACATTTGATTCATTCCTATCAAAAGCAACTCCAAAGACATTCACAATAGATGTCTACCTACGCGAAGAACAATCATTCAACTTTACGATTGACGGATTTGTGGAAGAAGAACAATCTAAATCATTCAGTGTTGATTCATTCCTACAAAAATCATTCGAGGAAACATTCAAGATCGATGTATATACAAGAAAATCAACTGATAAGACATTTAATATTGATACATTCTTGTCAAAATCAACTGATAAGACATTTACTGTTGATACATTCCTTGTCAAAGCAATCCCAAAGACATTTACTGTTGATGTATATCTAAGAAAAATAACCGATAATACATTCAAGATTGATTCATATCTACAACAATTAGATAAATCAATTACATTCGTATTAGATGCATTTACACAAGATCAGAAATCAACTACATTCACAGTTGATTCATTTGTTAGAAAGATTGATGATAAGACATTTACAGTAGATGCATTTATACAAAAAGCAACTGAAAAAGCATTTACAATAGATTCGTATCTCAAAGGATTTGATATACAAACTGCAAAGGTAGATGCATATCTATCCAAGCAATTCACTGAAACATTTACAGTAGATTCAGTATTAGCAAATAGAAATGAATCATTCGAGGTTGATGCAAGATTAGTTGATAGAAATATAGCAAATGTAAGTGTAGATTCATTATTACGTGTAACACAATCATTCAATGTAACTGTTGATTCATATATACAGCAATTAGAGTTAATTAAGACATTCAAGATTGATGCATATCTAACTGAATTTGGATATTCAACAATCTCAGTTGATTCATTCTTACGCGAAACACAATCACTAAACTTTACGATTGATTCATTTGTTGAGGAAGAACAATCTAAATCATTAAGTGTAGATGCATTTGTGCAAAAAGAATTTGAGGAAGAATTTACAGTTGATGCATTCATCAGAACACAATCTGATAAGACATTTACTATTGATTCATATCTTAGAAAGCAATATGATATTACATTCAAATCAGATTCATTCCTATCTAAAGCAATTGATAAGACATTTACAATTGATTCATATCTAACTGAATTTGGATATTCAACATTTACAGTAGATGCATTCATACAAAACGAAGATACAACAACCATACTTGTAGATGCATACCTACGCGAAGAATTTAAGGAAGAATTTAAGGTTGATTCATATCTTAGAAGATTAGTTGATAAGGCATTTACCGTTGATTCATTCTTGCTAAAAGTAACTCCAAAGACATTTACTGTTGATGTATATACAAGAAAATCAACTGACAAGACATTTGTATTAGATGCTTATCTCACAAAACCAACTGATAAGACATTTACGGTAGATTCATATCTAACTGAATTTGGGGAAATAACAATATCAGTTAATGCATACATACAAAAACAATTCACTGAGACATTCTCATTAGATGCAATATTACCAACTAGATATGAGTTTGTAGTAGATTCAATATTAGTTGACAGAAACACACAATCAATAACTGTTGATTCATATCTCAGAAAATCTGAAACAAACTCATTTACAGTTGATGCATACATCAGAAAGGTTGATGATGAAACATTCACAGTTGATTCATTCCTTGTCAAATCAACTGATAAGACATTTACGGTAGATTCATATCTAACTGAATTTGGATATTCAACATTCACAGTTGATTCATATCTATTGAAACAAACTGATAAGACATTTGTATTAGATTCATATCTAACTGAATTTGGATATTCAACAATCTCAGTAGATGCATTCATTGTTGAAAATGATAAGACAAAAACATTCACAGTTGATTCATTCATCAGAAGATCAGTTGACAAGACATTCAAGATAGATGTATTCTTACGCGATACCGATACAGTTGTAACAATTAGTGTAGATGCATATCTAAGAAAAGCAACACCAGAAACATTTACTGTTGATGCATTCATTGTCCAACCATCTGACAAGACATTCAAGATTGATGCTTATCTCACAAAACCAACTGATAAGACATTCACAGTTGATGCAATATTAAGACCATCAAGTTCATTCACGGTAGATGCATATCTAAGAAAGGTCGATGATAGTACATTCAAGGTTGATGCATACTTAATTCATGCAGTTAAATTCACGGTAGATACTGTATTAATAACAACTCCAAGTCAAGGTATAAATGGAGATTCAGTTATAATGCCAACGATAGACGATATAAGCGTGATATTGGTTGAAATTGATGATATATCTGGAATAGTCACAACAGTTTCAGAAGAAAGTGATATAAACTAATATGCTTAAATATTAAAAAGCCAACATTTGTGTATGAGTACAATTACTCCAACAGTAAAAGAAGGAGATCTTGGAACTGCATTTGATATTACGGTAAAACAACCAAGCGATCCTGCAAATCCTTCTGGTGCAAAAACTGCAATAGATTTTAGTCATGCTAATTATGTTGGAGCAACATATCAATTTGAATTTGAAAAACCAAATGGAAAAAGACTGGATTTAGTCACTGCAACAAAAAAAGATGCAGTTAATGGTATTTTAACTTATACAACATTATCAGGAGTAGGAGATGTTAGTATTTTTGACACAAGTAGGAGATGGAAGATTAGACCAATTATTACAAAGTCAGTAGCAAATGGTGGATCTTCTTTTAGAGGTACATGGGTGGGATTTACCGTTGGAGATTAAAACAACTTATTTAAATACTATAAATTGTACAACATTTATAAGTGAGTTATAATGGCAGTTCCAAAGATTTTCCAAACATTTAACAGTCTTTTAGGTGGGATCGTTAGAAAGCGAAATGCCACAATAGTTGGCCCAAGTAAGCAATTAGTCGGTGAATTTCCAGAAGTAGACTTTGAAAGATTATATCAATATTATCATCATTGGGATCAAATTAAAACAGCAGTAGATGTAATGCATCAGAAATTCAGAGGGAGTGCAATTTCAATTAAATCTAACAATGAATATTTTAATGTGTTTATAGAAAAATGGTGGGATGTGGCAAATGCTGAAAAGAAATGGTCACAATATATTTACTCATTATTAATTACAGGCTCTGCAATAATGGAACTTCAATATACTCCTGATGGAAGAATAGGAAACATTGAACAGATCCCAATGCAAACAATTTATAGAATGTTCAGAGATCAATTTGGAAATGAATTAAAACTTGTGCAGATCGTAGATGGTGTCTTTAAGGAATTAGATCCAGAATTTTTCATTCATCATACAATCAATAATCCTGATAGACAAGCATTTGGAAAATCAATGTTCCATACATTAGCAAGTCCAAGACCAATAACAGGAGCCGTAGATCCAATTACTGGAGATTCAATCAATGCAGATAGAAACACAATGTCATTATTAGATGCACAGGCAGTTCTTCAGAATGCAGAAATTGAAATAAAGAAAAAGATGGCAAAACCAAGACTTGTTGTAAGTGCCAATGGAATGCCTAGAGAGCAAATGGAACAAATACAAGCCGAAATGGCAGATGAGAATACTGACCAATATATTTGGATTTTCGATAAACCAGTTGCTAGTGCAGAATTAGCAATAAAAGGAACTGATCAATTTGGTAAATATGGAGAGAATGTAGATTCACATATTGATATAGGTACAGTCTTTGCATCAAAAGTAATATCAGAGCCTAATGGATTTAGTTATAGTGGAGGTCAAACACCATTAGATGTTTTAGATCAAAGAATGATAGATCTTCAAGGTGATCTTTCAGAAATTATGAGAGATAGATTAATCAAACCACTTGCTGAATCATGGGGATTCAAAGAATTTGATTTAATGGAAGTTAAAATTACATTTACACCTATTGTAAAACGACTTACAATGGAAGATATTGGAGGATTGGATAGTACAGCAGTTTCAGCAGAAGAAAAACGTGAACTTTACAAAAAATTGAATATTGAATTAGATGATAATATGTGGGAAGAATCCAAGAATGAAATGAAAGAACAACAAGCAGGTATGGGTGGTGGAATGGGTATGGGTGGAATGCCACCTAACGGACAACCACCAGTTGATCCACAAACACCGACAATCCCTGCACTTCCAACACCATCAGATGAAGATGATAAGTTAAGTAGTACTGTTCCTCCTCCAAAAGTTCAACAGCAGATAAGTCCAAAAGATGAATTTACAATAGATGCACCAAAACCAGATAATCCATCTTTACCAAAACTTGATCAAAGAAAACCTAATGGAGAAGTATTTGTAGATAAAATGATTAAACAGATTGCAAACGAATCAACATTATCAACTACAGAAAAACTTGATATGTTAAAGGGATTTGAAAGAATACCATTAGCACCAAACGCAATCAATACATCAACTGATTTATATGTAGGTCAAGGAGTTGATCAGCAAGGAGTTCCAGAAATTACTGATCCATCAATCAGAGATTCTTATGGACTTGATATAGATGAAGAACAGGAGCAAGAATTACCTCCAACTGATCCATCTAAGAATGCAACAGTTAATGATATTGCAACACTACAACCAGAAGGAAATAATGCAGGTAGATTTACAAATACTGACGATATTGAAACAGAAGATATTGAAACAGAAGATGTTGAGTTAGAAACTGTTAGTGAAGATGAATATAACAAACATATAGGAAACTTTACACAAGGTGGAACTGGAGATGGTGGAATTAGTAAAGATAGTGACGGTACATATAATGACTTAATTGATTCTAAACAAGAACTTGAAAGAACCCCAGAAGAAGGAAACACGGCAATAGAAGATCCACACGCAAGACCAGTACAAGAACCAATGGTTAATATGAGTGGTGGAAGTGATCCAATACCAGATAATACTAAAGATCAAATTATAGGATCAAATGACGATGACGAACAACCAATAGTTCCAAGTGAAGGAGATCCAAATGATGACGAAGAAGAATATAAGAAAATATCTAGTGAAGCAGTTGAAGAAGATGACGAAGAATTTGAATGGGAAGATAAAACAGAAGATAAAAAAGATGTAATATATGGTGAAGATCCTTTCACAAGTGGAACAAGTGAAGATCCAAATCCAGAACTAAACCAACCACAAAAAGGTCAAGCACAATTAGATGATACACCACTTCAAGAAGAACCAACCACAGACTTTGATAAAGATGTTGTAGGAGATACTGATCAAGTAAGATTACAAATGGATGAAGAAACAGGTGGCAATCCTTCAGAATTAATACAAAATGATTCAAACACAATTATGGATAATACAGGACTTAACGTTAAACCAGAATATGAACAAGTTTCAGAAGATGACTTTATGAAGAAAACACAAGATGGTTCAAACCCACTTGAAGAAGAAGGAGAACCATTACAAGATGGTATGGTTATGAAACCAGAAGATGTTCAACAAATGGAACCAGATGGATTCATACGTGGAACTAACATAGTACCACATGAGAAAGAGCCATTAGAAGAAGATGAAATTGGAACTGGTTTAACTGGTGGTGATATGAATGATCCAACATTATCTGGAATAGACGAGGAAGAAGTAGATCCAAACTTATTACACCAAGATCCAGAAACTGGAAGAAATTACACCGATCTTACTGATGAACAAGGAAATGAAGTTCCAGATCTAAGATTTGATCAAAACCCAGATTCTGATGAACAGCAACCAGAAGTTGAATTAGAATTTGAGATTGTAACAAAAGAAGAATATGAATCACATTTAGATACTGCTATGAGTCAAGATGAATTTGATGCAGAACTTCAAAACCCAACTGGAGAAAATCCATTAGAAGAACCAATAAATCCATTAGAAGATCCAACTGGAGAGGAACCAAAAGATAATCCATTTGAAGAACAATCTGATACTGTAGAAGATGTTAATGAGGAAGAATCTGAGGAAAATCCATTTGAAGAAACATCAGATGATATCGTAGAAGAACCAAAGGAAAATCCATTTGGGGAAGATACTCAAGAAGAACAGGTAGAGGATAATGATAAAGATGAATTAACAGATGAAAAAGATGAGGATAAACCAAAGAAAACACCAAAGAAAGAGAAACCAAAAGAGGATAAACCAAAGAAAGAAACTCCAAAGGATGATGAAGAAACACCAAAAAAGAAAAGTTCAATTAAGGATATAATTAATCGTGAAAAAGAACTCATAGAATCAGGAGTTGAAGATGAGGAGTTATTGGATTTATTGGAAGAAGAATTTGGAGAAGAAAGAATGGATAAAGCCCAAGAAACCAAATCTTGGAGAAGCCGTAAATGAAGAAAACCAGTGAAAAAAATATGAATAGACCAGAATGGGCAAGGAAAATACCCAGATCTAGCCGAATTTGTTTTCGTTGTGGGCATAAATATTCTAGTCATGTGCCATCATGTAGAAAAATAGTTGAACGTAAACCAGAAAGAAAGGAATGTAATTGTAGGACTTTTGTTAAAGATGATATAGAATTTGAGATAGTTTTAAGACAGGAAGCAGGGGAAGATAGACGTAGAGCAGAATGGGAAAAAGAGAAAGAAAATACTTTAATAGAAAAAAAGGACAAGAAATAATATGATTTTACCTTCTGATGAGACTGAATTATCTACAAAAAATCAAGGTGTTGGTTTATCTACAAAAAAACAATCAGATGACACAACTTCACTTAAAACTGAATCAAATACTGCAAAAGAAGAAGGAATTGGATCAGTTTCCGGCCCAGCAGTTAGTATGATTGCAAACAATAATTATAAAGAAGAAGAAGCAATGACAATGCCAAGCGAATCAAAATCAAACGAAGAAGGTGGAAATCCAAACCATGATGCTTCTAATGGTCAATTTACAAGTGGTTCAGGTGGATCAAAATCAAGTGATAAATCTCTTGATGATTCACATAAAAAAACACTTGATAGATTTTTCGATAATAATAAAAGAGGTATGCCAAAGTTTGATTCTGTAAGAAGTGCTGGAAAGAATTGGGATATGAGTAAAGATCTAACTCCATCACAGGTCAAACAGTTAGATGGTGTTGATAAAAATGAAATTTTAGATTATCTCAAAAAACGTGTGGCAAGTAAGGATAAATGGAATAAGAGTGCTGATATTAGAGTAAAGAAAGAACGTGAAGAATTTGATAAAAGTAAAATAGAGCAAGGAATTCGTGATAAAGAAGATAATAAAAAAGAAAAAGATCAAACTGCAAGACTTGAAAAAAGAAGCAAAAGTTTGAAAAAGACTGGACTTGATGGAGAGTTAAGTAAGTTAAATAATCCTCAGAAAGAAAGAATTTTAGATTTAGCAAAAAGAAGAATTGGGGAAAACCCAGAAGAATATACACAGGAAGAACAAGATATGTATGCTGTAATGACAGATTATGGTGAGATGGATGATTTTTCAGACAAGGAGGTTGTAAGAATTTTAGATCTGGCAACAAGAAGAATGAAAGATGAGGGGATAGACCAATATGATAAAAAAGACCAAAACTTGTATAAAAAAGCACGAGATATTTTTACTAAAACAAATTCAAAGTATGGAGAATCAAAATCAAACGAAGAAGGTGGAAATCCAAACCATGATGCTTCTAATGGTCAATTTACAAGTGGTTCAGGTGGAAGTTCAGATAATGACTCAGATAAACCTAAAAAAGTAAACAATGCTCAGAAAGAACATGATGACAATATGAAGGCATATGAAGAAGAAACAAAAGAATGGAATGAAACTAATGATAAAATAAAAGAACGCAATACTTTACGAAAAAAACTTAAAAAATCTAGAGAAGATGAAAACCCTTCTTGGAAAGCAGTAGATGAGAAATTACTTTTCAAAGTTTGGGATAAAAGTTCATCACAAAATGGAACATATTTAGATGTGGATATGAATTCAAATGATTTTTATAATAAAATGTCCAAATTAACTGGTAGTGGATCTGATTTTACAAGAATATTAATGCGTAGGGGTGTGATAGAAGATCAAACTTTTAAAAGTTTTAATGGTAAGTATTACTATAGATTAACTGATAAAGGTAAAAAAGCATATGGTGATATTGGTTGGAAGATGGCTAATTTCAAAGCAAGTGATAAACCAGTGAAACCAATAAAGAGGAGAGGGGATGCAAGTCAATCTTCAATAAAAAGTATACTAAGTAGTGTGAAGAAAAATGACGAAGAAGGTGCATTTAATAAGTTAGAACAAATTAATTCTAAAAGAGATTTTATAAAAGATGGTCATTATATTATTGAAGATTCATGGGGTTCAAGACCATCAACTGTGACACTTTTACATCCTAGCAAAAATGATATGAAATATCCAGAAGCACCAAAAGAAGATGGAAATTATTATGAATGGCAACCTAATGATTTCAAAGTTGGTGGGAAGATGGTAAAAGTTGGTGATACAATATCTTTCAGTGATCATGATGGAAGAAGTGAAGTCGTAGTATCTGGTTTTGATTATAGTGGAGATGCATGGGAAGGCCCAAGTGTTAATGGTTATGTTTCATGGTCATCCAACCCAAGTGAATTTCCACGAGGAAAACAAAAAGGGCATGGTGGTCATAGGATAGATGATGTCAGATCAATTGTAAGTTCAAGTAATGTTAAAATGAAAGATGGTAATGAGGTATTAGAACATATTTTACTTAACGAAACTTACATACAAGATCAATTTGGAGTATTTTACAGACCAGTTTATGTTGGCGAAAATTACAAAGAACATGAATCGGACTTGGTTTTTGAGGGAAAATTATATACAAATGAGGGAGTAGGAAACTGTCCATTTTGTAAAGGTGCAGGAAAAATAACCGTTGAAAAATTAGGATTAAAAGATTGCCCAGACTGTGACGGCACAGGAGACATACAAGGCGAACAGGAAATGCCACCACAAGAAATACCACCACAAATACCACCACAACAAATACCACAAGAAGAAGTTCCAGTTGAAGAAGAAAAGAAACCTAATCCATTTGTTAAAGAACATATAAACGAATACACAGGTTATGATGATTTTGAGAAAGATAGTGGTACATGGGATTGTATATATTGTAAGAAAACATTCCATTATTATGGAGGCGAAAAAGAGAGACTAGAATGTATTGCTAAAAAGGATGCACATTATAAAGATTATCATCATATAGGTGAATCAAAAGCAAATGAATCAAAAGCAAATGAATGGTCAAGTTATGATATGAATAATCCAAATCGTGATCTATCAGATCCTAATTGGATAAGTGTAGGAGCTTCACACGCTGAACAACGAGATAGAATGGCAACGCAACAAGCAAATGCAGATAGATATGAAAGAGAAAAAGATATAGTAAAAGTAATAGTTTGTGGTAAAAGTGATTGTCCTAAAGTTTTCCCATTCAAAGGTGGCAGTCATAAATGGGAGCAACATATGAGAAATGATCATGGAGCTGGAGATGGTCAGGACTACAATCAAATATCAAAGATTATGAATATGGCTTATCAAAGAAATTACATGAACATTAGAGAGCAAAGATCAGGTGATGTATTAGTCGAGAGTTATACAAAAGAATCATGTGGTTGTAAGACAAAGGGATTAGAGGCAAGTATAAGCAAATATGAGAAATTTATTAAGACTGAGATTAACGTATTAAAAAGTCATGCAAAGGCAGGAGAATCAGTTGGATTAATGTATGGATTACCAACTGTTAGAAAAGATGGTAAAAAGATCAAAGGTACTTTAGCATACGCAGGGGTATCACTAAATGACAGAATATACCTACCAGAAGAACTTGCAAAAGGACACGGTAAAACACTTCCATTATTATTAAACCATTCATCAACGGCAGGTGCAGAAGAAGAAATGGATAGACTTGACAGCGAAATGAGAGACCACTTGGAAAATGAGAAAGATTATCAAGTCGGAGAAGTTACACTTACATGGGATGCAGATAAACTTACATTATTCTATGAGGGAGTAATTGAAAATGAGTTCTTCCAAAAAGAAGTAGACGAGATGGATATGGCAGTATCATTGGGTATCTTCTATGATTCTGATTCACCAAAGGTTTGTGATGTAGAATGTTATACTTTAATCAAGGGAGCAGAATTTAGAGAAGTTTCACTTGTCTATCATGCAGGATTCCCAATAGCAACTATTGAAGCAGTTGAAGCAAAATTAAAAAGAGCATCAATTAAAGCAAGTGAGAAAACAGAACTTGATAAAGACGAAATTGAAGTTGGTAAGTTACCTGAAATGAATAAATTTTATGAAGAACTAGACGAAGAAGAAGATGAAATGCCTCTTGGTGGAAGTGTTAATGCCGAGCCAAAAGAAAACGATACCGTAGAACAACCAATAATTGTAGAATCAGTTAGATCTCAAAGTGATTTTAGTGTTAGAGGTGTGAGTGGAATGACAATTTCAAACACCAATGGAGTAGAAAGATACGCATTTGATCCAACTCAAAATTATGAAACAAACACAGTTCACTTTTCCGTAACAGAACAAGGTGGAACTATTTTCGGAGAGGAAATACAAATGCAACCAAAGATGGCAACTCCAGACGGATTAACTAAAGAAATAGAATCACATCCAGATGTGGTATTTACAGATCCAGACGAAGATATGTTAAAAAAAAACTAAAAATTCATGAGTCATTCGTGGAGTGATATGTTATGCGTTGTATGAAAAAAATTGACGAATCATTTAATGAGGATGACCATCCAAGAGGACAACCAGATAATGCAGGTCAATTTGTTGCTAGTGGAACTGTATCTAAGACAAAAAGGAAAACAAAAAGGAAAACAAAAAGGACAACAAAACCTAAACCTAAACAATATGATACTCCATTTTCTTGGAGAGATACATCAAAACCTCTAAGTACAAAACAGAAATTTAATTATCGTAGTAGATTGCATGATATAAAGACATATAGATCAAGAGGTAAAAATTATCCACAAACAATTAACATATCAAAAGCAACAACTCCAGAATATGTAAGAGCCTTCACAGGTTTTTGGAACACTGATCCATCAATAAAAGCAATGATAAAACATATTGATTATTTAGGACTCGAATATCGAAATAATCCAAAGCGTGGAGGTGTGTGGTATGGTGATGACAAGAAAGTAATTATATATGATTATCCTTATCAGTCATTAGGTCATTTTAAAAGTACCACAGTTCATGAGATAGTTGGTCATACGTTCTGGGATTTAGCCAGAGAGTATTTTAGAAATGATCTTATAGAATTTAACGAACTTGCAAATAAAATGCCACCAGTAAACCAATATTGTAAAGACAATGAAGAAGAATGGAAATCTTGGAATGATGAAAAAAGAAGTCAGATAAGTGCATTGGATAAAAAATATGGAATGAAGAAGGATGAGTATGGATATACAGATGTTGGAGAACAATTATGGGGAGATGAGTTAGATGAATATCAGGAAGCAATTGAAAAAATCAATGATGGTAAGTTTATAGGAAATCCTAGTAATGAATTTATGAACAGGGATAGTTCTTCAATGACAAGATATGCAAACGAACAGCATTCTGCAATAACAGAAATAATGTATGATACTTTAAAAGACAGTTCTGATGAAGGAGCTAAAGAAGTTTTAATTGGGAATAAAGATCTTGACAGAATGAAAGTGTTATGGAAAAAATTACATCCAAAGTTCCCTCAAAAAGTAGGTGAGAGTTGGAATCCATTTAATGAGGAATTGACTATGCGTTGTATGAAAAAAGTTGGTGGAAATGAAGTAAAAACATTATCAGTAATAAAACTGATATCATCGGAAGCATTC
>LWDU01035237.1_pt1 | contig 20492 bp, 16 predicted proteins | sample 727161 | NCBI WGS metagenome assembly LWDU01 (sample SAMN04566230, study PRJNA314399) | hydrothermal vent metagenome | isolation source: deep sea hydrothermal plume seawater | place: Mexico: Gulf of California, Guaymas Basin | collected 2004-07-11
CTAAGAAATGCACCTTTCAGCCAATTGATCGATACAGTGACGACCACTCCCTGAGAGAATCACACGTGGCGCAACGCGGCAACCCGAAATAAGGGTGACAGGTACCGAAACGCCTATACGAAAATTACGAAAACTGTAACTGCCTGGTCCCTGAGACTTAAGGCCCCAACATCTCAACGCCCATCTAAAAATCACAGTGTGAATGCAGATCAGCGCCAATCCTGACTTATTCGAGGCGCTTTGGGTATTGCTTTGCGTGTCTTTGGGCATTGCTTTGCACGTATAGTGCCGGGAACGTTTCTACTATCTGCCTTAGAAGAGGGATCATGTGACCGTAAACGAGTCTGCCGTGCAAGGTAGTTCGAGCCGCACCGAAGGGTTGCCCAACACATCAATACTCGGCTACGGCGCCGGAAATTTCGGTTTCGCTTTGCTGGGTCTGGTGGTGGCGGTAAACCTGCAATTTTTCTACACCGACTTTGTCGGTTTGTCCGCCGGGCTGGTTGCCTGGTCGTTATTGTTTGCAAGGCTGTTCGACTCTATCACCGACCCTGTGATGGGCTACCTGTCTGACAGAACCAATACCCGCTTCGGTCGAAGAAGACCTTATATCATTGGCGCTGCCATCCCGCTAGCCATTGCCTTTTATTTTCTGTTTACCCCGCCCTCGTTTGAAGACCCCGCCAATAATCAGGGTTACCTGCTGTTTTATATGATGAGTCTATACATATTGACCTATTTCATCTGGACGGTCGGCGCGATCCCCTATTACAGCCTTGGCGCAGAATTGACCGACGACTACCACGAACGGGTTAAAGTCATTGCAGTCCGCGAAACCTGCGCTCTGGTTGGATTGCTGGTAGCAACCATATCGCCTGCCTACCTGATTTACGTCTATGGCGGCATTCAGGGTTATTCCTTTATGGGCCTGATCCTGGGCGGCGGTGTCGCTATATTCCTGATCTTCGCAGGGGTGGTCAGCAAAGAGAGGGGGGAGTTCCAGGGGCGACCCGCAATGAATCCCTACGCCGGTTGGATTGCAACCTTCTCAAACCCGCACTTTCGAAGGCTACTGATTGCGTTTGTGTTCAGCTCGATTGCTGCGGCTGTTCCCGCCGTGCTGGTAATTTATGTATCCGTCTACATCATCGGCACACCGGACTGGTGGGTTAATGCTGTGCCTGGCTGGCTGCCCACCTGGTCCTATTACCTGTTACTGTATTTCCTCTCCGGTATTATCAGCCTGCCTTTCTGGAACAGACTGTCGCAACGAATCGGTAAGCGCAACACATGGTTGGCCGCCATTGTTATTTCTTCCATCACCAGTGCGGGATGCTGGTGGCTGGATGATGGATCGGTGGGCTTCTTCTCAGTTCTTCTGGTATTCGGCGGTTTCGCTTTCGGCAACTTTCTCGCCCTGCCGCCCTCCATGGTAGCGGACGTGATTGACTGGGATGAGGTTGAAACCAGCAAACGACGGGAAGGCAGCTATTTCGCCATCTGGGCCTTTACCACCAAACTTGGTGCCGCTATCACCGGCTTTGTGGCACTACAGGTGTTAGAGCACGTGGGGTATGTGCCGGGTGTTGCTCAAACTGAGTTAGTCAAAACCTGGATGTTGTGGATGTATTCCTGGTTCCCGGCGGCATTTTATTTCCTTTCTGCAGTCACCTTGTTGAGATTCAGCTTTACCCAGGAAGAATTACAGATAGTGCAGGCGCAGCTTGGGAGGCAGTGATGCCATGAAAGAGAAGAAAAACAGGTAACTACAGAGCACCGTGATAGTTGGTGGCAGTCTGCCTCGCTAACTCCGGCTTGTTCCGCAAATCTGCTCCAGCCCTGGATAGCCCTGGACACCTGTTCCGCCACATCGCAAATATGCGCTGTCATCCGCACTCCCTGGGGCGCTTCCTTCTGACAAATCGACGGGGTTTCTTGCAGGTTTTCTTCAATCACATCGCAGGTCGCCACATGGCAACCTTCTGCCAGTAGTTAATTCCCTGCCCATGCCGGTGCCGCCGCCTGTGACCACCGCAATCTTTCCACTGAAGTCTCTCATCGCCGTACACCTTTGCTTATCGGAAATCGAAGGCAGTTTAACACCAGTTATCCGAGCTCACTTGGTGCAGCATAGCTTTACGCCTTCTCTAGTCCGACAAACCCGGCAGAATGTCATTCCTCTTAAAGCTCGCTGGCGGCTCATCACCTATCTTGAAGAACAGCGGAATCGGCTTTGATTCTGCATCCAAAAAATCCATATGCGTCATCGCTTGAATATGCAAATGTGGCTGAGAGGTATTGCCGGAATTACCAAAGTTCGCAATCTGCTGCCCTGTTTTCACCCCATCACCCACCGCCACCTGGACGCTGTTCTGCTGCAGGTGCGCCAGTAACAGGAATTGCCCGGATTGCGTTTCGATCACAATATGATTGCCCGCCAGATTCTTCACATCGGTTTTGCCGATCTGTTGGTCCTCAAGCACATTTTCAACTGCTACAACTTTACCATCGACGGGCGAATACAAAGCCTGGCCGTGCGTCTCGTACTGCTGCAGATCTGTTACCTGTTGCAAGGGCAGCGCGCCGTCGGCTGGCAGAAGGATGTCCATGGCGTATTTTTGCGACCCGGCAAAATGATGGTGGTTAATCAATGCACTGTTGCCACCATGGAGAACATACCAGTTGCCTTTGAAGGGGGACTTAAGTTCAACCCCATCACGACTGTCTGATGGCCAGTATACAAGCGCCAGTTGATATCCCAGGAAAACCAGAAACACCGACAGGGTAATATTGAATGTCTTGCCTATTTGCTTTCGAGGCATCCAGTCCAGAACACAAAGTGCGATGACCGAGCCCCAGAGCATGAGCATCAGTTGAGTAAATTCAGCAGACTGAAACTGGATGGGTATGACCGCGATGTAGACGCAAAACCCACAGGTGATCCAGGTTACGTTTCTTAACAGGCGCTGGGCAAGATGGTGGCCGTATAATTGTTCTTTAAATATGTTCCAGGGGATCTGTTTTTTTGCACTTGCAACGATGAATGTCACCAGCATTGCAACAGTGGAAGCAAGCAGGAATATCATCAGGTAGTTCAATAGCACGCCTGCGAGGGTGGCGAGGATGAGGAGAACAACTAACAGGCCAGATAGGATCCATCGGGCTATTTTCATGGTGAAGTTGAGCTTTCGTGATCAGAATGATGATGGTACCGGATACGGCTGAATTATGCGCCCTGAAGGCGACACTCGAGCTGATGTAAAGGGCAAGGCGCCCTATCTTCTGTAATTGACTGTATTTTTCATTCCGAGATTGACCTATTGAACTATTCTATCAACAATGATCTGGGCAGTGTAAGACGAACAACCATAGACCAGGGGTTGAAACCACAATCAATTATCGATATGAACCGCGGCTGGTAACAACATCCGGCGGTCGTTACCGGGTCCCCATAGCCTCTCGGGATGCATTCTCGGCGACAACGGTACGAACATCATTCATGATGGTATCCGCATGCAGGAATGAAACGGAATAGATATTTCGAATCTGCAGACGATGGTCGACAAGGTAAACCCGCAACATATGGGAAATTGAACCCACGAGGCTGCCATCCTCGTTGTAATCCCTGATAACAAACTGATTGTAGTCTTCGAGAGTTGCTGCCAGTTGTTCATCAGAACGGGAAGTCACGAAATGCCAGTCGAAACCCGGTTCCCTGAAGTTACTGGCATAGGTGTCGAGCACTTTCGGCCTGTCATTCACAGGGTCAAAACTGAAACTGACCAGTCGAACATGGTCCTTCAGTATGTCGTCTGCCATCACACGCCGTTGGACCTTCCCCAGTACATAGGACGCCAATGGGCATCCGTTAACATCAGAACAGGTGGTATAGATAAAGCTGAAAATTGTGAACTTACCCGCCATGAGTTCATGCAGACTCACCTCACGACCTTTACTGTCGAGCACTTCCGCATCGGCAGCGACCCCCAGACCCGGTAACTGATAACTACCGGGTGCAGGTGGGGTAAATCCCAGTTTCTGGTATCCGGGCGCCAGCAAGACATCCTGCTTTTGATGGTGCGGGGCAGCCAGTACCTCTGCTGCGGGAGTGCTGGTGACAAATACCAACACCAGCAACAGCCATTTCATCTAACGGGATGTCAGGGCGGACTGCCTTTGGGGAGTAATACCGCCGTACAGGGAATAGGCACCAAATCGCATCTGGTGAGGGTATCCCAGTTTCTCCGCAATGAAGTCAATGGTGAGCTTGTGCTTCAGTTTCTTGCCATCAAAATCATAAACCTTGAAGTACTGCAGGTCAGCACCGCTGGACTGCGACTTGTCCCAGTTCGCCAGAAGAGACGAGGTGAAATAGACTCGCTTACCATCCCAACTCTGGGACACCATGTTGATCTGTTCACCGATTTTATCCTGCGAGATCTGTTTCGGATTATGCGGGTCAGAGATATCAAATAGCCTCGCCATGCCATCATTCCATGTGTCGACCCATAACAGGTTGTCATTGGCACTGATTGATATATCCACCGGCAACGGGATCTTTGATGCATCGCCGATATTGGCTACCTTTTTCGCCTGCCACTCCAGGTCGTCATCTTCATAAATCAGCCAGATCTCGGAAGTCAGCGCTGTGGTAGTAAAGCAGTAATCGTGCTCCGAGCCCCAGGCACAGCGTATTTCCAGGGGTGCGCCGGGTACATCGAGGATCTTCTTGGGCTTACGGGCATGCAAATCCCAGATAACCACTGTGTTGCCAAAATTAGCCATAGCCTCAGGGCTCGCCATCATAGCGCCCATATTCATCATGTAATTGTTCCAGCCTGTAAATGACGAACTCACCATGACGTTACGGCGGGGGAACGCCCGCACATCGTAACCATAGCCATCGGCAAACTTGCCTGCTTTTTCAGCACCGTTGAGGGCACCATCTTTTGGCATCCAGTAAGTCGCAACATAGTCACCGCCATTGGTGTATTCCACCATCCCGGTCTGGCCGCCGTGGTCCTTGTTGTTAGACAGACCCGTTAACAACATGCGTCCGGGCAAGGCATATGAGGTATGGGGTCCAACCACACCACCGGATTTCGAGACAAAATCTTCAATGACCTTGTGCAGTTTAGGCTTGGCCGGGTTGCTGTGTACGTCAAAGATAAAAATCTTGCTGCTGTCCAGGCCAGAAGCCCAGAGAAAACGCCGATCATCGGTAAAGCCGGAATGATGCGCTTCATTCTGGCCACCAATAGACAGGCTGTTGATCACCTTGCCATAGGTGTCAACGTTCGGGTTTACAGACACGGTAACCAGTTTATCCTGCTCGTCACCAACACCATCTGCGCCCAGGGTCCAGACGTAAACAAAATCCTCCTGGCCAGTAATTTTAGCCATGTAAGGGGACATACAAGTTTCGTCTGCCATCGCATTGAGACTGAACAACAAGCCGAGTAAGATTATTTTTCTCATCATTGTATCCTCCTACTTTTGATCATGAAGGCGAAAGACTATCATATCAACAAGTTTGTTATTCGGCCCGGCATATATGTTCCAGCGCCCAACTATCTTGGTGATTGCATTTTTTTTAGTGCTTGTTCTGCCATCAACATCGACGGCAAACCCACAACTCGGCATGCGAACAGCACCGAAGCTGGATAAAATCGAAGCGGAGCTCGGCAAAAGACTGTTTTTCGATCGGCGTCTGTCGGTAAACGGCACACTGTCGTGCGCCATGTGCCATATTCCGGAACAGGGTTTCACCCAGAACCAGATGGCAACACCCGTGGGCTTCAAGGGACGCAGCGTGAAAAGAAACTCACCCACGCTGCTCAATGTCGCCTACCGCCAGGTACTGTTCTTTGACGGGCGCGAATTCACCCTGCATGACCAGGTCTGGTCTCCCCTGCTCAGCGCCAGGGAGATGGGGAATGTTTCCATCGGCTCGGTGATCGCCCGCTTGCAACAGCTCGATGACTACGCCAGCGTGTTCCGACAAGTCTATGGCGAAGATATCACCGCCGGTAACATTGGTGCGGCACTGGCCGCTTACGAACAAACACTCATCGCGGCCGGGTCGCCCTTTGATCAGTGGTATTTTGGCAAATTGGATTCAGCAGTCGGTGACGGGGTAAAGAGCGGATTTGCGCTATTTATGCGGCATGGTTGTATCCAATGCCACACCGTCGACGCCAGTCAGGGACAGTTTACCGACGATGATTTTCACAACACCGGGATCGGCTTCGCTCGTACCATGCAAGACCCGGTCAGGGGTACACGCATTATCAAACTGGCAGAGACAATCTCAATTCAAACTGAAGAGTCTTTTGAGGGTGACAACCTGAACGATCTTGGCCGCTACGAAATGACCGGTCACACCGGGGACAGATGGAAATACCGCACGCCAACTTTACGCAACGTCGCACTGACATCACCCTATATGCACGATGGATCCTTATCCTCTCTCGAGGACGTCATCTCATTCTACGCCGACGGCGGCGTGCCCAATGAGGGACTGGATGACAAAATCAAACCCCTGAATTTAACCCGGATAGAAATCAGTCAGCTGGTATTATTCCTGCAATCACTCACATCCCCACACGTTCAGGATCTTATCGAGGCCGCCAGAAGTGTACAGATTGGCGATTACTAGGAGCAGCAAAGTTTATGCAGAAAAAGTCCTGGCGAAATAACGCGGGTACAGTTTTTAGTACCGAAAAACGATCGGCTATCGGGTCGAAAGGCATGATAGTAACCAACAATCCGCTAGGTTCCGCTGCTGGCGCAGAAATGTTTGCTGCCGGGGGCAATGCGATTGACGCCGCCATCGCCTCCCTGTTTGCACTCACCGTGGTTGAACCGATGATGGTCGGGGTCTTTGGTGCGGGCATGTCAACCATCCGGCAAGCCAGTGGTGAGCATAGCACCATCAACAATTACAGCGTGGCGCCGGGCGCCGCAACACCGGACATGTACAAAACACTGTCCGATGAATGGCCTGACTACCAGGTGGTTGAGAATCGCGCCAACGACATTGGACCCCTGGCAGTGGGTGTGCCAGGTAACCTCAAGGGCTGGTGCGAGACCCTGGCAAAATTCGGCAGCCTGTCTCTCGAGGATGTCATGCAGCCCGCGATCCGCTATGCGACAAGGGGATACGTGGCAACGCCTTATTTGTGCGAAATCATTCGCCGGATCGAACCCGATATAGCCGGTAATGCAGAAACCGCAAAAACGTTTATTCCCGATGGGCAACGACTCAAACCCGGCGATCGTGTGATTCCGTCCGAATATGCAGACACCTTAAGGCTGATCGCAAAACAGGGTCCGGCAGTCCTCTACAACGGAGAACTGGGCAGTGTGGCTGTCGAGCATATTCAACAAACCGGTGGCATTATTACCCAGCAGGATCTGCTCGACTATCGGACGGTTTCGGCAGACGTCATCCGGGGCAACTATCGGGATTATGATCTCGTTGCGCCACCACCTCCAACAGCTGGCGGAGTGCATGTGGTTGAAATGCTGAATATCCTTGAGGCATACGATTTAACCGCTATGGGTTTTGGCAGTGTTGACTCGGTACATCTGTTGGCAGAGGTGCTGAAGATTGGCTTTGAAGATCGAAATCAATATACCGGTGATCCGGCTTTCGTGGATGTCCCCATTGCCATGCTTATCGACAAAGAATTCGCCCATAAACGTCGGCTGGAAATCAATATGGCATCAGCCGGTGTTTTCAACACTGCCTACCAACGCGAGTCTAATCATACGACCCATCTAACGGCGGCTGATGATGAGGGCAATGTTATTGCAGCAACGCATACAATCCACGCCGCTTTTGGATCCAAGGTAACGGTGCCTGGTACAGGTATGTTGCTCAACAATACAATGAATATTTTCGACCCGCACCCGGGCACCGCCAACTCTATCGAGCCTGGTAAACGGGTAACCAGCAGCATGTCGCCCATTATTGTTGAAAAGAATGGCAAGCCCGTATTCGCGCTGGGCCTTGTGGGTGGCACCCGTATATTCCCCAGCGCCCTGCAGGCGATAGTCAACCTGATTGATCACGGCATGCGTCCACAGGAAGCAGTAGAAGCGCCGCGAATCTGGACCCTGGGTGAAGCGCTTGAAATGGAAAAGGGCTATGGCGCTGATATTCACACAGGATTGGCAGACCGGGGCCATCACATCGAGGAATTAAAAGTGATTGGCGGCGGTATGGGTATGATTGCCTTTGATGGGGACGACCTGATAGGTGCATCCTGCTGGCGAGCTGACGGCACCCCGATTGGCGTTGCCGGGGGCATGGCCAGGGGCGGGATTCGATTCGAAATTTGAGGCGGGTAATGGCATGATGAGCAAATAAACGACGACCCGAGGTAACCAGTAGATGACGAACCGCCCCGATGTACTCATTGTAGGTGCCGGATTTGCCGGTATGTATGCCCTGTATCGATACCGCAACCTCGGTTTCAACGTCACCGTGATTGAAGCCGGTTCTGATGTCGGTGGCACCTGGTTCTGGAATCGTTATCCTGGTGCACGTTGTGATGTACCGAGCCTTGAATACTCCTACGGTTTTTCAAAATCCCTGGAGCAGGATTGGGACTGGCCCGAGGTATTTTCAGCACAACCCGACATCCTGAAGTATGCCAATCACGTTGCCGACCGATTTGATTTACGTCAGCACATACAGTTCAACACCCGGCTTGTGGCACTGGAATACATGGAAACAGACAACCGCTGGCGAGCGACGATTGAGCACACAGCCGAAAGTAAGGAGCAGAGCGAACCGGCAGCGCAAATAGAAGCCCAATTCTGCGTCATGGCCACCGGCTGCCTGTCGGTACCCAACAAGCCAGTATTACCCGGTGCGGATAGCTTCACCGGCACCGTCCTGCATACCGGCCTTTGGCCGAAGGAGCCGGTTGATCTAACAGGCAAGCGGGTTGGCATCATCGGCACCGGTTCGTCCGGCGTGCAGGCTATTCCCGAACTCGCCAAACAGGCCGAACACCTGACCGTGTTTCAGCGCACACCCGTCTATACGGTGCCTGCCAATCGCAAGGCGATGCGAGCCGCGGTGCAGCAGGAGTTTCGCGACAACTATGACGACATCAGAGAGATGCAACAGAAAAACGCGGGCGGGGTTTCTAATTTTCGACCGGTGCGCAGTCTCAGGCGCCCACGCAGTGACAACGCTGTGAGGCAAGAACCCATCACCGCAATTCCCAGCACGTCGTTGCCTGCCTCTTCTTTATCGTCTGTCGCCCAGGCGCCGAACGCTATCCTGAGTTTAACGCCGGAGGAGCGTCTGGAGATGGTAACCGAACGTGGTCTGAATACGCTGTTGTCGTTTCGTGACGTGTATAACAACACCGAGGCAAACGAAGCGGCCAACGAGACCTTTCGCCAGGCACTCGGCAACATGATCGACGACCCTGAGGTGAGTGCGCGATTATCACCAACGACCTACGGTCTGGGATGCAAGCGCCAGGTTCTGGACCGGGATTATTACGATACGTTCAACCGCGATGACGTCACCCTGGTTGACGTCATCGATACACCGATCGAGACGATCACCAGGGACGGAATCCGCACGAACGAAAAAGACTACGATCTGGATGTACTGATTTATGCCACGGGATTTGATGCCATGACCGGTGCATTACTGAAGGCGAATATCCAGGGGCGTGATGGCAAACGGCTGGCAGACAAGTGGCAGGATGGTCCCGTGGCATATCTTGGTTTACAGATGCATGGTTTTCCGAATCTGTTCACGATTACCGGCCCCGGCAGCCCGTCTGTTCTTTGCAATATGCTGGTGGCCATCGAGCAGCACGTAAACTGGATTGGTGATTGCATCAAGTATCTTGGTGATAACAATCTTGAAAGTATCGAAGCCACACCAGAGGCCGAAGTGGATTGGGTCGCCCATGTAAACGAGGTTGCAGAAGGCACCATGTATACCACACCCAGTTGCAATTCCTGGTATCTGGGGTCGAATGTGCCCGGCAAAGCTAGGATTTTTATGCCTTATGTGGGGGGATATCCGCGATATAGAGAGCAGTGTGAGCAGGTGGTAGCTAATGGGTATGAAGGATTTTGTTTAGGTTAAATGTTCTAAAAAAGACGCAGCTGGAGTTTATTCTTGTCACGGGTTTTTAATTTTTTTGCCTCTTTGACACTTCGAGTCGAAACGCGCTTACCTGGGGTTTATCTTGATCAAACCGCGTCGAGCAGAAAAGAAGTGCTATTCCTGAGCACGCCCGTGGTCGCAAAGGCGACTCCCCTCACTTGCTCGTGAGCCTCGGTCTCCCGAGGGGCACTCGGCACGGGCTCAATGCTCTGGAATAGCACTTCTTTTCTACTCAACGCTCTTAACTGCGAACCCAAAGCAGGTGTCTTTCGACTCAGAACCCTGCCTACTTAAACCACTGCAGCGCCAGATATGCGCCGTGGTTCAGGTGATCAGCATCAGGCAGGTCGGAGACCAGTTTGCTGCGACCTGAGAGGTGCAGGTGCAACGAATCGTTGAAGCTGTAGTCAAATCCTAAGCTGTAGTTCATGTCTGTGGTTGACGTGCGAGTGGTGGTAAAGCCGTACAGTTCTGCCAGTATTTGTAGTCGTTGCGTGAGTTGATACCCGGCAGCAAGACCATAATTAACGGCATTAATGTCTGATGTGGATGTGGCGTAGGCTAGCTGGCCGTTAAAAGTCCATTTGTCTTTCGTAAATCCTGCAAGAATGGGCAGATTGAGTAACCTGGTATCTTCGATAACCCCGCGGATCGTAGCGTTATTACTTAACGGAACTGAGTAGCTGGGCGCAAACGCGATTTCTACTGTCTCGTTCTGGAAAAAGCGCCATTTCCAACCGATCTCACCATAGCCAAAATCTGAACGTGTTGATTCATAGGGCAGATCAACATGTTGCCTTGAAAAAAACACGGATATCTGGGTGTTAACCGTCAGTCCGTAGGACACATCCAATAGTGGAAAGTCGTAGGTTTCAATGGCATCGGTATCCACGACATCGACGGCTACGTTTATTTCCCACTGACCCGGGTTCAATATTCCAGGGTCATCAGTGACCAGGGGTGGCCCTGCGTAGCTTTTTGTGTAAAGAGAAAGGGACATCAGTAGCAGCATTCCACTGCTTACTATTGTCCTTCGCATGGAAATCAAAGCAGCAATCTGCCTTGACGGATATAAGGCATCCAGTCATTGATCGGGTTTTTAATTTGTTGTCCACTGCGATTTTTAATTCCTGGATCTTTCGTGCCCGCAGCGGCAAAGTGCCAGACCATGGCCGCTCGAATCCCCTTTGAAATATTGTCAGTTGACCTGTGCATCAGGTGGCTGTCAAACACCATCAGATCACCAGCTTGTAACAAACATGGATTGCTCTGGCTCATATCGTGATCAACAATTTCGACGTAGCCGTAATTAGCCCCTTCGCGCCGATCAGGAATATGCTGCTTAACAGGTTCTCGCTGGCTACCGGGAAGGATGTGCAGGCAGCCGTTTTCGAGGGTCGCCTCGGTAATCGCCAGCCACAGACCGATGATGGGCCGGGCCGGCTCAAACGGGAAGTAATATGAATCCTGATGCCAGGGTTGACCCCAGGCACCGGGATTTTTGAAGATAAACTGGGACAGAAAGCAATCTACATCTTGCCCAATAGCCGATAACACGATGTCGCAAACGCGCTGATCGTTAAGGAATTCAAGAAATAACGGGCGCCGATGCAACCTGAAAATTTTCGAGATGATGTCTTCAGGGTTGCTCCCTTGCAGAACCTGGTTTTCCGGCATGACGACAGCAGGTGACACATCCTGACCGGCGGCGGACGCCCTGGCAATTGCTGTCACGTCATCGAGCAACGCGGTACCCATTGAAGGCTCGGTAAAACCGCTGAACAATTGAAACCCCGGCTCGTCAGGTCCGCGCAGCGTTCTTGCTAATGAAGTTGTCAATGAAGTCGACAACGACGCTATCCGCATCATACTTATCCCCTGCTCTTATTCTCAACATTGTTCTTTTCGCGTTCGAGTATAGAAGATATAGACACCTGCACCTACCGGTTTAAGTCGGCTGGTGTTGCGACAGTGTTTTCTTGAGCAGGTCCAGGTGCGAGTTAACGAACAGATCCGAGACAACGCGGTTCTGGATCACACCACTTTTATCGATCAGGAACGTGACTCGCCGGACCCCAAAGCCCAATGGCCCGTCAACGCCATAGGCTCGAATTACCTTTTTACGCTGGTCCGCCAATAGCGGGAACGGTATTGAATAAGACTTCGAGAAACGCTCATGACTGGCGACACTCTGAGGGCTGACACCGACAATCTGTGCGCCAATATCGGCAACACCCGCGTAACTGTCACGAAAAGCGCAGGCTTCCGCCGTGCACAATGGCGTAAAATCAGCAGGGTAGAAGTACAATATCAATTCACCATTGCTAATGAGCTGGTTCAAATTCATAACAGAACCAGACTGGTCAGTCAGTTCGAAGTCGGGTGCGGTATCGCCAATTTTAAGCATGGAATAATTCCTTTTAGTGTTGCAAACAGCAGGTTGTGAAACTTCGTGGATTGAGCTGCTCAGGATTCCTGCCTGAGCATGAGACGGAGGATTTTTGATGCGTTTTCAAGGTCCGGCTCCGCACCGGTAATCAAATCCGCATAAAGAAAAGACTCAACAATGCGCGTCAGGGCGTACGCCATCACCTCAGCATCAACAGGAATATTCATGCGCCCCGCGCTGACCTCTTCTTCTATCAAACCCCGCAGGTTAGCAGCCGTTCTGGCCTGCACCGGGCTGTGATTCGATGCAACTATTCTTAGTCCTGCCTGCGCGTCTTTGGCGAGGAACTTTCGCAATGGCCTGAACTTGTAGGCATTGTGCATACCGCGTTCGAGCACTTCCAGTACACGTTCACTACCGGTGCTGGTGATTCTTGTGAGGATACGGGCAAACGTATCATCGACCATCGAAGACAGCACCATGCCAACCAGTTGCTCGGCACTGCCCGCCCACCGATAGGCCGTGGCACGCGATATTCCCAGTTCCCGGGCAAGCTTTTGCAGTTCAATGCGTTTATCGGTAACGAACCACTGCCTTGCCAGACTGTGTAAGTCCATCGGTTGGCAGCTATGCCAGGTTCTTCGTCTCATGTTGGCTGGCAGGTCTTGTTGGTCGAAGCCTGTGACCTTGATCGCCCGGACCTTGATCGCCCGGTTGAGTCCAGTCGCGCCGGGCCGTAAACAAATCGCTTCCAGCCCGTTCGTTTAAACGGTTGCCAGTCATCTTCAGGATTACCCAGGCGATCAGCAACGGCATACAAAACAGCGGAATTGATACCCAAACCGAGATGGCTGGTATAAACCTCAATGTTCTCGGCGATGTCCGACGGTGGTTGCGTGGCGATTTGCCAGGGCACGATGCCATCGGTCTTGCTGAATATTGCAGTACTGGGAATGTTGTTCAGTGCTTCACCGGCCAGTAGTCGCAAATGATTTGACGGCATTTGTTCAATCGGCGTATCACTCATCATTTTTATAAATCGATAGGCATTGGTAGAACGTGGGCTACCACCAAACGGACTGCCAAGGGTGATGACCTGGCGTACCTTGTCTGGATAGAGCTGCGCCAGCAGGCGACTGTAGACACCGCCAAGGCTCCAGCCTACCAGACTGACTTTGCGGCCATTATTTTCTTCAAAAACCTCATCGAGACGTCCACCCAATCGAACCGCCAGTTCCGGCATTGCGGGGCCTAAATTAGTACCGAGCTTCCAGGGTTGAGCCTCATATCCACGCGAGTTCAGAAAACCCCGCAGCACGCCGGTTGACCTGTCGCTGGCACCGAATCCCGGCATCACCAGCACAGGATGGCCGTCGCCACGCCGGGCATTGACCAGAAATGGCGCTGTTGACATCAGCGAGGCGATTTCCGACAGGGCTCTTGGGCCCTCGGCAAGTGCCAGGAGGCGATCCGGCCTGGCATAAATTTTATCTTCCATGTGTAGGATTCCAGTCAAATGAAACAGATCGCAATTCTGTCTCGTTTATGAGACAGAAACAAGAAATATCTCATTTTAACCAGAAATAATTTCTACCCGTAAAAATACTGGTACTGGTTAGAGCTCAAGGTAAGTCCGCAGGAATCACGCGAACAATTTTTCCGCTGCTGCTGTCGGTCAGAATATAAATAAACCCATCGGGTCCTACGCGAATATCCCGGATGCGTTCACCCATTTCGGCAAACAGTATCTCCTCGCCCACCACCTGACCGTTTTCCATATCAAGTCTGCGGACATCCTTGTTGACCAACGCACCTACAAACAGGTCACCTTTCCACTGAGGAAATGCGTCCCCGTTGTAATAGGCCAGCCCGGAAGGTGCAATGCTGGGTACCCAGTACTTCAGCGGTTGCTCCATGGACGGGTGTTCTGTGAATGGTGAGACGTAGGCGCCGCTGTAATTTATCCCGTAGGTGATAGCTGGCCAGCCGTAGTTTTTGCCTGCCTCCAGCTTATTGACCTCATCACCACCTCTTGGGCCATGCTCATGCAGGTAGATTGTGCCTGTGACAGTGTCCAGGGTGAGCCCCTGGGAATTGCGATGCCCCCAGGTAAATATCTTGTCGTTGCCCTCCTGACCGACAAACGGGTTATCTGCCGGTACACTGCCATCATCGTTAATTCGAATGGTCTTACCCAGCATACTGTCCTTGTTCTGGGCTTCCTCACGGTAATCAAAGCCATCACCCGTGGTAAGAAGAAGCTTGCCATCGGGTAAAAACTGCAGTTTGCCACCGTAGTGAACCGCTGTAGCTTTAAGCGGTTCAACCGTAAAAATCACCTCTACATCAACAAGGGCATTGTCTGTTAAACGGCCACGTATGATTCGGGTCCCGTTTGCGTCGGGCCGACCATGGGCAAAGGCCAGATAGACAAGCTGGTTATCGTCAAAATCAGGATGCAACACCACATCATGAAACCCCCCCTGGCTCTCAACGTAACTTTCAGGTACACCCTGCAGGGCCTCCCCCACGCTGCCATTGGCGGATATTATCCGTAAATTGCCGCCACGTTCAGCCAACAATAGTTCACCAGCTGGTAGAAACGCCACGGACCAGGGGTATGCCAGGTCGTCCGCAACCGTTTCCAGCTTGTACCCGGCCCCGCTGGCTTGGGAGGCAGGCAGAGTCATGGCTAGCAACAAAGTCACCGAAAGAAATATTTTCATGGCTGGTATCCGCTCAGTATGATTGCGAATTATGCCAGCACCACAGGCTTAAATGTCAAATCTGTTGTATGCTCCGGCCACACTTTTTTTCTTAAGCGTTTAGCGCGTGGGGATACTGCATCGTGAAAGCTATTAAAGTCATTGGCGCCTATTTTGCCGCTGTTCTGGTTACGTTTGTGTTGGGGAGTATTTTCGCGACGCAGTTCATCCTGGGTAACCTGCAGGATATGGGCATGACAGTGACTTTTGCAGACCGGTTTTCAGCTACCCTGCATGATGTAGGTGGTCTCAGCGTAATTTACCTGCCTGTTATTGGCATCAGCTTTCTTATCTCATTGCCCGTCGCCGCTGGCATTATCAAGTTCGTTCCCAACCTGCGGCTGGTTGGCTATGTGCTCGCGGGTGCAGTAGGACTGGTGACAATTCACCTGGTGATGAAAGCTGTGCTGGGTTTGACCGGTATTGCCGCCACAAGAACAGTGATGGGGCTGTTGTCCCAGGGGCTCGCTGGTGCTATTGGCGGCTATCTTTTCTTCAGGTTAACAGGGCTGATGCAAAAAGAGGTTCCGGCTGTTTTAACTGATTAAACAGGCAAAACTGGAAGTCACATTATTCAGGTTGTTTTACAGCGACTAGCTCACTGGATAGGACCAGTGATTTCCCAGGTATTAATCCACGCACATTCTCTCGGGCCTTTCTCAACAGTGCCTGGACATCATCGCCAATGCAATAAAGTGAAGGCACCAGGAACAGGGTGACGAACAACGCAAACAGAACACCAAAGGCCAGGGCGATCACCGCAGGCTTAAGAAATTGTGCGTCCGTTGAACGTGCCACCATGATAGGTATCAGACCCACAAACGTCGTCACCGTGGTGAGTAGAATCGGCCGAAACCTTGCCCGCATCCGCCGCGTTCACACCTTTTTTACGCAGGCGTTCAACATAATCCACCAGCACCAGGTTGTCGTTAACGACAACGCCTGCTGCCGCACCAATGCCAAAAAACGAGAACATCGCCATGGAAACACCAAACGCCAGGTGGCCGTAGACGGCGCCCATGAAGCCAAACGGAATCGCGGTCATGACCAGCAGGGGTAAAAAGTAAGATCTGAATGCGACGGCAATCAAGGCGTACATCACAAAAAGTGCGATCGCATACAACGCAACCAACTCGTTGAGGAAGTCTTCCTCCACCTGTGCCTGGCCACTGTGCCTGATGACCAGCTCGGGGTAGCGGCTTTCGAGGGTCGGCAGGAAATTTTTAACCACATCATCATTGATATCACTCATCAAATCACCGATGACATCGGCCGTTACCCGTACCATGCGTTCACCATCCTGACGCTGAATGCGCTGGACCCCTGCGACAAGTTCAACATCAACAATAGACAGTAACGGAATTTGCCGACCATCAGGTGTGTGCACGTGAAAGCTATTCAGGCTTTCGAGGCTGTAGCGGGATTCCTTCGGGTATCGCACCATCACTTTCACGTCGCCATTTTCGCGGGGCAGACGTTGAACCTCTTCACCGTAGTATGCCTGGCGAACCTGGCGTGAAACTGTCGCCAGGCTGACTCCCAGCTTTTCGGCACCAGGCAGCAATTCCATATGCAGCTCGTAGGTTTCACCGCGCATATTGTCGCGCACATAAAACGTGCCTTCATATTCGTGCAGCTTGCCTTTCAGATCGTTTGCTGCCGCCTGCAACAGTTCCATATTTCGATGTTTTAACGTGTAGCTCACTCGCGGCGTCGAGTTATTCATGGTGTAGTTTATTTCAATTTCGTCGGCATCGGGCACATCGCCAACTAATTCTCTGAGTCGCGTTGCTGCCTCCTTGGCCGAAAGGTCCCGCTCCTCTGGCGGCGCCAGGCTGATGATTGCAATCACACTGTCTCGACGGGATCGCGTGTACCAGCCCTGAATGAGCTTGCCCGAGCCACCGTCCAGCTTCGCCTGGGCTTCCACTTCGTCGATCAGCTTCAGTTCCGCCTGCTGAAGCTGATCCAGTACTTCCAGGGCTCGTGTATAAGGTGTGCCTGTTGGCAGGGTGACGTTGAGATAGATAATTTCTGCCTCTACCTCTGGCATAAAATTAAACTTAACCCAGCCATTGCTGAATACGCCGACACTGATAATGAGCGTGGTGAAAAAGATACTGCCGGTAATATATCGATGAGCGACCGCTAAACTCACCCATTTAAAATAGACACTGCGGGAAAATTTCACGATGCTCTGCTCAATATTTTTCTGCCACTGTGCAAACCTGCCTAATTCTTCTCTGTGCTTCAGGCGTGACAGGTGAGCGGGAAGAATAAAAAACGCTTCGACCAGGGATATAGCCAATGCAGCGGTGATGACGATTGATAGCTGCCTTGTCATCTGGGCATCTTCACCCGTGAGGAAAAACCAGGGTGCGAATGCCACGATCGTCGTCAGTACGGCAAAGATAACCGGTTTGGATACCGTGCTGGCTCCTTTAACCGCAGCATCTGGGCCACTATACCGGTGGCTGTGATCATGAATACTTTCACCCACCACAATCGCATCATCGACAACAATGCCAAGAACCAACAAAAACGCGAAGGTTGAGAGGATGTTGAGCGATACATCATTCGCAGGCAATATGGCAAAGGTGCCCATAAAGGCGACGGCGATGCCCGCGGTTACCCACATGGCGACCATGGGGCGCAACGACAGGAACAGTACCAGAAAGACTAAAAACAACCCGAGGCCCGCTGAACTGCCGATCGTGTTCATTCGGGATTTATACGTATCTGCGTCGTCAATCCAAACCGACAGGCTTACGCCATCAGGTAAGGTTTTTTGTCGTTCGGCCATCCATCCCCTAACGGAATCACTCAGTTTTACTATCTGCATCGTATCCGTCGACATGATCTGTACCAGCACTGCAGGTTCACCATCGAGCGTCGCCAGAATTTCTTCATCTTCAAACCCATCGACAACCGTCGCAACATCCTGAACGCGCACAATGCCGCCGTTTTCGTTCTGGCGAACGATGATTTCCCTGAATTCACGTTCTGAGTTCGCCAGGTTGCGGGCCCTGAGCAGAACATCACCGGTTTCCGTTCGTATTCGACCAGATGACAGGTTAATTGAACTGTTGCGAATCGCACTGGCAACATCGGCAAAGTTCAAACCATACTTGCGTAAAGAGGCTTCTGAGACCTCTATAGTCACTTCTTCACGACGGGCACCAAACAATTCCACGATGGATATATAAGGCAACGCCACGATTTCATCCCTGATGTCTTCAGCCAGGTTCTTAAGCGTTCGCTCATCCAGGTCGCCATGCACAGCCACCCGGAATACTTCCTGACGATATACGGTGCGGCGAACTTTTGGTTTTTCCATATCCCTCGGCAGACTGTTAACCGAGTCAACAATACCTTTCACTTCATTAAGAAATTCTTCCATGTTGACCGTCGGGTAGGTGACAATTTCCAACTCACCATAGTTCTCCGCTGCGGAGGAATAAATGCGATAGACATTGTCCAGGCCACTCAAAGCTTCTTCCATGCGGATGATGATTTGTTCTTCAACCTCCTGGGGTGCAGCTCCAGGCCAAACAATCTCTATCTTTACCTGGCTCGGTTTGAAGGATGGAAAAGTTTCTCTTTCCATGGATAAAAAACCCAGGACCCCGGCCAGCAGAATGCCAGCCATCAACAGGTTGGACGCAACCGGGTTGTGAACCCACCAGGAAATTAATCGTTCCACTAGAGTCCACCTCCACCTGTAACAACGGAATGCCTGAGGCTGCTTTCCAGTGCCGAGAGCCTCATGCCGGGTATTGGATTCCGGATTGAAGAGACGATCACCCGTTCAAAAGGCTTGATGCCGCTGCCTATTACCGCTTCTGTGGATGAACTATGAACAACGCCGACGTGACGAACTCCCAGACGATCTTCGCTGTTGACCACAAATACATTGTTACCGGCCCGCAGGGCATTGCGTGGAATGACGGTTGCATTCTCAATACGACGCCCGGCAATTTCGGCCTTCACATAGAGCCCGACAGCCAGAGGCATGCCATTTTGGGAAACATTGTCCTCGTAGGGGGACTTGATCTCCACCTGACCAAATAGGGTACGGGTCTGACTATCGATGGCGGCGTCGAGACGGACCAGTTCGAGCCTGGCCAGTTCCATTGACGCCAGGGCAGCTTCGAGTCTCGCCCGGGCTTGTGCAACCTGGGGTTTCTTCAGTGCCAGGGGCGAGGCTTTATCTGCGTTTCGTAGTTGCTTGCGAGCAACGTCTGCTATGGCCAAAGCCTCCTGCACACCAACTTCTGCCTCTGCCACCACGGCTTGCGCCTGGGACAGTGCAAGTTGGAAATCGGTGTCCTCGATGCTGATCAGGGTCACACCCGGCAGGACGATTCCCCCTTCAGTGAATTCCGGAGAGACGGCGATGACACGCCCGGCTACCTGCGCGACCAGATTGACTTCAGTACGCGCCCGAACTTCACCTTCTGTCGAAACCAGCAGTGACACATCAGTCTGTTCTGCCCGTTCAACATACACACTCAACGGTCGAGACGGTTCAGTTTTCTTTTCCGGTTCAGGTTTACCAGCTTCAAGCAATACAAACGCACCAACACCTGCCGCAACAATGGCCACCGGGGCGACCAGCTTTATCAAAATTCCTTTCACGTGAATTCCCAGGGAGACTAACTACAATTAACAGGTATGACGCAGGCCACGTCGTTTTGGTTTGGAACGATGGTGAATATATTATGGAATGGATTTGATAAACCTAGCCGCAGGAAATACGACCATCGTAAGTCATGGTTAGAACAACGTTGAAGATAGGATAGGGGGACACACACTCTTTTTCAACTGCAAACCTCTCAGACATCTGACAGAGACACACACTCTTTTTCAACTAGGATAGGGGGACACACACTCTTTTTCAACTGCAACCCTCTCAGAGATAGCTCACAAAGAAAAACCAGAATATCGCACAACCACTGACGACTTTACCCGCCAGATAGCGTATGTCTGAACCCGGCATCATAGCCACATGACGACACCCCGATCCCAATTGGTTGATAACGAAATTGCCCTGCACTATCACCTGATGTCCCGCTGTGTGCGACGAAGTTGGCTGTGTGGATTCGATAAACCTAGCCGCAGGAAATACGACCATCGTAAGTCATGGTTAGAACAACGTCTTTTTCATCTGGCGAAGTGCTTTGCGATTGAA
>LWDU01000302.1_pt1 | contig 20459 bp, 38 predicted proteins | sample 727161 | NCBI WGS metagenome assembly LWDU01 (sample SAMN04566230, study PRJNA314399) | hydrothermal vent metagenome | isolation source: deep sea hydrothermal plume seawater | place: Mexico: Gulf of California, Guaymas Basin | collected 2004-07-11
GCTTGGCCAAGGTCTCTCCTATGGCAACACAGCCCGGTTGCGAAAAAATATTAAAAAGATGAATGATAAAGACCTTGCAATCCCTGTTACAGTTAAAGGTCAAGTTCAAATGATGAAAGATGCAAAGTTAGACGAAGCTGGTGCCAAGGCCCGAGGTTATGTTAATATTGTCAATTCCTACAACAATACTACTGATGCCAGTAGAAAGAGTACTGGCGTACAGAACTTCGGAGCTACTTTAAAAAATGGAAACACTGCCGGGCAAGTAGCAGGGGCAAAGTAAAGGGGGAATGCCCGAAGACACTCCCCCTCTTCCTCTTACTCGTTTGCCAACTTTTCAAAGTAGGACATAGTGTCCTCATCATCATTATTATTAACAGTAGGCTTAGGAGCAGGAGCAGGCTTTGTATCCACCTTGGGTTCAACCCACGGCGCATCTTCCATCACGGCTGCAGCAGTTCCTACCGTAGTAGTCCCTGCAAGAACAGTGTTCATGCGTGTCTTCAACTCATCATATGACTTGAAGTTGGTGGCCGCAGTAAACTCTACCAGAGGATACTCCTTCTTCCAAACCGCTTCAATCTGTTCATCATCATCATACAAAGCAGATGGTGCTTCGAACTCTGACTTATCATAGTTCCAATAGCCGTCTACCCTACGAATCTTCAGCTTGAAGTTCGCACCTTCCCAGAAGTCAAAAGGATTGACAGGGGTTTCATCCTTGAAAGCAGGCTGCATTGCTTCCATGCACTTATCAAAGATTTTCTTACCAAAACGATAGAGCATAACCTTGCCCTCGTTCTGAGGATTGGAAGGGTCTTCGACAACAAGGATGTTTGCAAAATACTGCAACTTACGCTTCTGACGGCGAGCAATCTCCTTATCAGATTCAACGCCTGAATTCCAGTATGCAGAGTTCATTTCTGATACGGGATCATTCTGACCAACGGTGGTGAGAGAGTTCTCAATATACCACTGACCAGTGGGGCCCTGAAACGCATGGTTCCAGACCTTTGCCCAAGGAAGGTCTTCACCCTCGACTGCTGGAAGGAAGCGAAGAACGGCATAACCGTTACCCGTCTTATCTACCACAGGCTTCCAAAGGCGGTCATCCGTATAGGACTTCTTTTCTTGGGGGGCGTTTTCAATTTGAACTGCGCCGAGCAGTTTGTCCAAAGAACTGGACCTCTTTAGTGTATCTAACGACATATGTATCTCCTTATGTATCGTATGTTAACGTATGTTAATAATATTATTATATACAGTTTTAGTAGGAATGTCAAGTACCTTCTTGAACAAACCTGATTCTATATATACTTTTATCATCTTGACGAAAGTTGACAAGGACATTCCATGCAAGCCCAATTCTCTCCTCTTCAAGTAGATTTGCCATATGGCCATGATATAATTGGGATTGAAAGACTAACATGGAATTCTGTGTACAGGGAAAAGACAACTTTGAAGATGTGCTTGGATTTCCCTGTTTAAAGTGTTCAGTGAGTGATATAAAAGGTTCTGCTTCATTCTTCACCTTATGAAAATCAAGAGGCGGATGGCCATCCAACGATTTCAAATAATATGTTCCACTGATAATTGAGTTGGAATGATTATGAACCTTCTGTTCGTCGCCCTTTCCACTGATGTTTATCCAGCTCTCTGAAAAGAAAAACTCTTCATACTCCAGACCAAGTTCATTGTCAAGATAATCTTTTACTTGCATCTCTATCCATGTCGCAATGTCCTTTAGCGATGGGTCAAGTAATATGTTTATAAACTTCTCAGTTCTCAGTTTTGTTGAACCCTTATAGGTTTCATACGAGAACGATGACAAATCTATATTATCATAGAATGGGATTGGGCTGATGTATTGTTTTACAATACCAGCGGGGAATATAGGAACACCATTTATGGCCATATTTTAAACTCATCACAAAATTTTTCTTTAGTAGTGTATGTTACATTATTCAATTGAATAAATTCCTCTTTGGCATCTACCCAGAAAAACTGTACATCCTTGAACTCTCTAAAAACAGTTTGCATTTGGTTTTGCCAATTCAGTGAATTGAAACCTTTTGCATCACTGGGCAAATAATTATCTGTCCCTTTATATATGTTGTTCAACGGCTCATCGTATGATGATAAGTCAAACCCTAATATATAAATCTCTTTTGATTCGTGCTGACATGCTAGATGAAGTGCGGTGTTACCCGTTGACCATCCAACAGGAAATTCTATAGGATTGACATCATCGTTGTCTCTTAGATATGTAATCCAGATACCAACATCCTTCTCCATCTTCATCTGAAGGTCTTTCATGTCTAGCTTTGGATTCATCTGAATTGCAGCCTCAATTCTCTCATGTAATGAAACAGGGTCTTTACCTGATATCACACATTGTTCTGTATGATTACCAACCCTCTCTGTTCTGTGAATAAAAGATTCTGGTATATCATATCCCATCAACATCATATCAGATATTTCAGCTGGAACAGGACTCCAATTAGAAAAATGTAATTGCATTGTATCTTGACATTCAGATGCTTGATATATCTCTTGTTGCATACCATAGTCAACAGCAACTAAGTGGTCAGTATAGAAGTCACGATAGACTGCATTGCAACCCCATAGAGTTACATTTTTATCAACGCCAGACCACCTGCTTTTCTTTTCAATCGTCCACATGTACTTCATCCAACGGCGCGATTCACCATTACCTATAACGATAGTTGTCATAATTCACTCATCAACGGGAAAATCTTTGCGATCTCTTTGGCACAGGCCACAGCAATATCCTGATGTTCCTTCTGTGTACCATTAGCACTGCGTAGGTCAATGTAGTGTACCCATGAGCGCAGTGTACCATTCATGTATAAACGGGATACAGTCATACCCTCTGGGAGAACTGCCCGTGCTTGTTCCTTTGCAATACCATTCTCAATAGCCCACTCATAGGTTTTCTTTGCTGCCCACCATATTTTCATCTGTTGCATACGGAATTTTTCATTCAGACGGCGTTGTGGCTCATCAGTAGGGTCAAAATCAATGCTGTTCTGTCGGTTCGTTGTATCTTGAAACCGTGCGTCCCGTGTCTCAAAGGTTAAGTCTTTTGTGGGGTCAGCATATCGTTGACTGAACTCTTGAAATGAGAACGAACGATGACGTAGTATCTGTCGTGCAATGTCTCGCGTTGTCTCAATCTCAATACAAGCATTAACCATCTCTAGAGGTGACCAGTGCTTATTCTTAATCAAATACTTGATAAGTTTCTCACTGGTTTCCTTGTTGTTCTGATTGTCGGGATTAGATACCCTAGCACAGTATGCGATAAGCTCCTGTACGTCATCAACACCGATAATGTTATCGGGTTGTGTATGTGATATCAATCTTACTTTCACTTATTCATCTTTCAGTTCTTCTGGCCACTCTGAGCGGGTAGTATAATGTTTTAACATCGTTTTGACAGCATCTAGAAATTTTTCATTATATTCCAAATCTTCTTTTTGATAATCCATTGGATTCTCAATAGTTTTTTGTTCTTTAATTTCCTGTTTAAGAATACTATATTGGTCAAGCATTCCGGCCACGATAATGCGATCAACTGTTTCAAAATCTATATCTACATTTTTAAGTTTAAAGTCAATATTCATTTGATCTGATTTTCTTTCAAATATTTTATCAAAGCTTCCCTGTGTGTCTTCTTTTTAATACCAGAAAAACGCATCTTGGTTCCTTTGATAAACTTTTTTGGTTTCGTTAAGAATTTATCCAATGTACAATCATCCCATATAATATCAGATTTCTTCATTGCTTTTGAATATCTAAATTTCTTAACTGAACCAGCTTTCTCACCGAAGATGTTACCCAAAGACGGGCCAATTTTATTCTTCGTAAATGAATGACATGCCGTACATTTTTTGAAAACCTTTTTGCCGTTTACCGTTGCGGAATTTGCGACATTTGTCATCATCAATACTGCTACAAAAATCATTAGGAATTTCTTCATAATATATCTTTCGGAAATGGTGCCCTCGCACGGATTTGAACCGCGAACCTATTGCTTACAAAGCAATTGCTCTGCCGTTGAGCTACGAGGGCAAACCATTTACCTGTTAGAGTTAAACTGCCTTTGAGGTTTGTTGAAATTCCTCTGCGGGCGGCTTTGGTGGCGATTTGCAAGTTTCTCAACTCGCTCGAACAATTGCCTGTTCCTCGCATCAAGTTCAGAGTTGTCCCACTTCAGGCTCTTCACTTCTAGTTCTAGTTCTCGGCACCGTGCCTCAAAGAACCCTTCTACTCGTACTGCATTTTCTTCCATCAATTGGACTCCTCTATAAGTTTCAATAGTCTTATCTTATACTGTTCTCGATCAATTGTCAAGAACCTTTCATAATTATCCATCAGATTTCTTAAATCAATCCATATAATATCGTCCTCTAATTCTTTATTCCAATTGGGGTCAAAGTTGACCAGTTCATCCAGTACAATCACTGTCTCTAACGACACGCGGCCGCCTAGAAACTCTTTCATTAATTTAGGGTGTTGGCCATTCTCTACTACGAACAAATCCTCAAACGCATCTACTAGAGGTTTCATCTCCACATCAAACAAGTTAAAGAACCCTTGTCGTTTCAGTTTCCATGACTCATAGTTCTCATTACTGAAGTTAGCAATGTAGCCCTTCTTGTCCTTGATGAAATTTGCGACGAAGTAGTTTTGGATTTCTAACTCTGTCTTGTACTTGTGTGACAACCTAACGAAGAACGACCTGTCCTTGCGTTTATAGAAGGTTTCGCGTTTGATACGGGTCTTGCCTTTGTATGTTACAAAGTCATAGTCGCTCTTACCAAAATGTGCTTTCATAGCACAGTACATAAGATATACGTCAATCGGTTCCATTACAGATACGCTTTGATACCCAATCAGTTAAAATGCAGGGGATTAGCCCGTGAATAAAAAGAACAATACCCATAGACCATGAATGAACAAGATGTCTAAAATAGGTGGTGTTCTGTTCCTTGAGATGTTTCATTAATCCATAAACTTTTTGTCTTTGATTAAATGATATAATCTATGTTTGATTACAGTGAAAAACAGAACAAACAAATTATTTGCTGTATATTTTCCATTTGGAACTTTCAATTCATATATCATACTGGAAGCTGCGCTTGTCTAGGTAAGAAGTTCAAGTCTCTTGCGTTTGCTTCGATTTTTTCTTTGAGACTTTTGGAAATAAGATTGCCCACTGTGTCGGGTTCAAGGTCATTACGTTGGCAGTAGTCTAGTACTGCTTCCATATGCGTAATATTCTTTTCTTTGGCTACGTTCTCAATATTCATTGAGAAGGTCTTCGATGTATTAAAAGTCATTAGTGGCATTGATAATCTTGTTTGATAGAGTGGGAATTCCCATCCCGTTAAAGTTGAGGGGCTAACCGTGGACCCCTCACGGATGTGTTACGGCATCACCCGTTGTTGAATTACCTTACGCGGTGGCGCGGTAACCAGCAGCAATCACAGAACGTGTTGCCGTACCCAAACGATACTTGCTATAAGTCTCGCCATCATACGTGCTAACACGCTTGTTGAGATATACAGGATATCCCTGCATACGAAGAGAACTGACAAGTGCCCGGGCATTCTTAACGCCGTAACGAGCGCTAATCTGCTTAGCAGTAAGTTCAGTTCCATTCTCAAGTGCGGCAACAACCTTAGCTGCCTTTGTAGTATTAATAGTCATGTAGAAATTCATCCTTTCGAAGATGATGTTTTTGACAATATTGTCAGACACAAAGTGTTTCGTCTGGATTTCACAGACTCATCAGTGACATTGTTTATAGAGTATAACATAGTAATATGTATTTGTCAATACCCCTTTTCAATAAAGTGATGGGTATTCTGTTGCAAGGAACCCACCGAACCCCGAAAGATTATGCTGCTAGAGCATAATCCCCAATGTATGCATTATCGTTTGCATTTACTAATTTGACCAATTACGGAGTCACCCGACAATTCTCCACTCATCTATTCCAGCCTGTCGATCCTATTTCGCCCCCATCAAAAAGAGATTTTGCCATAACCCAAAATCAGAGCAATGATACCGGCAATCAATATAATATCGGCACATATGCTCCATGTGATGTACAACTTAAACATTACCACCGATATTTTTTTTACTTGAAGGTTCTTCATCTGAATCTCCTAACATCTCTATTACCATACCAATCTCCTTTTGGTGGAGGCGGCGGGTACTGCCCCCGCGTCCAGTGCAGTTTTCAATTCGTATCATCAAATTGTATTATATTTATACCACATTAGGGTTAAAAAGTCAAGTACTTTATTCTCATTCCTTTGATTTTTTCGGGGGGCGAAACTACAGCTCCACCCTTTCCTTGGTTGATAATACACGCTATTCCACCCATTTGTTCTACTACGGTAGTTGTGCCTGTATTCACGTTTATATATAACATAACATTATTTCCCCGTCCTGCGTCAATCCATGCAGCATACGGAACTTCATTAAACTCTACAATTTTGTCAAAAACTGCTCTCTTGGGCCCACATATCACAGGTTTACTTGTCACAAAAAAATCCGGCAGGTTTTCTATATCTTCTGTATCTGGAATTGTTTCTTGCGCTAATAAGGTTTGGTTACCCAGCAGCAGAAACACTAAACCAATTAATAAATATTTCATTATATATCCCTTAAAGAAACTTAATCCTCATTTTTATCTTTATCTTTTGCATCGGGGTCTTCCTTAGCAACATCCTCATCTCCAACGACAAACCCATAATCATTCTCCCTTAGAAATGCACGAATTTCTGAAATAGGCCTAGACCATGCGATATGAGGAATAATATTTCCATATCCAAATGCACCTACCATAGAAGGAACGCCGATCATTTCATACCTATCTCTAGATTTACTATACGCCCATAGAGAACCACCACTGTTACCAAAGATAATAGGAGCACTGGACAGATAGAGAGCCCGACCTTTCGCATCCTTACCACTGATACCACTTAATAGTCCTTCAGTTGGATAAGGTGGATTCGACATACCACTACCTACTGCCCAAGTCTTTTGAAATAGATATGGCCCACCAATATCCTCTGGCCAGAGAGTTGCAATATTCTTTATAACCCTCTCCTTATCATCTAAACGTAAAAGAGCTAAGTCCCTGTGTTTGTCCCATACAACAATACGAGCAACCCGGCCAGTTGTACCTATCGCAGTGCTATAGTCATTATAATCCCACAACCTAACATGAACTGGTCGTCTAGTTTCTTTCTGTAACATCTTTTGTTTCTTCGGATCAAACTCTTCTTCAATACTTACAGCAGAAGCAATAACATGGTGGTTGGTTAGAACAAGGGTCCAAACCTTTTCATCCTTCCAAGATTCATGTTTTCGCTTTCCACTAAAAATAATGGTGCCCGAACCCTGGCCATCAGAAAGGTCAACCATAACTGTTGGATAAAGCATCTGTGTAATTTTCTTTACTGGTGCTTCTGTTTCTGCATGTACTGTTGATATCTGCGGCAACATTAATAACACATTTCGTTAATTTATTGAACATTTTCCTCACTCCATATATTAATTGTCTCTGACAATCTATTCAAATATTCTTGTTTGTCCTTGATGAATTCTTGTACTGTTCCATCTTCCGTAACTACTAAAATCACCACCTGAGAAATTTCTATACCTGTTCGTTCCCCAAACATCTCTGCATACGCAGAGCCTTGGATATAATAATTCTCATTCCACTCGTCATTTTTTTCTTTTGTAGAAGTTTTAAAATCTATGATGGATAGTGTGCCTTTATACTCTGCAACGCAATCAACTCTACCAGCTACTTTATATTTATCACTATATAATCCCGCCTCTTGTGCATATATGTCGTTTATATGACATAATGCTTCATTTCTAAGTTGTTTGAATAAACACCAAGGGAGAAAATTTTTCTTATGTTCTTTAAATTTATCAGGCCATGCAGATTCCATATTGTTGAGGTAATCCTCACACATATGGTGAACCTTTGTGCCGCGAGCTGCAGCAGTTCTTGATATATGGTTAGCAACTTCATTGCCTACACGTTTACGCCATTCCATCAATCCCTGTTTGTTTCTAACCGATAGCACAGTTGTGATTGAGGGATACTTGTTACCCTCTGGTGTCTCATATAGACGTACACCATCCGTGTTTGTTGCCGTTATAGGTTGCAACTCAACTGGTACATGATTAAACATTATATTAACGCACGAATTCTTTCAACTAGTCTGTCTGCTCGATTGGTCACTTGTCGATACCAACTGCTATCAACCATCTCATCTGCGGCGGCGTTCCAATCGCGGGAATCCACACCACGTTTCATACCCTTAAATTTGCTCAAACGAGGGCGGCCCATATTAAACATCATGTTAGCAATTACTTGTTGAGCTTCTTCTGGTAAATCATAAAAGTCTTCGTATAGAATGGAGCAGTCTCGCAGGACGCTCTCGCAATCTTGTTCGAAGACTTCAATAACCCTATCTTCATCAATATCTGTGCCCACAGACCAACCATTTTCTGGATCGTGTGATGTTATCAAATGGCCGATGCCAAAAGTAGCATATCCAAGATGATCTTTATAGACCTCATATTTGACGCCCTCATCAATTTCAAGTTGTTCTCTGAGTTTTTCTAAATCCATCATTCCATTCCTATTCCAAGTTTAATCTTATTAATCAGATAACTACGCACGAACCCAGAGCGGACAATATCGCCAATCGTAAACTCTGTACAGTTAAACTCTTCCATCTCATTGAGGATACGAAGGAAGTCATGTAGACCATTACGTTCATTAGTTCTCTGTAAATCAGTTTGATCAAAATCACCACAGAACATGATTTTAGAATCCTGGCCAACGCGAGTGGTAATCGTATCCAGTTCGTGGAAGTTCATGTTTTGACATTCATCTACTATAATGATTGCGTTATCAAATGTCAACCCCCTTAGAAAAGAAGTTGATAGAAAAAAGAGTGTTCCCTGTCCCTTTAGCCGGTCATACAAATTATTGAAGGCCTGCTCATTAGGTTGCTCAAACATGAACTGAACCATGTTCTGATACGGCACCTGATACAGTGCAGCCTTGTCTTCCTCATCACCCGGCAAGAAACCAATCTCGCGTGTTGGGATGAGAGAGCGCACTAAAATCACTTTCTCGTACTTGGTCTTCAAATCCAAGACTGATTGTATAGCAAGATACAACGCACAAAACGTCTTGCCTGTGCCAGCAGCACCGAACAAAAATTGGTTCTTATCCTTTTTATATGTATCAAACACCACCTTCTGATTATCAGTGATGGGTTTGACTTCAACTAGATTAATGTGATTAATTTCTTTATTTTTCTTAACACTTGCCATTACATATCCTTACTGAAAAAGTGAGAGAGAGAGGAGTACGCGGGCCCCTCTCTCTCTGATGCATAGGCGGATTGACTTCCAAGCTTGCAGGACGCTGTGCATCCATGCTGAAGTATGATATTTCTCGCCCGCATCAATTCTATTTATATTAAATTGCATTATGTTTTTATAATGTTTTCTTTCTATTTGCAGAGAAACCATCACGAGCAACTTTCGTTGCATGTTTACTAATTGTGCTCCTCGTTTTAATTTCTTGGTGTGTTTGTGTACTGCCGCCAAATCTATCTGCAAGAGGAGAGCCAGGATGTGCCCCAGCAATCCGTTGCATATTCTCTGTAAAGCCGCCATCTACCTTTGGACCGGCGCCCATGATATGATCTCCAGCAATTACGAACCCGCCAGGGATTTGACTGATGTGAGAATTGTCCTCTAGGAACTTCTCTCGTTCATCATTGGATATCATATCATCCCATTGTTTTTTAGTTTTGCTATCATAAAATGTGTATGTGGGCATTATATGTCTAACTCCAATTGTCGTAAATCAGTTTCAGTAAGCAGTGCTACCTTACGTTCAAGCTCTCCAATCCTTTTTTCAAGGGAATCTTTGGTGTCTATGATTCGTTCTTCTTTCATTCGACTACCCATGTAATCCCAGTAAGGTTCTCTGTTCATCTGTTAAACCCCCCTCAATATATATAGGATTTCCAGAAAAGTAATCTGTCCAGAATTCTCCTATAACAGTTGATATATCTTCTATGTCAAAATCATAGTTTTCCAGACGATATTTCTTCTTATAATGGACGCAAGCCCTATCATAAACATCCTGTTCCATGTCATTCATCTTCTGATGCCTCCTTTACAACATTTCTTCGTACTAATTCAATTTTTTGATCTTTCGTCCATTCACTAAGATAATCATTATCCTTATCAAATAGGTCAAGCATATCGGCTTCATTCATTTCAACAGTGTCAACAATATATTCTCCCATGTACTCCTGTGAAAACTCTTCGCACTCTCCAGATGAAACTGTATCGTTTGCCCATTCAACGGTGTCAACGGGAAGGTCGGGATTCAATTTCTGCAAATCATCGCGGTGCATTACATATCTCATACGATGCGATGTAATAGTAGTAACAACAACATAATCTTTATCAGTCATCAGCTTTCACCGCCATCATCTTGCCAATCGTCATCAGGAATGTCATCATCTATATCTAATGCCTCTCTCACTTTCGCAACAAGATTCTTATAGGTAGCATAAGAGCCACCTATCCATTCACCATCTTCAAACTCACGAATTTCTATATTTCCTGCTGGTCTACTTTGACCATCAATAGAGGGTTCACCCTCTTCCATTAACGATATTTCAATGTGTTTCATCTTTCATCTCCACTGCCGCCGAGCTTTCCTCGCTCCATACGACTAGCAAGTTTGTCTATATTTGCCTGAGCAATTTCTTCTAGAGTTATGCCAAGATCATCTGCAAGTGCAGAGATATACCACAACACATCACCTAGCTCAAGACCAACGCCGACCATAGAATTGCCATCGCGCATATGTTTCTTAATCTTCTCTGCAACCTCACCAGCTTCACCGCACAACCCAAGTGTGGGATAAACAACCTTTACATCTTCTGGATACATTGCTGTTGAACGTGCGAATTCTTGATACTCATCAAATGTCATTTTTGTTTCCACTTATAAAAAATATGATCTTCAATTTCGATTGTGCGTTTCTTGGTCTTTGCCCAGGATGGCTGCACATAGTCAGCATGATAAAATTGTGCTCCATCAGTTATATCTATAAACTGAATTTCTCCCGAAAGAAGCGCTTCAGCAAAATTCGACATTAGTTTATAAGTTTGTTTATCTTTTGGATTGTCAGATTTACCATCGCACCACCAAGAAAATTGACAGCGATGTTTGATAGGGATTCTTATATTCTTATTTTGCCAAGATGGTCTTGATGGCCCCTGTTTTATTACATCACAAATAGTGTTTGGAAATCTCTTGTCATTAACACGATTAAGTACAACAGCAGTAACCGCCAACCAACCAGCGGTTCCTTGATTTCTTGCTTCATAGTACATATTTTTAGCAAGACATTGTGCTGATGCTATATGAACATCAGTAGATTCAACTGATCTAGTTTTTCCCTTTGTAGGAAAAGAAGTTGCTATAGTTACAGAAATAACTGCCGTTGATACAGCAGTTATTAAAACTTTTGTTCTAAATTTCACATTTCACCCAATTGTTCAGTGATATACTGCCGGGCATAATTTTTTGCTGTCACAGTCTTAAAGTACATACCAGCATCCTCAACAATCTCATCGATAATGAAGTCAGAAACCCCCTCACCATAATCGTATCCGTTGCAGAACTCTTCAATGTCCAACATATAATTTTTCATCTTACTCATTTTAAACCTCTTCCATCATATCATCATTATCAGCTATATTGGCCTTTTCACAGAAGCGAACAAACAGACCTAACTGTTTTCCAAACGCCTCGATTTCCCAAGGATAATCCCAATAATCCAAGTCGTTCATGTCGTATTTTGTTTTCATGAACCGAACCTTGCCGGGAGTTGCATATTCATACATCTCATTTTTTGCCCACTGTTTTATGTGAACCATCTCATGGGCAAGGGTGATGAGCATGTTGCGAATTTTCGAACCGCAATCAATTTCAATAGTGAACTCTTTAGGCCGATAGGATTCATCTTCCCAAATAGCAGTTCCTTCGGTGTTTTCATCTTTGAACATATTTCGCTTCAATTTGATATTGAGCTCGAGATTGTTAATGAGTCTCTTACCCATCAATTTTTCAGCGTAGAACCAAGTCGCAGCCGTGATCAACTCACGAACCGCCTTGTTTGAACCTGTAACTTTAACTAGCATGCGTGTCTTTACCCAGAATTACACCATCTTCGGGACTATGAAAAACACCTAGAAAGCGTTCTTTCTTGACGACTACATCCTTGAAGTCCCACCGTCCAAGGCGAACCTTGTCTCCTTCATACCCCTTAAACTCAGCAATATATTCAGTTTTACGTTTACCATATCCGTGAATATAACAAACCAAGGTTCCGACAGGCAGTTCGCAGTCAGTCTCTTCTAGGGGTATATACATATCAATCTCTCTGTTTTCTCAGTTTATACCTTATTATATACCATAAAACAGGGTTTGTCAAGGGAAATCGTCATCGCTAAGTCATTGATTCTAAAGGAAACTTAAAAAAAGTTACCCGGCAGCAAGGCCAGGAGCTTGGGGATAGGTATTATTATCTATAACCATGTAATTATCATCCCAATCAAATGCCTCTTTGACCACGTTCTCAGACAAGCCCTTATATTTTTGGTGTAGAACTTTGTCCTTCGCTGCAACAAGAATATCAGCTTCATCTGGATGTAGACTCTCCAACAACGCAACAAACATCATCTCACGTTTGTTTTGCGCTAATGTAGGATTACCGCCCTCAATATAATGGTATAACTTACGAGCTTCATACGAAAGATTGTTATGCTCCGTGCCTTCTGGAGCCTCATTTGGCTTATAAGGAACCTCTCCTTCTGGAAGGGCCCATTTGATTTTGGGGTCAAATGAAGATTTAATCACCATACGGAGCGAGTCCGTTTGATATTGCCTTAGAAAGGCAACCTTATCTTTTTTTGATTTGAGTTTTGATACCTTATCAAAAATCTCTGCGAAACTTAAAGTGTATGTGTCTATTGCCATTAGAATTCTCCTATCGATTCAACGAGGCTGCGTAACCTCTTTTGTGTAAAATAATTTAGTAGTTTGCTTCGGTCGCCTTCTGGGGATTCTTGATATTCCTTGAGAATTTCTACAAACAACTCAGGGGGCGATTCCTTCAGATCAATCAGTTTCTTGTTTCTCTGATAATTGCGCTTGACCTCATCGCTGGGAAATTCTCCCCCAACCATATTTTGGATTTTCTTCTTACTCAGGGGTTTTTGTCGAAGGCCATCTACAAAGGTATTGTCTGGGGATAACACATTAGGAATGCCATCACTGCTGTCACCCCTCAAAACATGTTCATCCAGATAAATGTAAGGATCAATTCCATTCACAAATTTCTTGGTAATTGTGCTGTACTGTGTAACATTACGGAACTTCTGTAACTGAATGAAATCTTTATCCCCTGACAAGATCAATGTCTTGCCGTTGTCAAACTCCAACTCACCACATAGTGCAGCAATGATATCATCTGCTTCAGCACCATAGACCTCTAGATGTTTGTAGGGGAAGAACTCTTTCAACTCTGCTTTGACCGCATTCAGCACTTCGAAGATAGCATCCCAATCTTTATTATCGGATTCTCTGCCCTTCTTGCGACTATATTTATACTCAGGGTAATAATCTCGCCGCCAATAGTGTTTGGAATCATAGCACAGAATCAACTCACCATACTCATCGCAGAACCTCATGCGATACATGCGTAGGGAATTGAGGATCATATGGCGAACCATATCCTCATCGGGCTTGGTCTGCTTGGTTATGTGCAGATGCATCATTACGGATGCAACTGAAATCTGGTTCATATCAACTAATATCATAATTATTCTTTCATTCTATTTAGTAATCACTGTAGCATTGAAACTCATCATACGCCGTTCGCCTTCAACTGAGAATGGATATACTAGATGTTTCAACCAAGCTGGAAATAATAAAAATTTACCCACCTCTGGTTTAAATTTTAGATTGTCACTCCGAAACGGTTGAGCTTCACCAAAACCAAACTCAATTAATCCCTTTGCTGGATAGTGGTCTTTAAAATCTTCTTCCCACTCATCATTCATTCCTTCTGGAACCTTGAGATAAATACCAGCAGAGAAATCAGCATTGTGGTGGTGAAAAGGATTAAAGTCACCGGCAAACTGACTAACCACCCAACTTTGAGTAAGATGAATGTTAGCTAAAGTTGGTTCTGTTCCCGTTGCCAATCGAGTCCAAGGATTATTTCTCTTGTGTTCAATCATATAATTTAGATAGTCTAGGCATCCCTGTTTCATTGTCTTGAACAGAAATGCTCTATCATCCTTATCAGCAACAGGAATTTGAATTTCTTTAGTTACTTTGCCAACAAGCTTGTGTGACCAATCCCACTTTTTACTCTTTGCATCACTAGACAGAATATCATCTGATACATCATTAACAATGCGAACAAACCTATCTGGAACCGTTGTCTCTAGGATTGTTGGACTGAATGGTTCATGAAATTTCTGGGTCATCATCATCATCAACTTCTTCTAATATATTAGCAAGTTTATTAATAGTATCAAAATCAACTTCTGTTTCAACAGTATTATCTGGGAGAATTATGATATCAACAAACTCTTCCATGAACTTATGAGTTGGATGTTCCAGCTCCAAGTCTCTGTAAATAGAGCCCTGCACCAGCTCAATAACCATCGACATATCACGAACAAAAGAATTTTCAGAAATATCTATACCGTTCTCGCTCATCGTATGTATCATCTGCACAATTAAGCTCTCAGATAGCTCTTCAGCAAACTGAAGCTTCTGACGTAAAGCAACAACATCCTTATCAGGAAGTTTTACTTTTCTTCCGCTTTTTACGAGCCACGGGCCCTTTATCACGTTCTCCGCCGGCGGTGTCTCTTGATCGTTCATATCCGATTTCCTCTTCAAGCATTTCTTGTGTATAAGTACATCCCATATCTGGGTAAAAAGTTCCTACATCTCTTTTCACTTCGCCCTTCTTGGGCCCATACCAGTAGTATCCTAATGCAGTGCAACGATTACGAATCTTACTCTGTTGTTGCTCACCATAGAACATATCAACCCAATCGCCATCACGAAGATATCTTTGCATATTGCGAATGTAACCTTCATGGCTAGAAAGTCTTGCGTCTGCGCCTTTGACCTTCTGTCGGACAGCTGCACGTTCAGACTTTGCATATTCTTGTTGAACCTTGATCCATTGCTTGACCTTCATAGGATTTAGCTGGTGATCATCGGGTAAGTTACGCAAACTCTCATGAATACCAGACTTACCATAATCAGGATTCTTTGCGGCTCTTACTTCTCTCGCTTTTGCAAGACGCTCTGATGCTGCAACCTTCTGCTCCTCAGACATAGGTTTGCGTGGTTTGCGTTTCTTAGGCGCTTTCCACTCACTGTTGTCTGTAGTAACAGTTATTTTCTTTCGTGCCATGTTGTATTTATCCCTTTATGAAATATTGAAAGATGCCGTTGAGAAAGATTGCACATGCAACCGCATTCACAACAATTAGTGACCTATCGTTCCAGAGAATTGCTACCCACAACCAACCAGAAACCCCTATGAACTGTAGAAACATATTGTAGGGATATAGATTGTTTGTAGTAAAAATCATTGCAGCGATCAAAACCAATGACGATACCCACTTCAACCACCAACTTAATGGATGTTGATGTTTGAGAGGCGTCGAAGTCTTAGAAGGATTCTCATGATCCTTTAATTCCATTAGATCAATATCCTTGTTCTGCTATTTGTTTTGCAGCCTCTTTTTTTGCTCGACGTTTTGCCGCTGCAATAGAATGTCTGCGTTTTTCACCCTTGGAAACATAGTGTTGCCGTTCTCTTAACTCAATGAATAAACCACTTTCCAATAACTTCTTTTTCATAATACGCAATGCCTGATCGATATTATTATTTCTCACTTCAATCGCGTTTTTATCACTTTTAATATGTTTCATTTTATATTTCCTTTTCTTCAGAATAGTATATATTTTTTAACTCAAATAAATCAATGCACTTTTGGCATCCATTGCATGGTTTTGACAAACCAGTAATCCACTTTTTGTTATTCTTATCCCTCTTAGCCCTAACAATATATAGTTCGCAGTTCGACAAATCATCCACATCGATAATCTGCAATGCGTTTTTGATTGCGTGAATTTCAGCATGAAAAAACACGGCATGAGCGTTCTTGCAGAACTTAGCTTGAAAGGGGTGCGACTTTTTATGATTGTATCCGTAAGATACGACTTTACCTTTGCGAACCACAGAGGCAGCAATTCTTGCGCCGCGAACAGGTTCTACTGACTGTGCAAGTTTGAAGATTTCATCGAATATCTTAGTATTCATGATTATAATTATATACTAGTTTTTATAGTTTGTCAAGGTTCTTTGGTTTACCAACGAGCTTTCTTAACCATCCGACAATCATAAACCATTTCGGTGTAATAATCACCATAATAGTCTTGTATCGTGCGAGGCCATGTCTTACAAACCTTAACCCACCGATGGCGGCGGTGATGACGGCGGTGATGCCGATGGCTTCGTCTTTCCTGCACAATAACTGTTTCATGGCCATGACTGTTATTACTAATTATAACACCCAGCACTGTCCCAAATATCATAGGACCAATCCAATTATTTCCACCACCATGGCGGCCGCCCGCCTCTGCGATAGCAGGACTAAGCATCATTGCTGCGGTGGCACACCCAATCAGAAACTTCTTCATAACTTTCTCCTTATTTCTCATCACGCCCTCTTTACCTTCTTTGTCAACTTCTTTGATTCCCTCAGAGCCTTTGCAATCAACTCTGATACAGGAATAAGTTCCTTGTCGCCATCCTTATCGAGCGCGGTTGCAATAAAACCATCTTTTTCTAGAGATTCTAACAAAGATGCAATCACATTTTCAATCATATTCTTGCCGGAAACGTATTTCCCGGCATAGTATGCGGCCGCAAGGCATCCTGTCGCAATCATTGTGTGTATATAAGTGTCCATTAAAACTATTTATCTCTGTAATTTTCCATCTATATACAGTATATACCATGTAAGAAGATTTGTCAAGGATTAAATTCACTAAATTTCATATAAAAAAACTGACGAACACGCCAACCATAAATCCTATAATAAAGGATAATGCACAATGTTTTAGCATATCACTGTCAAACCATAATGGTACATTTTTAAAATATTTGTCTGACGCCTTATGTCCTGTCTTCATTGAAAAATAATTTTTTGACATAATTTACTCCTTTGGTTTATAAATGGTCACCAGCTCTTCTTTACCCTTTACCTTAATTTTATCTAACTCTACACCCCTCAAATCCTCTGGTAATTGTTCCATCGTATAAGAGGAAAATATCGTGTTGACTATACCTCCGCTGTCTTTCTGGTAATTACGAGTTGCAGCTTCTAGTCTGGCTGCAAGGTTGACCGCATCACCAATCACAGAGTAATCAAATCGGGAGTCACTTCCCATGTTACCCACAATACATGTTCCAGTATTCACGCCGCTTCCTATGTTAATCTCTGGAAGTCCCTTATCCATGAACGACTGCTTCAACGCCTCTGTCTCTATCGCGCATTCAATGGAAGTCTTAACTGCCATCTCTGCATGATTCTCACAATCCAATGGTGCGTTCCAGAAGGCCATGATACAATCACCCATATATTTATCTACCGTGCCGCCGTTTTTTAGCACAATCTTGGTCATGCGATTGAGGTAGTCGTTGATGCACTCAACTAATCCCTCTGGGTCATCGTTGTTCTTGTAATGCTCAGAGATAGGCGTGAATCCTACTATGTCCATGAATAGGAAGCTCATCTCTCTGCGTTCACCACCTAACTTGAGCAGTTCAGGATTCTTCTGCAATCTTTTAACCATCTCTGGTGCGAGGTAATGCTCGAACTGCTTCTTGATTTGTAAACGCAGCCTCAGTTCTTCCATGAACCGTAGGAATGCTGCAATAGCCCAAACCACAAACATGGTAAGAACAGGATAAGACCAATCTACCAGATAGTTATATTCAGTGAACAGGTATGCTGAACCATAGAACGAACCCGCAAGAAATAATGGTAACAATATCGCTCCAAACCACCATGTGAGTGTGAGAACAACCACCGTCAGAATTAATGCACCCACACCACTGACCGCTAATTCAGCAAGATTAGTCCAAAATGGGCGAGTTATATTTCGTCCTGTCATCATGGTAGCAAGTGATGCACCTATAAGATCATGCGACTGTATGACCCCTACAGGGGTTGCTACAGGACTTTCTAGACCAGAAGCAGTCATACTCAGTATAACAATCTTACCCGTCAAGTCTGGCAATTTATCATGTAGTGAGTAGGTCTTTGTTCTCCACTGAAAATCCAACCATATGTTACCATTAGCATCTGTGTCAATCATCTTATACTTTGGTATGCGTAACTTCTCCACACCAGCAATACCCGTCTTCATCTGAAACGATATATCGCCCGAAGCCATGCGTAGAATTTCCATACTCATTGAAGGATACAATACACCATTAACTGATACTACCAGAGGCATACGTCTAACTACGCCATCTGCTTCTGGTGCGACAATCATCATACCGACAGCCTTTGCGCTCTTTGCGAATTCTGGTATGGGCCCAACTGCACCTGAGTAACGATATACCCAAGGTTTCCAATCTGCTCCTATAGAAGCAACACCGCGCACTACACCAGATGCGCTACTGTCGTTCGTGGGTATCTGGCCAATGATAGTAGGAGTTTGTTTTAGCATATCAGCAAAGAACTTGTCTTTCCCGCCGCGATCTGGGTCTGCGAATAGAATGGGAACAACGACCAGACCAGCTCCTGCCTGATAGAGTTTGATAATCTCTTTACCAAGTGTCTCTCTATCCCATGGCCACTGACCACGTTTTCTAATTGTCTGGTTGTTAATTTCTACGGTAACTGTATTATCAAGAATTTGTGTTGTCTGATTGCGTTGGTGTTGATCCATTGCCTTCAGCCGGATCATGTCTAGAAACCAAGGGTCAGAAAATCGTATTCCACACAATACTAAAATCGCTGATAATGATATAATCCACTTTTTCATACTAATTTCCCTGAGTAATCCCCACAGTACATCCACCACTTGTTTGACAGTTTTGTGTAAGAGAGTAAGATTGGTTTGAGCTGCCTTGTTGTTTCAAAGTCAAATCTGTATGATATGTACCTGTCAAATCTATCGTAGCAGTATGAGCACCTGAATCTTTTTGAATAACAGATTGTTCGCCGCCATCAGTTCGTATAGTCATATTTAATGTTTTATTTCCGTTACCATTTTGTTTAACAAATATATCATTATTTTCACCACCATATGTATATAACTGAACATAGTGGTCAGCATTTCCAGAACCAGTTTGCTGTCCTATTTTAATCGTGTTACCGCCAGAATGTAAATCTAGATTAATAGTGTGGCCACCATATTCAGAAGAACTGGTTCCAGAACAAGACGTAGATGAACTACTCGAAAATGTAGCACCCTGACAAATATCAACATCATTGTCATTGCTTGCTATGTGAAATCCTATTCTATTTGAATCTGAACCAGTCGTATTATATTGTTTAAAATTTAAATTATTGCTTGTACCATCCAGATCACCACCCCAGTTTCTACCAGAACCCCAATACGTCACATAACTTACTGTATTATTATTACCCTCTTGATGAATATCAATTGTATTATCGTCATGCGCCATCGTAAAATTGACAGAGTTATCTTGCCCATCTTGAGTGATAGCTATCGTTGTATCATCACTGGTTGCTATCTGTTCAATGAACACGCTGTTGCCAGCATATGCAAAGCTACTCAGACTGATAGATATTAATAATATTAGAAGCGTCTTCATCTCTAGTTGTTATCTCCTGTACAGGTATTCCGCCCTGTGCTAAATTGATTGTATATCCATAGTCGTTTATCAAATCTAAATCTATAGTACCGTTTCCCAGCCTTCGTATAATTCGTGTAGTGTTTCCATCTACCAGTGTGTTGACTTGTGTTACTTTATTAAATCCACTTATTCTACCGTCAAACGCTCCTGATTTTGCTTTAGCCCTAATAAGTTGATCAAGAATATTAAGAAGTAAATCAACATCCAAATCGTTGATGTTCAACTCATTAAACTCAAACAGGTCTTCTTCTAATTCATTATTATCTAAATCCTTGAACTCTAAGAAATCGATATCAAGTAAATTCTTCCTAGATTTAGATTCTTTCAATAACTCAATAATCTTTTCCTTCGGTGGCCTAATGAT
>LWDU01035220.1_pt1 | contig 20459 bp, 17 predicted proteins | sample 727161 | NCBI WGS metagenome assembly LWDU01 (sample SAMN04566230, study PRJNA314399) | hydrothermal vent metagenome | isolation source: deep sea hydrothermal plume seawater | place: Mexico: Gulf of California, Guaymas Basin | collected 2004-07-11
GAGCAGGCTGAGGGCTCTTTACAGGAGCAGGCTGAGGGCTCTTTACAGGAGCAGGCTGAGGGCTCTTTACAAGAGCAGATTGGGGACGAAGTACGGAGTTCACCTATCGAAGGGTTTGATGGGGAGATTGTCGTGGGGGAGGATAACCTGACAATTGTCGGGGAATATGCTCCGTTAATACGAAGGCGCACCTTGCTTTGGACGAGTCTTGCGACAGTCGCAATGTTGATCCTGGTGTTTCAATTTGCCTGGTCCAACAGAGATAACCTGTCGCAAAACACGAGTCTTAGACCCTATTATAAAAAAGCATTCAATCTGTTGGATCGTGAGCCGACAGCGTTCCATGATCCGGACTCTTTGTCGGCGACGAATCTGGTGATTCGAACACATCCGGAGATTGAGTCTGCCTTGATCGTAGATGCCATTTTAAAAAACAGCGGCGAGTTCAAACAGCGATATCCGGAACTCAGGCTCAGGTTTACGGATATTACGGGTCGAATTGTCGCCTCCAGGGTGTTTAAGCCGTCTGAGTATGTTGGCGGTGAAGTGACCGGGAATCGTTACATTCCTTCCAATCACGACGTCCATCTGTCAATGGAAATTGTGGACCCGGGTAATCAGGTCGTAGGTTATTCGATTACGGTCTTGTTGAACTAAAGTCAGTGTTGGTATGATGATCGACCCATTCCCCGGCAACTTCTCTTGAAACCTCTCTTGAAAATAGGTCCCTTTGAACACCCCAGTAATGTCGTGATCGCACCGATGGCTGGAGTAACAGATCAGCCGTTTAGAAACCTGTGTCGCAGTCAGGGAGCGTATTGGGTGGTGTCGGAAATGGTGACCAGTGACCATCGATTGTGGGATACGGTGAAATCCAGCCACCGGCTGAGATTTCAGACTGAGTCAGAACCGCGCTGGATACAGATTGCCGGTGGTGATCCTCGAATACTGGCCGAGGCAGCCAGGCTGAACGTGGAGCGTGGTGCCCAGATTATTGATATCAATATGGGCTGTCCTGCAAAAAAAGTCTGCAACAAAATGGCTGGATCTGCCCTGATGCGGGACGAACAACTGGTAGGTAGAATTCTCGAGAGCGTGGTCAATGCGGTGGATGTTCCTGTCACACTGAAGATAAGGCTGGGCTGGTCGCTGCAGGAAAAGAACGCCCAGGTTATTGCACGCATGGCGGAATCAACCGGAGTGCAACTATTAACCGTTCACGGTCGATCCAGGGCTTGCAGATTTACCGGGCAGGTCGACTATGAGGCAATTGGAGAGATTGTTCAGTCGGTCTCCATACCGGTCATTGCCAATGGGGATATCGACTCGGAAACAAAAGCAGCCGATGTTCTTAGCCAGACAGGAGCCGCAGCGGTCATGGTCGGTCGTGCAGCCCAGGGGCGTCCCTGGCTGGTTGCGCAGATTGACCACTACCTTAAAACGGGAAAACTGAAAAAAAGCCCGGGTTTGTGTGAGGTAAAAACCATCCTCATCTCACATATTAAGAACCTCGCGGAGTTTTATGGTGAGGTAATGGGACCTCGTATCGCGAGAAAGCACGTCGGCTGGTACTTTAGAGGAATTTCCAAAGACTATGCTGCCAAAGATTATGTTGAAAGTAGCTTTCTTCGAGAATTCAATGGCTTGAGTCATAGCCAGGAACAGATCCAGGCAATTGAAAACGCACTTATGAGGATCAATGAACGCACGGGACAAGCAGCCTGAAGCTGGAGAATAGACCATGACCGGATTCATTCAAACATCAAATGTTCGAGAATTTACTCGTGAAACCATACCTGAACCCCACCTGCCAACACTGGGAGAGTCTGTCGAATTTGCTGTGAAGGGCTACGTGAACACCATGGATGATCAACAGGTAACGGATCTTTATGAGTTGGTGTTATCTGAAGTGGAAATTCCGCTGCTTAACTGTGTCCTGAAGATGACCGAAAACAACCAGAGTCAAACAGCTTTAATATTAGGATTAAATCGCGGCACGCTGCGTAAGAAATTGAAAAAGTACGGAATGCTTTAGCAGGTTTTGCCTTGCATCTAACGGGAACTTTTTCTCACACTTGCTAGTCGTTCCTTTTGCTCGTTCGGGCGTGTAAACTTCCCACACAATTTGAGGACGGTATTTGCCGTCCTTTTCTTTTCCACTGCGGAAAGTGTTCTCAGACTGGACCGGGACTATTCCCACGCAGCCAATGGATATGCCCATGCAGAATTTCAAGATCAAGACTGCGCTGATTAGCGTTTCAGACAAAACAGGGCTGGAGGTTCTTACCCGGGAGTTGATGAAGTCAGAGGTTCAGATTCTATCAACCGGTGGAACGTATAAATTGTTGAACAATCTGGGTGCCGATGTTCGTGAAGTTTCGGCATACACCGGTTTTCCGGAAATGATGGACGGGCGGGTTAAAACCTTGCATCCAAAAATTCATGGTGGGTTGCTGGGAAGAAGGAATGCTGATGGAACCGGAATTGATGTTGAGGTGATGGATGAACACGGGATTTCTGCGGTAGATCTGGTTGTAGTTAACCTTTACCCGTTCGAAAATACAGTGGCAGATCCAAAAAGTAGCTTCACCGATGCGATTGAAAATATCGATATCGGTGGCCCGGCCATGGTTCGATCAGCTGCCAAAAATTTTGCCAGTGTCACGGTGCTGGTTGATGTCAATGACTACCTGGAAGTGATACAAGAGATGAAAGCGCTGTCCGGGTGGATCTCTTACCAGACGCGTTTTCGATTAGCGGTGAAAGCGTTTGAACATGTTGCCCGCTATGATGCAGCGATTGCAAACTATCTCGGTGCGATTGATCTTGAAACCGGTCATCGTTCGGCATTCCCAAATACCATCACGCGACAATACGTTAAAAAACAATCAATGCGCTATGGCGAAAATCCTCATCAAGGTGCAGCATTTTATGTAGAGGAAAATAGTGCTGCTGGTGTGGGTACCGCAACCCAGAGTCAGGGTAAAGAGCTGTCCTTTAACAATGTAGCTGATACTGATGCAGCATTGGAATGCGTCCAGGCATTTTCAGAACCGGCCTGTGTCATCGTCAAACATGCAAATCCCTGTGGCGTTGCAGTTGCCAGTGGCCCGCTGCAAGCCTACAAACTGGCATTCGAATCCGATACGACCTCGGCCTTCGGCGGCATCATTGCGTTTAACCGTGGTATTACCGCAGACGTTGCTGAAGAAATCATCGGTAAGCAATTTGCAGAGGTTGTTATTGCGCCTCAAATAGACGACGAAGCAAAACAGGTATTCACCAGGCGCAAGAATGTTCGAATTTTAGAATGCGCTAATCAGGCTCACGACAGAATCGGTGAGCAAAGTTATAAACACGTGCGGGGTGGTTTACTGGTCCAGGACACCGACCTTGTGTTGTTGGACGATGAATCGTTGAAAGTCGTGAGCGACCGGCAACCAACAACTGAAGAAAGGCGTGACCTGCTATTTGCCTGGACTGTGGCGAACTACGTGAAATCCAATGCGATTGTGTACGCTAAAAATGAACGTACAATTGGCGTCGGTGCTGGCCAGATGAGCCGGGTCTATAGTGCAATAATCGCGGGTATCAAGGCGGCAGATGAGAATCTTGAGGTTAAAGGTTCTGTAATGGCTTCGGATGCGTTTTTCCCTTTTAGAGATGGTATTGACGCTGCGGCGAAAGCCGGAATTGTTGCCGTGATACAGCCCGGGGGATCGGTGCGGGACGAAGAGGTGATACAGGCTGCAAATGAAGCTGGTATGGCGATGATGTTTACGGGTATGCGGCACTTTCGTCATTAGTTTATGAATGAAGCGCGTCGCTATTTGTAATAAGAAGCGTCGCTTTTCAACAAATAAAGGCGCGACTTTTTTAAAGGCGAGAGTAACGAAAGGCAAGCAAAATGAAGATTCTTGTAACAGGTTCGGGTGGGCGTGAACATGGTTTGGCATGGCGAGCCGCCCAGTCTCCGATGGTTTCCCAGGTCTTCGTAGCACCCGGAAATGCCGGGACGGCGAATGATGGAAAACTGTCCAACGTTGCGATTGACGTCATGGACATTGGTGCCCAGATTGCCTTTGCTGTCAAAGAAAATGTCCATTTGACCATTATCGGCCCTGAAGCACCGCTGGTTGAAGGTGCGGTCGATCAATTCAGGATGGCGGGTCTACGTTGTTTTGGCCCCACCGCCAAATGCGCACAGTTGGAAGGCTCGAAGAGTTTCACCAAGGACTTTCTGGCTCGATACAACATTCCGACGGCAGCTTACGGGAGTTTTGACAAAGTCAAGGATGCCGTCGCTTATGCGCGCAAGATGGCCTGCCCGATGGTGGTCAAGGCAGATGGCCTGGCTGCAGGTAAAGGTGTCATTATTGCCCAGGATCATGATGAGGCGATTGGGGCAATCCGGGACATGATGCAGGGCAATGCTTTTGGCCGTGCCGGTGCCAGGGTGGTGGTTGAAGAGTTTCTCGAGGGAGAAGAAGCAAGTTTTATCGTGATTGCAGATGGCGATCATGCAATTCCGTTTGCATCGTCCCAGGACCATAAAGCCGCCTATGATGGTGATAAGGGACCCAACACCGGTGGTATGGGGGCCTATTCACCTGCGCCTGTGGTTACTCCAGCAGTTTACGAAAAAATAATGTCCGAAGTGATCAAACCTACCATTGCCGGTATGAAGGAGGACGGAAATGCCTACAGCGGATTTCTGTACGCAGGATTGATGATAGACAGCATTGGAAATCCCAGAGTTATTGAGTTTAATTGCCGATTTGGGGATCCCGAAACCCAACCAGTTTTAATAAGAATGCAATCAGATCTTGTTCAATTATGTGATGATGCCATTGATGGCAAACTTGCAGGGCAAGAGATAGCATTCGATTCTCGCACTGCACTAACGGTTGTCATGGCTGCGGGGGGCTACCCGCTGGATTACCACAAAGGTGATGAAATCACGGATATCCCATTGGATACCGCTGATACAAAAACGTTTCATGCGGGGACTTCCCTGGTTAACGGCAGAATTTTAACCAATGGTGGACGCGTGTTGGGTGTTACCGCTTTGGGTAACAATGTTAAAGAGGCGCAAGAACGTGCCTACCAGATCGTAAGAAAAATCTCATACAATAATCCGCACTACAGAACGGATATTGGTTACCGGGCTCTTGAACGTGAAACCGGCCATAAATAATTATATTCAGGCACGCAGCAACAAAAAAAAGAGAAAACAGATGGCAATAGAAGTAACAGAAACTGGTCTTGATTTCACCGAGCTCCATGAGCGTATGCAGTGGTATGTCGACGAAGAGATTATTCCCTGCTGTAACACATTGATAATGCAAGGTACGGACGTCGTTGACGTAAAAACCTATGGGCCCCTGGATCACGAAACAAATCGTCCCTTGCCTGAGAATGCCATATTCAGGATGCATTCGAGCACCAAGCTTGCGACGTCAATTGCGGCCATGATGTTGTTTGACGAAGGTAAGTTTCAACTGGATGATCCTCTAGAAAATTACCTTCCTGAATTTTCTGATATGAGAGTACTGAAGGCAGATGCAGACAATATTGATGACGTTGAACCTGTGCACGACGCTATTCGAATTAACCAGATCCTGAGCCACTCGGCGGGGCTTTCCTATGGTTTTATTGAACCTGAATCGATTATTGATAAGGCTTATATCGCCTCCGGTGTCAATCCTTTGGCTGTCCCAGGCGGAACGACACTGGAGAGCCTGTGTCAGGGAGTTGCTGAACTCCCTCTGGCGTATCAACCCGGAAGTTTCTGGAGGTACAGCCTTGGGACAGACGTGACGGCGCGCCTGGTCGAAGTACTCTCCGGGATGAGATTCGACACGTTTCTAAAAGAGCGAATATTTAACCCCTTAGGTATGGTAGATACAGACTTTCATGTGCCGAAGGAAAAACAGGACCGTTTCACCACCATGTACCTGCCAACCAATCCCCTGGACCCAATGGCGAGTGGCTATACCAAGGCGGACGATCCCTATGAAGGAGCGAACTCACAGCCTACCACCTTCCTGTCGGGCGGCGGTGGGTTGATGTCGACCCTGGGTGACTATCTCGCCTTTGTTCAGATGTTAGTCAATGGCGGGGAATGGCGTGGGCACCGATTGGTGAAAACTGAAACCCTCGATTTAATGCGAACCAACCAGTTGGCAAAAGGCGTTGGTGTAAATTTTCCATTTTGGGAAATTCCCGCAACCAGGTTTGGCCTGGGGTTTGCCCTGAAGGAAGCACCTGCCGAAGGGGAACCTGATTCGGCTGTTGGTGAATATCACTGGGGTGGTATGGCCGGGACGCATATCTGGATGTCACCGAAAGCCAATATTGCCGGAATTTGTATGACGCAACGAATGCCTGCTTTCTGGCACCCGTTCAGCCACGATTTCAAACGATTAGCATACAAAATAGGCGGTTAGCCCCCTGGTTTACTCGGCGACTCGTTCGGATTTAATCAGCGCATCCACCTGGGCTGATCGCAGGGCCTTGCCAAGCGCGGGCCCTGAATAAGCAGGCATGAGATCCCTGGCAGAAATTGCCCGGGTAATATCGAAGTGTGTTTTCCAGTCAGCAGAAAGATCGGGAACACCCAATGCCTCGCTTACCATGGAAAAATAAGTGTTTAATCGAAGGAATCTCGCCGGACGTCTAAACGCATCAACCAGATAGAACCACTCGACGACAGTGTGGGCTTTAGTGGTGTTTGCCTGACTCCAGGTTTCATAGGTGCCGCACGACAATAGTGCCAGTTCACTGATGTGGTTGGGTATTTTCAGGCGACTCGCCAATTCCGCGATTTCTGCGGTGCTGTTGGGCCACAAGATAGCTGTAAACCTGAAGGCTTTATCGGTGGTTCTAGCAGCAAGCGCCTGTGCTAGTTTAATCCCTTTATCAGTAATCTCTGGCCACAAATGTTCGCTAGCGCCCAGACTGTTAAGGGTTATGAAAAATCGAAGGGGTTCGTCTGTGCCAAGCGCCTTGTCTATCTCTGCGTATATCCTTTCTGCTGGGAGTTCAAGCAGATCGCCGCGGCCGATCATGGTTCGCAGCAAGATTTCAGTCGATGGGTGAATCGCAAAATCGGGGAATCTTGCCGCGAATCTTGCGACTCGAAGCACCCGCAAAGGGTCTTCTTCAAAAGCACTGGAAACATGTCGCAACACTTTCTTCTTGAGATCATAAAGTCCGTCGTACGGGTCGATGAGTCGACCATCGGTGGATTCCGCGATTGCGTTGACCGTAAGGTCGCGACGGAGCAGGTCCTCTTCCAGGCTGACATTCTCGTTGGCGTCGCAGGCAAACCCCCGGTGACCCTCACCGGTTTTTCGTTCGGTACGGGCCAGGGCGTACTCTTCTTTTGTTTCTGGGTGCAGAAAAACCGGGAAGTCCTTACCAACCCGGGTGTACCCTTCCTTAACCAGTTGCTCTTCCGTGGCACCAACAACGACCCAATCGCGTTCAGTGATCGGCTGGTTGAGCAATTTATCGCGGACCGCGCCGCCTACCAGAAATACTTCCATAAACCTATTATCAACGATTTATTGCTGAAACGGAGAAAAACTGCTGGTCTTCCAGCCGGTACGCGGTAAGTTCTCTTCCCCAGACGCAACCGGTATCCAGGGCAATGATGCCCGGTTGATGGGTAATGCCTTCAATAGCCGCCCAGTGTCCGAACAAGATCGTGTCTCTTCGCTGTTGTAACGGCTGTTGTAACTGTCCCTCTTGATCGGGCTGGTTGTCTACCAGCGGGAAAGTAAACCAGGGTGAAAAACCGTCCGGTTGAATCTCGGCCTTGTGGGTAAGTTCCATCTCACCATCGTTGGTACAGTAGCGTAAACGCGTAAGGTAATTGGTAATCACCCGAAGTCTATCCCAGCCTTCAAGCTGGTCAGACCAGGTCGATGGCTGATTACCGTACATATGGGTAAAAAAGTCGTTGTAGCGGTCGCTACCAAGCACCTGTGACACTTCTGATCCAAACTCAATCGCCTCATCGACAGTCCAGATCGGTGGGATACCGGCATGAACCATGGTACATCCCAGTGTTTCGTTGCGAACGATAAGTGGCAGATGGCGCATCCAGTCAATTATTTTTTTAAGATGAGGTGCTTGCAGCAGGTCGTCCAGGGTATCACTTCGGGTAACTGCATGATGGCCCGTTGCCACTGCCAGGAAATGCAAGTCATGGTTGCCAAGTACTACTTTGACCCGTGGCAGGGACATAACAAAATCGATGGTTTCCAGGTTCTTCGGACCGCGATTGATCAGATCGCCCACAAACCAGAGCTCATCGTGATGCTCGTCAAAATTGATTGAACGCAGCAATAACTGCAATTCGTCGAAGCAACCCTGGATATCACCCAGTGCATACGTACTCATGGAGAGTTACTCATGGTGAGTTGCTCATGGTGAGTTGCTCATAGAGAGTTGCTCATAACAACAGCTTCATGAGCGACGGGATTCACGGGGTCGTTCAGAAGATTGTGTTGCAATTGACAGGTAGTCTTCCAGAGACAGGTTTTCAGGCCGTAACTTGGGGTCCAGGCCCAGCGATTCAAGGTCCTGGACAGTTGCAAATCCTTTCAGGGCGTTGCGGATCGTTTTTCGTCGTGCGCTAAATGCCTGGGTGAGGATACGCTGGAACAAAGTTACATCGACATTGCGCTGGTTCTGCTTTGGGCTTAAACGAATAATCGCTGACATCACCTTCGGACGGGGTACAAACGATTCAGGAGAAACGGTAAATAATTTTTCAGTGTCACAGTACAGCTGGCTCATGATGGATAAACGGCCATAGTCAGATGTTGAGTGGGTTGCGGTCATTCGTTCAACGACTTCAAGCTGAAGCATGAAGTGCATGTCGTTGATAAGGTCCAGTTTATTAAATAACTTGAACAACAAGGGTGTAGAGATGTTGTACGGTAAATTGCCAACAATCCTGAACGGTACGCCGGATTCGATCTCGGAAATATCGTACTTAAGGATGTCAGACTCGATGATATTGAGACCCGGGTGTTTTGCGCGTAGCCCGGATGCGAGGTCCCTGTCTATTTCGACAACATCCAGCTGACAGCCGGACTCCAGCAGCAGGTCGGTCAGGGCTCCTCTGCCAGGGCCGATTTCCAGAATATGGTCCTGCGGCTGCGGATTAATTACTTCGACTATTTTTCGGATGATGTTCTGGTCATGAAGAAAATTCTGGCCGAAGCGCCTGCGGGCTCGCATGTCAGTGGTTCCTTGACGCCAGATCGATGGCATATCGAATGGCCGTGTTCAGGCTCGCTGGGTCAGCCTTACCCGTTCCCGCGAGATCCAGTGCGGTACCGTGGTCAACGGAGGTCCGGATGATTGGCAAACCGAGTGTAATGTTGACGGCATCCCCAAAACCCTGATGTTTCAGAACCGGTAGCCCCTGGTCGTGGTACATAGCCAACACAGCATCGGTTTCACGCAAGCTGGCTGGCGTGAATGCCGTATCGGCAGGTATGGGGCCAGTAACATTAATGCCTGACTTGCTGGCATCTTCCAGCGCGGGAATGATGATGTCGAGTTCTTCATGGCCCAGGTGACCGTTCTCACCGGCATGAGGGTTGAGGCCGCAGACGATAATTCTGGGATTTGCGATATTGAACCTGTTCCGAAGATCCCGATGCAGGATATCCAGGGTAGTTAGCAGTGAGTCATATTGGATCGCATCTGCCACCTCACGTAGTGGCAGATGTGTTGTCGCAAGGGCCACCCGTAAGTTCCTAGTCGCCAGCATCATGACCACCTGGGATGTGTTGGTTCTTTTTGCGAGCCATTCTGTATGGCCGGTAAAAGCAATCCCCGCTTCGTTGATGATTGCCTTGTTTACCGGGCCGGTTACCAGGGCCTGACAGGCGCCTGACTCGCACAGTTGTACCGCCGTATCGAGGCACTGCAGCACATAGTTCGCGTTGCTGGGGTTCAGTTCGCCGGGCTTTGAAATGCAACCAGGCTTCACTGGTATGATATTGATATGACCGTCAAGGATATCATTCTGATGGTTGCAGATATGAAAATCAGGGGTTGGGAGGCCGAGCAGTTGCGCTCTTTGTTGCATCAGGCCTGGATCAGCTACGAGAACTAATCTCGCGCCTAAATCCTGTTTCTTTAGCAACAGCGCGATATCGGGGCCGATGCCTGCAGGCTCCCCGGGAGTTATTGCCAGCGTGGGTTTGGAAGACATCACTGGTAATCAGCTAGCAGATCAAAAGTCCATCAGATCCGAATTTCAACAAAGGCGTCTTCACGCATTTCCATAATCCAGGTCTGCACTTCTTCGTCCATCTTTTGATTTCTCAGGTAGCGTTCGGCTTGTCCCATCCTGAATCGATCGCTGAAATCTTCTACCCGGTGGCCAGTGATCTGGAGGAAGTGGTATCCGTGCACTGTTTTAAACACAGGTGAAATCTCGTTTAAAGCAACTGACTCCATTTGGCTCTCGAATTCCGGTACGAAAGTACCCTGACGGTTCCAGCCAAGGTCTCCACCACTCAAGGCGGATCCCGGATCATCCGAGTGCAACTTTGCGATCTCGTCGAAATCGCGACCGTTGACTATTTCTTCTCTCAGGGATTCTGCCAACTCTCTGGCTTCCTGTTCTGTTCTGATTTCAGAAGTTTGAATCAGTACATGGCGTACTTCAGTTTGATCCACCTGACCTTCGGCTTTTGCGCCACGTTTTTCCAGTAGTTTTATAATGTGGTAGCCACTGCCACTCTTTATGGGGCCGTAGATATCACCCGTTGCCATATCCTGGGCGATATCAGCGAACATAGTTGGTAGCTGGGCTGCTTTGCGCCAGCCCAGGTCGCCTCCCTCCAAGGCGTTTTGACCAGCGCTTTTTTGTATAGCGAGTCCATGAAAGTCAGCCCCCTGGTTAACCTGGTCAATTAATGACTGGGCTTCACGTTTCACGCTTAATATCTGTTCGGATTTCGCATCATTAGGTATGGGCAGCAGAATGTGTGCCAACCGATATTCATCCGCAGTGATTACTTCACCCAGCTCTGATGCCAGAAAATTCTTGATCTCCTGTTCTGTTATCTTGATACGGCTTCGCATGATTCCCTGCTGCACACGACTTATGGCAATCTCACGGCGGATCTGCTCGCGCATATCAACATAGGAGATACCATCTTGTTGGATGGCAACGGTAAACTCAGACAAGCTCATATTATTCTGCTGGGCTATCCCCTGCATCGCTTCTGTCAGCTCCTCGTCGCTGATACGTACCCCTGCGCGGTCTGCCATTTGTAGTTGAAGGCTCTCCACGATAAGTCGTTCTATAATTTGCTGGTTGAGGATATCTTCCGGTGGCATTTGTTGCCCGGCACTTTCAACCTGCGTCTGGATGGACTGGCGTCGGACGTCCAATTCGGACTGCATAATGACATCCTCGTCGACCACGGCGATGATTTTGTCCAGGATGACCAGTGAAGCCGATGCCGGGAAAGATATCAATACAGCGGTAGCCAGCCCGGTCGACAGAGATAACAATGTTGAGATTCTGTTCATTTACAAACCCAATTTTGTTTGATTATAACCCAATGGCGTTTTCCCTGTTTCTGTATCCGGGAATAGCATCTTCCAACAGTGTATCCAGGCGTTTGCCCAGGGTCGCCAGGCCTTTCATCTGAAACTCGAAAAAGATGCCGGTTTCGGACGGCGTTGTGATATCTGTCAGGGCGATGACATCCCCGGGAGAGTTTGGGTCGTCCACCAGAGTGATAATGGCTCTCGGCTCCTTCAGGAAACGTCGGACCACCAGTCTGGACTTCCAGCAACAGTCGTTATATTCAAGACCGACGAATGATTCAATAGTTCGATGGTCATCCCAGCCAAAATTCCATCGTCCGATCACGCTCCACTGCCGGACCAATGGCCAGATAAAACTCAGGTCAGATTCTTCGGAACTGGCAATCAGGGTTGGGATCTGGACGTCGGGACTGGTGTAAATATAACTTAGATTGAAGATCTTTCGTTGGCCGGTCTGGTACTTTAGTCCAAAAGTACTGCGATTGGTTCGTTTGACCTCAGGTTCCCACTCAAAAGTGTGGGAGACACTCACGCCGTTGGCCAGAGACAAGCGAGCCTGAGTAAATAGCGCGGATCGTTTTGCCGTCGGATCCTCATCTGGCGTGGGTTTGAATATAACCTCACGATCCTTCAGATAGTGGATCTGCCCTATACTCGCCGAGAGAAACTCCGCGCCTGTCTCCCCCGATAAGAAGCGGGTTGTGAGCCCAAGACTAAACTGTCGGGCGTCACCGATTCGATCGTAACCGGTAAACCGATTCTCACGAAAGATGGATGTATAGGTCAAAGGAAATGCGGCAGCATCGAATTTTGGCAGATCGTCCTGATCTGCATAGTCAACCGAGAGAAAGTACACTCTTGGTTCGAGAGTCTGCTGGATTTTTGCATCTCCCCAGTTAAAAAATCGATCAAAATAAAGGCCGGAGTCGATGGAAAAGCGAGGTATTGTGAGCTCCGGGTTGGCACGGCCTAACGGGGGTGAGTCATCGAGATTGTACTTACGATGGATGAGACCTATTGCCGGTTCGACAAATCCCCAGATAGAGACGAACGGCCAACTTACCCCAAAGTCTGCAACGACGCGTTCGCCGATGGTCGCATCTGCGCCCAGCAGACCCGTATTGTTCTTGTCAAAAAACGTGTAATCCAGTTTTACATCAGCGTTAACCGCACGCAATTGCTGGTACCAGTTAGTCGACAGCGAAGGCAGTCTTTCGTACTGGGGCAATGGGATCGTGTCCAGGTTTTGAAAGCCCTGCAGGGTCAGTGCCGTGTTCCAGTTATCACCTCGATATTCCACGGTACCAATTCGGTCCAGGGCTGCGGTACGCCGATTTGTAAAACTGGAATCTACGGGGTTGATGAATTGCTCGACAGCGCTTGATCCAACATTGCCACCGATATCATGCAGATAGTCGATATCGGACACTGCGCTATAGTCAATGGTTGTCTTCCAGCGTGAATCCAGGCCTCCATCATGGCGAATATTGAGTAACCAGCGATCCTGCTTTTCAAAGTCCCGGACTGGAATATCCACCCCATCTTCTGTCTCATCGCGAAGAATGCGATCGTCGTAAATATCATCCTTGTACAGGAACGCGCCATTAATCTGGTTCATTGAGCGACGGGTCATGAACCTGAATTGCCCGTCGTTGATCAGACCTCTTTTCCACAGGCTCCTTAACTCATACGTCGCATCATAGTTCGGCGCCAGGTTGAAGTAATAGGGAATATTGATGTCCGTTCCACCGTCGGAATCGTAGCCAATATTTGGCAACAGGAATCCTGATTGTCGATCACTGTTGATTGGGAACCGCAGATAAGGGAAATAAAGAACGGGTACGTTTCTGACCTTGATGGTCATGTTACGCGCGATACCAACCCCTTTATCCGGCACGAGGTTGAGGCTGTTCGAGTTCATCATCCAGGCAGTGCTGCCGGGATCACATCGGGTCAGGCTGGCATTGTCCATGATGATATGGCCGTTTTCCTCCAGACTAATGCTGGATGCGTTGCCTCGATAGCCGGACTGGTGGAGTAGAAATGTCCCTCGATCGATCACACCTGTACCAGTAAGCAGGTTCGAGCTTGCATGCTCGCCGGTTAATAGCATCCCGTCCTGTCGAATCCGCAGGGGCCCGTCAATCTCCGCAATTTGAGTTTCTTCGTTTTGGACGATTTTGGGTGAATGAATCTCCTGGGCGTTCTGAATCAGCAAGACATCACCGGTCAAGGTCATTAATTTGTCGATTTCGTAATTCGCGTTGTTCGCCGCGGCTTCCATTGCACCGGGTATCAGGGTTTGGCGTTTTTCGGGTTCCAGATACCGGCCATGACAGAAATAGGGCAGGGCTTCAAGATCAGTGGGAGACATATGATCGGCTGCCTGCCAGTCGATTTCTGCCGCAGTGTTGTTCGGGTGGTCCGATTCAAGGTCCTGGTCAGCGAAACTCCCGCTTATGTTTAACAGTCCAGACAGGCACAAAATTGAAATGGCGTTTTTTTGACTCAAGTTAGGCTGATTCTAAACAGGAACTGATGGGTGTGGCCTTTCGCCGGGTAAAGGAGATAGGGGATAATAAAGCATTCATCATATAAGGTCAGGTACTTCCTGCGACAAGACATGGTAAACCCAGACGTGGTCAAGAATGTGCAACAAAGCCGGGAAAAACAGTTAAACATCTGGGCTCGAGCCCGATTGTTCGATCGGGGCGAGAAGATGGGTAATGAGTTCAGGCTTTATCCGGCATCCGATGATGCTAGCTTCCGGAGATATTTTCGTGGCCAGGCAGCATCCGGCAGTTATATTTTTGTGGATGCGCCACCGGAAAAGGAAGACAACCCGACATTCGTTCAGATCGCCAGGCTTCTTGGTGACAATGGGCTTAACGCTCCGCGGGTCTATGATGTGGATTTTTCAGCAGGCTACATGATGCTCTCAGACCTTGGAGATGAATTGTATCTGGACGCCCTTCAAACCGGAGACAAGGAGCGCACAGCGGGGCTATACAGTGCAGCCTTGACGACTCTGACAAAGTTTTCGAAGGTGGAAACGTCAGGGTTACCGGTCTATTCAGAGTCTGTACTGCGACAGGAAATGGACCTGTTTCCAGACTGGTTCCTGGCCAAACAAATGGGGGTATCACTGCAACCGGACGAGCGCAGGCACCTTGAATCGGTGTTTCAGCTGATGGTGACCAATGCGCTTGAGCAACCCCTGGTATTTGTGCATCGCGATTTCCATTGCCGCAATTTGATGATTACAGAAGAAAACAGTCCTGGAATCATCGACTTTCAGGATGCGATCAAGGGCCCCGTGACCTACGACCTGGTTTCTTTACTGAAGGATTGTTACTGGAGGTTTCCCCGGCACGAGGTGGTTACCCGGGTGAAAGGTTACTGGCAGATGCTGGAGCCAGACGTTAATTTTGAACATTTTATGCGCTGGTTTGACTTAATGGGTCTGCAGCGACACATCAAATGCGCCGGTATCTTTAGCCGGTTGCATCTCAGGGACTTTAAATCCAACTACCTGCACGACATACCCCTGGTGATGGAATACATTCTGGAAGTCTGCCGGGAATATGATGAAGTCAGCGCCTTTGGTCAGTGGCTTCAGGCTCGAATCCTTCCCGATCTTGCAGTGAGGCTGAATACTGCCAGGCCCCTTACTGAGAGACGGTCAAAGACAACAATTTCTACGCAGCCAATTTCTGAGGGGCCAGGTTCTGAGGGACCAGGTTCTGAGGGAGACAATCCTTGAAGGCCATGATTCTGGCGGCGGGTGAGGGCAAGCGCATGCAACCATTGACTCGTGACATACCTAAACCCTTGCTGTGGCTGAATGGCAAAACTTTGATCGATCACCATGTTGAGGCGTTGCAATCTGCCGGATTTGATGAAGTCGTCATCAATATCCACTATCTTGGGGAAATGATCAGAACTCACATAAATCAGCGAACCGATCTGTCCATAAAAATTTCATTTTCAAAAGAACCTGAACTGTTGGAAACCGCAGGCGGTATCAAAAAAGCGTTACCGCTTCTGGGTGTTGAACCTTTCGCTGTGGTCAGCGGGGATATTTACACGGACTATGATTTCCGCCGCTTGCGAGTATTTGACATCAGGAAGAAGGCTCACCTGGTGATGGTTGATAACCCCGAACATCACGCGGAAGGAGATTTTTCAATCGCCTCGTCGGGGTTGCTAAAACTGGATGGGAGCAGACTTACCTGGGGAAGCATTGGGATATTCAGTGCTGGGTTCTTTGATTCTGTCAAACCCGGCAGATGTTCCCTGCGACATCTGTTCGACACCTCCATCCCCCGGGGTGAATTAACTGGAGAGTATTACAGGGGTTTTTGGACGGACGTCGGCACCCCCCGAAGGTTAAAAGAATTACGCGATACGGTGAAGGGCGTTATCAACAGACCGTGATTCAGATAGAATAGTTTTTTTCAACAGGGGATGACAGTGGATCCAGCGATTGCTCCTTCAATTTTATCGGCAGACTTTGCGCGGTTGGGACAGGAAGTTGATGATGTCCTGGCGGCAGGCGCGGATATCATTCATTTTGATGTTATGGACAATCACTATGTGCCGAACCTGACAATAGGGCCGATGGTTTGTGCGGCGTTGCGTCAGTACGGTGTCAAGGCACCCATTGACGTGCATTTAATGGTTAAACCTGTCGACAGGATTATCGATGACTTCATTGAAGCAGGGGCGTCCTATATTACGTTTCATCCCGAGGCTACTGAACATATTGGTCGTTCCCTGGATACGATTCGCAGCGGCGGTTGTAAGTGTGGCCTGGTGTTCAACCCAACGACACCACTAAGTTACCTTGATTATGTGATGGGCAAGGTTGATATGATCCTTATCATGTCAATTAACCCGGGGTTTGGTGGTCAGAAGTTTATCCCCATGACACATGAAAAACTGCGCCAGGCCAGAAAACGCATCGACGACAGTGGGCGGGACATAAGGTTGGAGATCGATGGCGGAGTAAAGGTGGACAATATTGCTGAAATTGCCGGGTCCGGTGCAGATACCTTTGTTGCCGGTTCGGCGATTTTTGGTTCAGAAAATTATGCGGAGATCATCTCTGCCATGAAAGAGGAGATCCGAACGACCTCGTCGTGAGGTTCCCCGCACTGGGTTGATAAGCATGTAGGTCTGTTTTAAGCTGTCCCGGCCCACTGCTATTAACAGATGGGAACATTCAACGACGAAACAACAACGAAACAACAATGAAAGAGATAAACCGTCTCAATTGGTACCGCTTCTCCCTATCCTGGCGATGGTGATCTAATACCGTTGTATCCGTCACTGTGACGATCGCCCTGGGTATTCCAACCGATTTCCCCAGAAAGTTACTACAAAAATAGATTTTTCACTTAAGGTTTTCACAGCAAATTTACGCAACAGTTAGCGGAGATCACGCATGAGATCTTCTCTGAGAGGCACCATGAACACAATTACACCTGAGTTATTTGCTGAATATGCGGCCCAGGGATTTAATCATATCCCCGTGACTGAAGAAGTCCTGGCTGACCTCGACACACCTTTGTCCAGCTACATTAAGGCGGCAAGGGGCAAATACAGTTACCTGCTTGAATCTGCTAATTCTGGCGGTGAGAAGTGGTCTCGATATTCAATGGTAGGTCTACCGTCCGAAAAAGTACTGAAAGTCTACGGCGACGAAATTATCGTGGAGATTAACGGGGTCGAGTCAGAACGAGTTACCCGCGATGATCCACTGGCTTTCGTTGAACAGTTTCAGGCACGTTATCGCTATCCTTCACTCGAGGATCTTCCGATCTACACGGGCGGGCTGGTTGGCTATTTTAGCTATGACACCGTGCGCTACGTTGAAAGCAGAATCCGTCATAGCCAACCTGAAGATACCATAGGTACACCTGATATTCTGTTAATGGTGTCCAATGACGTGCTGGTGTTCGATAGTGTTAAAGGCAAGATCCATCTGATTACCCACGCTGACCCCGGCGAATCCGATGCGCTGGCAAAAGCTCAATTGCGACTCGAGCAGATGAAATCGAGCTTGCAGAACGAGCTGCCCCGGTCGGTAAGAGAAGCAACCGTTGGCCCCGCCATTCACGAAGAGGATTTCGTCTCCAGCTATGGTGAGGATCAGTTCAAGGCAGATGTTGACAAGATCAAGGATTACATTGTTGCCGGTGATGTGATGCAGGTTGTTTTGTCCCAGAGAATGTCGGTAATCATGGAAAGTGATCCGTTAAATCTCTATCGGGCGCTCAGGTCACTAAATCCGTCCCCTTATATGTATTACATGGACCTTGGGGATTTTCATATTGTCAGCTCCTCGCCGGAGATTCTGGCCAGATTGGATAACGGCGACGTCACGGTTCGGCCGTTAGCCGGGACCCGGCGCCGGGGACGGAATGAGACAGAGGATAAATTCCTTGAAGAAGAGTTGCTCACCGACCCGAAAGAGATTGCCGAACATCTGATGCTGATTGACCTGGGTCGAAATGATATTGGCCGTGTTTGTGATATTGGTACGGTGGAGGTGACGGAGATGATGGTGGTTGAGAGATACGCTCATGTCATGCATATTGCTTCACATGTTGAAGGCACGATACGTGATGGATTAACGGCGATGGATTTACTCCGAGCAACCCTCCCTGTTGGAACGCTGAGTGGTGCACCCAAGGTGCGGGCACTGGAGATCATCGATGAGTTTGAACCCGAGAAACGTGGCATCTTTGGTGGTGCGGTCGGATACCTATCCTGGACTGGCAACATGGACACCGCCATCGCGATTCGTACTGCGGTGGTAAAGGACAGGAAATTGTACGTTCAGGCGGGAGCTGGCATCGTCGCAGACTCCATTCCCCGGTTGGAATGGAAAGAAACAATCAACAAGGCGCGCTCCATCTTTCGAGCCGCAACATTGGCTGAAAATGGCCTTGATCTCAGTCAGGTGGACGAAAACCCCAGGCAATCAAACAAAGATGAATCGAGGCAGGTAATGGGAGACCAGGGGAGCGGGAAATGATTCTGATGATTGATAACTATGATTCGTTCACTTACAACCTGGTGCAATACCTGGGAGAGTTGGGAGAAGAGGTCAGTGTATTTCGAAATGACGAAATAACCATCAAAGAGATCGCGTCCCTGGCACCGGCAGCAATCGTATTGTCGCCTGGACCCTGTACGCCCAATGAAGCTGGTATTTCGATGCAGGTAGTCAGGAATTTTGCCGGGAAACTCCCCTTGCTGGGAATTTGTCTCGGCCACCAGAGTATTGCCCAGGAGCTGGGTGGCGATATCATTCGGGCCCGACAAGTGATGCATGGCAAAACATCGGACATTTATCACAATAGTGAAGGCGTTTTTAAAGGGTTGCCAAATCCATTCACAGCCACCCGTTACCATTCGTTGATTGTCGACGAGACAACGTTACCCGAATCCCTTGAAGTAACAGCCTGGACTGAGGTGGATGGAAAAAGGGATGAAATAATGGCAATACGACAGTGTGATCAATCCCTCGAAGGTGTTCAGTTTCACCCGGAGTCTATTTTGACTGAACACGGTCATGCCCTGCTGAGTAACTTTTTACAGTACAAATAAGAGCTGGTCGTGTAAGAGCCTGTCGTGGCGTGGTCAAATAGCCGGACAGTAATTAATATAAGACAGTAGTTTACAAGAAACAGTACACAAAGGAGCTAGACCATGGATATGCCGACGGCTATTGCCAGGGTGATCGCACAGCAGGATTTGAGTCGTGATGAAATGCTGGATGTGATGCGATTAATCATGGCAGGTGATGCGACGGATGCACAAATTGGTGGTTTTCTGGTAGGCCTGCGAATGAAAGGAGAGACAGTTGATGAACTCATCGCGGCTGCGACTGTGATGCGTGAACTTGCCACGCCTGTGAATGTAGATACGGCCAATCTGGTAGATACCTGTGGTACGGGCGGTAGCGGTTCGAACAAGTTCAACGTGTCGACCGCTAGTGCGTTTGTAGCGGCTGCAGCAGGAGCGCGTGTTGCCAAACACGGTAACAGGGGGGCATCGAGTAAGAGCGGTAGTGCTGACGTTCTTGAAGCAGCGGGCGCTGTTATTATGTTATCCGCCGATCAGGTTGCCAGCTGTATTGATGTGACACGGGTTGGATTCCTGTTTGCACTGAATCATCACAGTGCTATGAGGCATGCCATCGGGCCGAGAAAGGAGATGATTGTTCGCACCGTTTTCAATCTGTTGGGCCCGTTAACGAACCCCGCATTGGCGAAACGACAACTCCTGGGTGTTTACGATAAACAATGGGTCCGGCCCGTTGCCGAAGTGTTACGAAGTCTGGGCAGTGAGCATGTGATGGTCGTACATTCCGCCGATGGGCTTGACGAGATTAGTATTTCAGCACCGACTCATGTTGCCGAACTAAAGTCCGGTAACATCTCCGAGTATGACATTTCCCCTGAGGATTTCGGACTGCAAAAGTCGCCGCTGGCGGAACTCGTGATAGAAAACAGCGATGAAAGTTTACTTTTGGTGCAGCAATCCCTCCAAGGCAGCCACAGCGGAGCTGCCAATATAGTCAGCATAAATGCCGGTGCTGCGATCTATGTTGCGGGCCTGTGCAACAGCCTCGAGGCGGGCGTGGAGATGGCACAAGATGCGGTAGGTGCCGGGCTCGCCATGGAAAAGATGAAAGAGTTTGCGGATTTCACCCGGCGTCTGGCGGATTCAGTGGAGACCACATGACCCCGGATATTTTGCGCAAGATTGTTACCGAGAAGCGGCACGAGGTCGAACTTAGTCGAAGTCGCTGTTCAATCAAAGAACTTGAGAAAACAGTGGTAAATGCCGACCCT
>LWDU01040193.1_pt1 | contig 20456 bp, 19 predicted proteins | sample 727161 | NCBI WGS metagenome assembly LWDU01 (sample SAMN04566230, study PRJNA314399) | hydrothermal vent metagenome | isolation source: deep sea hydrothermal plume seawater | place: Mexico: Gulf of California, Guaymas Basin | collected 2004-07-11
TACACCGCCCGCTCTGGTATTTCCTGTGCCGCCAGCAAATCCGCAGGCATATAACAGCGCTGCTGGGAGGCATGAAACGGCAACGCCTTTACCAAACCGACCAAAGCATAAGATTGAGATACCGCCTCAAGCGCCTCATCTTCACCCTGCCCCAAGATTTTCAAGGCTAGCGCATTCAAAGGCACGGCTGTAAACGCAGCGTAATTTAAAAGCCCCACCATATCCGCAGGAATAACCCCCTCCAGATCAAATTCACGGGCATAGCATAGGTCTTCAAACAATTTCTGCGGTAGATCATAATCTTTGATCGCCCGCGCAAGCAGAGGCAGAATCTCGTTCTGGCGCACATCCTTACCGTCATAAATTTCGGCAATCCCGTCACGCCACCATTGCAAGCGGATAAGCCCCAATGTCGTATCGGTGACCACTTCACGCGTTTTGGCAATTTCGTAATTAAACGCATATAGCGCCCATAGTGCCTCCCGCCGATCGGCAGTTTGCATCAGGCTCATAAAAAAGCGGTCAGGGTCATGTTTCCTGACGAGTTCACCACAATAAGACAGCATATACTCTTGCCAAAGATAACAAATACATTAGGTTAGACAGTGAACACTTTATAGAACCTCTGACGATACAAAAACAGGAGATTTTTACATGACTTTTGAATTACCCGAGCTTCCTTACGCATACGACGCTCTAGACCCATATATGTCTGCAGAAACTCTCGAGTTTCACCACGACAAGCACCACAAAGCATACGTGGACAAAGGTAACGAGCTGATCGCAGGCACTGGTCTGGAAGGCGCATCTTTGGAAGAAGCCATGGTTAGCGCGTTCAAAGACCCTAACCGCGGCGGCCTGTTCAACCAGCTAGGCCAGCACTACAACCACATTCACTTCTGGAACTGGATGAAGCCAAACGGCGGCGGCACGTCCCTGCCAGGCTCACTGGAAGCTAAAATCAAAGAAGACATCGGCAGCTTCGATGACTTCCGCGGTCAGTTCATGACAAAAGGCGCAGGCCAATTCGGTTCAGGCTGGGTATGGCTGGCACAAGATGGCGCGTCAGGCAAACTGGAAGTGATCAGCACACCAAACGGTGAAAACCCTGTGCCTTACGGCAAAACGCCATTGCTGGGCTGTGATGTGTGGGAGCATAGCTACTACATCGATTACCGCAATGCCCGCCCGAAATATTTGGAAGCATGGTTTGATAACCTTGTGAACTGGGAATATGTTGGTGAGCTATTCGAAAAAGGCCCTTTAAAACTGGCGGCCTAATAGCATCCCAAAATCAGATTTTAAAAGCCCGTAGCGATGTATCAATCACGCGGGCTTTTTTTATGTTCATTTTTCATTTTAGAATCGCTATGCAAGGTTTCGCGCCGCCATTATCTCCGACGTCCATTACGGACCAGACATAAGGGACAAGCTCGGTAGCAAAGCGCCGCGTCTCATGAACGCGTTTATAAAGGCTACTAAGAACTACGCCCCCGACATGATTATCGATCTGGGCGACCGCATTTCTGCCCAAAATGAAGACGATGATCTAAAACATCTAAAAAGTTATTGTGATCATTTTAACGAAGTCGCCACGCCCTATCACGGTGTCATTGGCAATCACGACGATAAGAATATGACACGCGAATTGCACGCATTCTTTGCAGGCATCCCCGCACAATCCTACAGCATCGATGAAGGCGGATACCATCTGGTATTCTGGAGCCCAACCCGCTTCGTAAGCCCTGAAATCGGTATACATATTGATCAAGAGAGCATTGATTGGCTGCGTGATGACATCGCCGCCACAGACAAACCTGTGCTGGTCTTTTCCCATGTCCCGCTCGACAATCTGGAAGAAGAAGGCCACAGAGATGTCGATAAATACTTCTTCTGGACACAAGGAGATGAAGTGCGGCGTGTACTGGAAGACTCAGGTAAAGTTATCATGAGCATGGCAGGCCACAGACACCGTGACCGTCACCGCGAAATAAACGGGATCCATCACATCACTATCAATTCTATGGTCGATACGTGGAAACAGCATTACCGCGTGCCACGCGGCACATATGCTTTTCTGGAAGTGACAGATGATCGTATCCTGATACAAGTCAAAGGCAAGACGCCAAGGGTTTACGACCTAAAACCCAAAGACACGGCACCGGCACCAAAAATTTAATTACAGCGGCAATAATAACGCCACAACACGGCGCCCTTCGGTCATAAGAACGTTATAGGTACGGCACGCCGCCCCGCTATCCATGCTCTCAACATTCAGACCTTTGGCCTTCAGCGCTGTCCTAATTTCAGGCGAGAGCATCGACATAGCTTTCCCTGTGCCAAGCAAAACAACATCAATATCATCTGCTCGATCAGTAACAATCGCAAAATCCGTTTCAGTCAAACCACTGACATCACCTTGATAATGCCAAGCCTCAGTGCGGTCGGTAAATACGGCAACAGCCCCTGCATGGGCTGTCCCACTAACTTTAAAACCTTTGGTGCTATAACTTTGGATGATCTGGCGATCGGCTGCCACCAGCGGTGTGATATCCATTAACCGGCCTGCTCCGCTGCTTCTTCTGTGCTCTCGTCTACGACATCGCTACGGCGTACATTCAGGTAAATTAGTACCGGCGATGCCACAAAGATAGAAGAATACGTACCGATCGCAATACCGAAGATCAGCGCATCAACAAAGCCGCGAATAACCTCACCACCAAAGATATACAAGGCGAATAGTGCCAGCAGCGTTGTCAAAGAGGTCATCAATGTACGAGACAGCATCTGATTTACCGACAAGTTAAACAACTCAGGCAACGGCTTCTTCTTGTACTTGCGCATATTCTCGCGAACACGGTCAAACACAACCACTGTATCGTTGATCGAATAACCAGCAATCATCAAAACGGCCGCCACAGTCGACAGGTCAAACTGCATTTGCGTAAGGGCAAAGAAGCCGATTGTCGCCACTGCATCATGAGCCAAAGCTACAATCGCAGCCACACCGAATTGCCATTCAAATCGGAACCAGATATAAGCCAGAATGCCAACCAGTGACCAAAGGATAGCCAAACCGCCTGCTTTCTTAAGCTCTTCGCCCACCTGAGGGCCTACATATTCCGTGCGACGGTATTCCACATTGCCTTCACCGAATTTAGCATCCAAGGCTGAACTTACCTTTTCAATCGCAAGCTGTTGCGGGCTTTTAGGACAACCATCGGAGCTCTGGCTATGATCCGCCAAACACGCCATACGCTCCTGACGCGCCTCTTCGGCTTCGGGCTGCTGTGGCAAACGGATCATCAGATCATTTGGCTCGCCAAATTCCTGCAGTGAAACACCACCTAGATCCAATTCATTCAGCTCTGTACGTAAAGCCCCCGTATCAGGAGTGTCACTAACACGCACCTCGATCACAGTACCGCCAGTAAAGTCGATACCGAAGTTCAAGCCCTTTGTTGTGACCAGAAAAAGCGAGCCAGCAACAACCAGAACAGAGAAGATAAACGCAACAAAGCGCATACCGACAAAATTGATGTTTGTATCATCAGGGACTAGTTTCAATTTCATTTCTTTAAGTCCTTATACTGTAAGCTCTGAAGGCTTCTTCGTTTTCAACCAGTGCACAACGAGCAAGCGCGTCACCATAATGGCAGAGAAGAATGACGTTACGATACCGATACCCAATGTCACCGCAAACCCTTTAATAGGCCCTGTACCGAATGAGTATAAAATCACCGCAGCAATCAAAGTCGTCAGGTTAGAGTCTACAATAGTACTCATAGCGCGGCTGTAACCTGCGTCAATCGCAGCCATCGGCGTACGACCTTGGCGGAACTCCTCACGAATACGCTCAAAGATCAGCACGTTAGCATCAACAGCCATACCAACCGTCAAAACGATACCCGCAATACCCGGCAATGTCAGAGTAGCGTGCAAGCCTGAAAGCAGCGCAAAGATCAATGAAACATTCACCATCAAGGCGATATCAGCATACAGACCAAAACGACCATATGTTACCAACATAAAGACCAGCACAAACGCCAAGCCTACAAGGCTGGCAATCTTACCAGCTTCAACAGAGTCAGCGCCCAGTGACGGACCGACAGTGCGTTCTTCCATGAAATTCAATGGCGCAGGCAAAGCACCGGCACGCAGAAGCAGCGACATATCAGCCACTTCTTCCAGTGAAAATGAACCTGTAATAATTGCAGAGCCGCCGCAAATAGCGCCATTGATACGCGGCGCACTAATAACCTCGTCATCCAATACAATCGCAAACGGACGTCCCACGTTTTCACGTGTTACGTCACAAAAACGCTTGGCTCCAATAGCATTCAAACGGAAACTCACCACAGGCTGACCTTGTTCAAAGGCAGGCTGCGCGTGAACAAGCATATCACCTGTCAGCATGGCACGGCGTTGGATGTCAATTGTCTGGCCAGGGGCTTCAACCATCGGCAAAGTACGTGTACCACCTACTGTTCGCGAATTACCTTGGTCAACAAGGTGGAATGTCATCTTAGCAGTACGACCAAGCAAATCCTTAATACGCTGCGGATCATCTACGCCCGGAAGCTGAACAATAATACGATCATCGCCCTGACGTTGGATGGCTGGTTCACGTGTACCTGTTTCATCAATACGACGGCGAACGATCTCGATAGACTGCGCAATCGTCTGATTACGCATATCCTTCAGCGCCGTTTCATTGTAATGCGCTTCAATCACCTTGCCATCTTCGCTAACAACGATATCCAGATTAGGATCAAGCTTACGCAGCATTTTCTTAATCTGGTCTACATCTTCGCCTTCACGAATTGTAAGGCGCATACCCCACTCGATATCATCAATGCGTGTGTATCTGATTTTCGCTTCGCGCAGTTCAGGACGCGCTGTGTCGACAAGATCTTCCGAACGAGACTTCAAAACCTCGTCAATCTCCACTTGCAGTAGCAGATATGAACCGCCCTGCAAATCCAGACCCAGATTGACTGTTTTACCAGGCATCCAGCTCGGCAGGCTATCAAACACGCCACGCGCAGATGACGGCACAGCATTTGGCAAGCTGTAAAGCAGAGCCAATACACAAACAACAATGACGGAAATGATTTTCCAGCGGGCAATATGTATCATAGTAATCTTCCGCCTTTATTACTTAGCGTCAGCACGGCTTTGAATAGCAGAACGCAGCATCGTTACCTTCATACCATTACCAAGATCGACTTCGACCTCGTCATCACCGTCTTTAATTTTTTCAATTTTGCCAAGAAAACCACCTGAAGTAACAATCTTGTCACCTTTTTTCAGCTGGTTGATCATTGCGTAATGTTTCTTGAATCTCTTTTGCTGAGGCATAATCAGCAACACATAGAACAAAACAACCAACACCATAATCAACAGCATATTCAGCGCAAAAGCTTCCCATGCACTTGGTGCTTCGGCCATAGTTGCTGCCGCGTCAGTTCCTGCGGCCATGGCTTTTGAAACCCACATATCAGACTCCTTTTCAATATTCCATATGTCGTTATCACACAGGACTATAATGCCCCGCGCGCCAAAAACAAGAGGTTACCGACAGTTCTGCACAAGTGAGTCTATTAAAGTCTTGCTGTACGCTGCCTGCGCCATGCTTTGAAGGTTATTAAAAACGCTAAAAAACCAACCAGCATCAATCCCAAGGCTGGCAAGTTATTGAGAAGACCACGATCGATCATCGCATCACGCGGTTTTTCAGGATCATAAAGCACATCAACTTCATCACCACGTTTCTTCAAAGGATGGCTGCTACCAACATTATCCTCGAATTTCACGGTATCCCCAGAAGGCGTTTTAAAGCTGACTACAGCGTAATAAGTATAACCATCATCACTGCTGCGACTACGCATCTCAACAACTTCACCGCGCGCTTCATGAGCATGGGACACAAAATCAGTGACATGGTGATGCATATAATAACCACCATACATCATGCCGAGCGCCACTATAAACGTGATAGGAATTGTTACGCGCATCATGCTCTGGTGGTATTGGAAACGCTCACGAATTTCATCAGCATTCAGAATATAGCCTCTATCAGATTCTTTTCTCGTGTTTTCCTTGATAAACTTAGACCACTCCTTACGCGGCACTTTCTCTTCAAAGCGGCGTAAACTTTTCAGCACTTTGACTGCCAAGAATACAAAGGCCGCCCCCATCATGGCAAAGCCGCCAAAAGTGAATGACAGCATTGAGAATGCGACATAAAGAATCCAGACCCCCGGCATAGCGAAAACCAAACCTATTCCCAAAAACAAGAAACTTTTCTTACGGACTCGGTCGGGCTTATCAGGACGCACAAATATCACAGCTTCACTGCCGGGTAATTTATCAGCGATCGAAGAACTGCTAACTGTTCCGGGAACCTGAATAGTATCTCCATGAGGCGTTACAAACTCATATATGGCCGTATACATCTGGCTGGCATAATGCTTGCGCTTATGCGCCTTAAGCTGTTTAGCATTCATGGAAAGGCCTGTGTTTTTCTTATTCGCGACAAATGCAAACGCAAAGACAGCAATAAAGATGCTACTCATCCCCATAAACGCAAAGGCAAACCCCATATAGCGCCAGAACCTATCCATCACGAAATGCTCAGGATCATCACGGTCATAATAAACAAAGATCTCTTCGCCGACGCTTATCTTATTAGAGCCACTGCCAATACTATCCTTAACGCGATAGCTATAACCGCTATTATCCGTAAAGCTCAGAACAGGTGTGTATGTGTAACCATTTTCACTATCATAGGAGCTTTCGACATCTACTACCCGAGCCAAAGTACGTTCACCACCAGCCTTCAAACTCAAAAAATTATATCCGGTATAGGCACCAATTCCGAAAAACAGGAACGGGATCATACAAAGCAAACCAATCAACACCGAAGCAAATCCTGTGGACACAGGCTTCTGTCTAAATTGCTCTTTATAGGTTATGGCACTTTTACTCTCAGCCTCTTCAGCAGTTTTTTCCTCTTTATAATGCTCCGCCCATTCTTCGTCCGAACGCCGCTTACCAGAAGACCTTACGGCAACAACACGCGCCTTAACCTTATATGCCCTTGCCCGCCAAACCAGCCAATCGGCTATCATAGCAAAACCAATACCGAAAAAGACCACACCCATTAACAGCAGACCAAGCGCATTGAAGGTCTGCATAGCATCAAATAAAGCGTTCATGATGTTTCCCTGTAATTAAGAACCCTGCCCAGCCAGATACAGCTTGGGATTAAGCGCATCCGTACCGCGACGGACCTCGAAATGCAGCTGCGGGCTATCAACCTGACCGGAACTTCCGACCGTGCCGATCACATCACCACGGCGTATTTCTTGCCCGCGTTTGACTTTAAACTCACCAAGGTGACCGTATGCCGTCATCCAGCGATCGGCGTGACGGATCAAAATCAAATTACCGAAGCCCTTAAGCTGATCATCCGCATAAACGACCACACCATTCTCGGCTGCCACAACGGGCTCAGCACGTCGCGCAGAGATATTAATACCGTCATTATGCAGGCCGTCTTTCTTGGGCCCATATGTAGAGATAATCTTACCGCTTACAGGCCATATAAATTTACTACCTGCGCGTGCTGGTGTACTGGAAGAAATCAAAGGCTTCTTATCGACGCTGGAAACAGGTTTAGAAGCTACTTCAGGACCAACAGGCTTCGTGCCTGGTGTTGCGGCAGCAACCTGAACGGCCTTATAAGTCGCAGGCTGCACAGAAGGCAGCTTCAGCGCCTGACCGCGCTTAATGTGATAAGGAGGCTTCAAGTTGTTCTGGCGCGCCAGCGTTGTCATAGAAACCGCAAACGTGCGGGAGATCCCATAAAGCGTGTCATCGGCACGCACCTTATAGGTCACAGGCGGCGGTAAAGTCAGACGCTGCCCGACTTCTAGCGGATATGGTGCCCGCAGATTATTCACATAAATGACATCTTTCATATCAACATCATAACGCTTGGCAATACTCCAGAGTGTATCCCCACCTGAAACCGTATGCACACCAGCACTACTCGCCCCGCCCTCAAGACCAAAATGCGTTACAGGGGCAGGTGTGTTGCGCGTACCGCAAGCCCCTAGCGCCAGAACACAGGCTATGCAAAGAATATGTCTCATTTCAGGCAGGTATCTTGTTGAATTCATCATCAGCGTTTTCCGTAGCAGGTGCCAGATTAGGCAACAAAGGTACAAAGCGCACGGGCATCACATCTTTGACCGCAAACGTATCATCCTCGCCCTCTTTCTTATAACGGCGCAGAACTTGATGGTTATCCTTTGTCACAGGAATAATCATCATACCGCCCGGCTTTAGCTGATCCAGCAGAGCCTGCGGCGGTTCTCCTTGTGCGCACGCGGTACAGATAATCTTGTCAAAAGGCTGTTGATCAGGCCAGCCCTTCATGCCGTCCCCGGCAATCGCCGTAATATTACGAAGCTTCAAACGATCAAACATCTTCTCGGCTTGCAAAAGCAGCGGCTTATGGCGCTCAATACTGTAAACGCGGCGACATAAATGGGCGAGTACACAAGTCTGATATCCTGACCCAGTACCAATCTCCAGCACTTTATCACGGTCAGAGATTTCCAGCACCTGCGTCATCATTGCCACAACAAGTGGCTGACTGATTGTCTGACCACGTCCAATTGGCAGCGCAATATCTTCATAGGCCTGATCAATCATTTGCTTCGGCACAAACTCTTCACGCGGCACACGCTCCATAGCCGATAGCACCTTGGTATCAGAGATCCCCATGGATCGCAGATGCATTATGAGTCTTATCTTACGTGTTGTTTCGGCGTTCATGCGGTGACTTGTCCTGAGCAGGAAAGAATTTTTGATAAAGCTGATTCTACAGCCCTCCCCGCCTTTAGCCAACAGAAAACTTAAGATTAAACATCAAGCGCCTATAGACAGGACGTTTAAATTTGCCCTCAAAAAACAAAATATGGTAAATAACTCAACCGTTTTAAAAGATTAGGAACATACGTCATTGAACAAGGCTGTCATCCATATTGACCTGCAACACCCTTTCTTAGACGCACACACTCTAAGTGCGTTTCAAGGAGCAAAGCGTATGAGCGAAATGGCACGCGCCACCAATCTAACCAATATCTGGGTTGCCTGCGCCCTTAAAAACACGCCCGCGACAACATTTAAGGAAGCCAAACGCAGCCGCCTATTCTACGATCTTGAAATGGAAGTCGTGGAGCCGCAAGAAGACGAGTTATTCTTTGGCAAAACACAGGCAAACGCCTTTCTGAATATGCACCTATGCGCCCATATACAAGAACGCGAATATGACGAGCTTTTTATTACAGGCGTTTGGGCGAATGCCTGCGTAAAATCATCCATCATTGGCGCCTTTTCTCAAGCGGCAGCCTGGAAACCATTTCCGCGCATTTCAATTGTGCAAGATGCCGTCGACATCATGTCCAACCCTGACTATGACGACACAATGAGCTCAATTCGTTCCATGCGTCGTCACAAATCGCCGGAGCATTACCTGAAAATGTTCAACCACAGCCACCCGATCAAATCGAGACCAAGAAAAAACCTCGGCCTGATATCGACCGAGGAATTCGCAAATCATTACGGATTAAATTAAGCGGACGCTTTCAACTGTTCTGTCGTAGCACCCTGCAAAGGCATGATCTTTTTCAGACCTCCCATATAAGGCTGCAGCACATCAGGAACCACAACGCCGCCATCGGCAGGTTCATAGTAATTCTCAAGAACAGCAATCAGCGCACGGCCAACAGCAACACCAGAGCCATTAAGCGTGTGCAAGAACTCTGTCTTCTTTTCACCTTTGCGCTTGAAACGTGCTTTCATACGGCGCGCTTGGAAATCGCCACAGTTTGAGCAGCTGGAAATCTCGCGGTAAGTATCCTGACCAGGAAGCCATGCCTCAATATCATAAGTCTTCTGTGCACCAAAGCCCGTATCACCACTACACAACATGACTGTGCGGAATGGAATATCCAGCTTCTTCAAAACAGTCTCGGCACAATCGGTCATACGATCATGTTCGGCTGCACTGTCTTCTGGCAAGGTAATGCTGACCAGCTCCACCTTATAGAACTGGTGCTGGCGCAACATGCCGCGCGTATCTTTACCGGCGGAACCTGCCTCGGAACGGAAGCAAGGCGTAAACGCCGTGTAACGACGTGGCAGCGCATCATCTTCTTCGATAATCATATCTGCCATGATATTTGTCAGCGGCACCTCAGCCGTTGGAATAAGGAAGTGACCTGTTTCTTTCGTGCTAAACTGGTCTTCCGCAAATTTAGGAAGCTGCCCAGTACCATACAGGACGTGATCACGCACCAGCAGCGGCGGAGACACTTCTGTGTAGCCATGCTCACCTGTATGCAAATCCAGCATAAACTGCGCCAAGGCACGTTCCATGCGGGCAAGTCCACTATGCATCATAACAAAGCGTGAACCTGACAGCTTGGCGGCTGTTTCAAAGTCCATCATGCCCAGATTTTCGCCAATCTCGTAATGTTCCAAAGGCTTGTCATTGCTGCGCTTTGGCTCGCCGAATTTGCGGACTTCTTTATTGTCGTTCTCATCCGCACCATTCGGCACCTCTTCGTCCAGCAGGTTAGGAATACTTGAAAGATGCTGGTTCAAGGAATCTCCCAGCGTACGGTCACGCTCTTCGAGCTCCGCCATACGGTCTTTCATTTTGCCGACCTTGGCTTCGATATCAGACGTATCTTTGCCATCGCGCTTCATCAGACCAATCTCTTTAGACAGGCTGTTACGCTCTTGCTGAATCTCCTGAAGCTCGGTCTGCACAGCACGGCGCTCTTCGTCCAGTTTCAGGATCGAGGATGTTTGCGCCTCAAGACCGCGACGGGCCCAGTTTTGGTCAAATCGTTCAGGATTCTCACGAATAGCGCGCAAATCATGCATTTTAATAGTCCTCTGCTATGGGTTCAGGAAGTTTTAAACTGATCAAGTTTTAGCGCGTTAACCTTGAAGCTGCAAGGCATGAACGGCTTTAATTTCACCCGACTCTACGCGGGGCACATCAACAAACGGTGCGTTCTTCAAACGATTAGCATTCGTAAAGTGCTCTTGAAGATCCAGAACATCGCCGACAGTGCTTAATCTGAACGCACGATTAGCTTCCAGCCAGCACGTAAGGTTCAACTCTTCAAATGATTTGGACGTGCCCGTACGCAGCGCCTTCTGGTTATCAGCACCTAGCTTTTTACCAATGACAAAATCACGTACGAAACGCAGCTTTTTATGGGCGGGCAAATGCTCCGATAATACGGCTAACGGGTGATGTGGCCCCTTCGCACGTTTGGCAGATTGATAGTTTCTGTCCTGAAGCCCTGCAAAAGCTGTCGCGATTTTGGCACGGTCAGGCTTGGCCTTTGGATCTAGCGGAAACAACATATCGCGCCAGTTTTGCGGCACGAGCTGATGCGCCAGAATAGCTTCGCGAAACCCAACAGACTTAACAGCTCGCCCTGCTAAAGCAGTTGCCAGCGCCTGACGCGCTTTACCGTCTTTATCATCAGTTCTGATTTTATCGGAAATCGCATCAACAACATTATATTTGCGACCAAGCCCGTTACACACGCGCGGCGCATCAACATAATATAAAGGGCCGTCATTCAAAGGTTCGTCACGAGACTTGCCATTAAACTCAATTTTCAGACGACGGATATACTTATCAATATCCACGCTGACGCAGAGTCCTTTGACCTCGTCATGCAGTCTATAAAAAAATGGTTTATTCACTGTCAAATCTGCTATCCTAAATAAAATAGGCTTCCTTAAAAAATCGAAGCACCTTTCTAAGACAAAAACAGTAACTATGTCAATAAAACGGGAAATCTAGTCCGTGGACACGATAAAACATGAGAAAATAGAAGGCGTATATGAGCTCACGACTCCGCAAAACGCCCTGCCCTTGGTTTTTGATAGTCCGCATAGCGGGCAAGATTACCCCGAGGATTTTCGATTCACCTGCCCTGTAGAGATTCTCAAGAATGCGGAAGATAACGACGTTGAAAGCTTCTTTCTTAACGCCGCAGATTACGGCGGCTCATTTATCCACGCTTTATTCCCGCGCACATATATAGATGTCAATCGCGCAGCAGACGATATCGACCCCGACCTACTCGCAGAAGCGTGGCCGCATGATTACAATCCATCTGATCGCGCCCATGCAGGCATCGGCCTTATACGCCGCATCGTCAGACCGGGCATCACTTTATATGACCGCAAGCTAACTGTTGCCGAAATCAAACATCGTATCGACACATATTATATGCCGTACCATAACAAGCTGGAGCAACTGATCGAGGATGCTCATTACAGCTACGGCCAGGTCTGGCACGTAAACTGCCATTCTATGCCCGCTGCAGGCAGACCGACAGGGTTCGTACGCCGCACCGTGTCACACAGCCTCGCTGATTTTGTACTGGGTGATCGTAACGGTAGCAGCTGTGATCTGCACTTTACGCATAGTATGCGTGATTTCCTTCGTGGCATGGGGTACCGTGTAGACATCAACAATCCTTATAAAGGCGTTGAGCTGGTAAAACGCCACGGCCAGCCCACTACAGGCCGCCATTCCATACAGCTGGAAATCAACAAGGCGCTGTACTGGGATGAACAGAACCACTGCCGCAATCGCAACTACGATAATTTGAAAAGCGACCTTGATAAACTCACCGCCTTTTGTGCGGATTACGTCAGCAACAATTTGAATGCCATGGCAGCAGACTAAATTTGACATAAACAACAGCCTCCTTTAAAGTCTCATCCCATGCAATACAGGGACGATTACACACCTACGGGAAAAATTAAACGAGAGCTACGCGCGGAATACGCGTTAATGGCAATGACACCGATCTATCTGGCGCTCTCGTTATTAACTAAATCAGTAGCGTTCAGCCTGTTTCTGATCTCAAATGAAAGTCCGGGAACACCGCTGACGCAGGACGAAAAACAACTGATTACCTCAATATTCAACGACGAAGTGAACGTAAACCGCGTCTTTATCCATCGCAGCGACCCTTTAGCCACCGAAAGAGGCTCTGCGGGTTTTGTTCACATCACCGACATAAGACCAAACCGCCACGTATATATGGCTCCCAGTATGGAATCATCGGACTATGGTCAATTAGCGGCAGAGTTCGAGAATTACCACAAATTTCAGGTATTCGTACATGAAATGACCCATATTTGGCAGGGACCGATCAAAGCCACATGGAAAGAGCTTACATGCGTACCGAGCGGCCATAATAACAACTACACATTCGGAGACCCTGAAATAGATGTAAAGCACGCCCCATACACATACACACTTGAAGAAAACAAAAAATTCTCGGAATTCTGTATAGAGCAGCAGGCAAATATCGTTGCCTCATATGCCCTGATATTTCTCAGGCCTGATATTTTCAGCTTTTACCCGAACGAACAATTAGCAAGCGGCATGTCAAACGAAGTTTTCCTGTCACGGCTAAAAACAGTTGTTGAGGATAGATTTCCACAGGCTCGCATTTCAAGGCTAAACACCGAGCGCAGTGAAAAGGCACCGGCTCCTTAACCGAACACCGCGGCGAAGGCAGATTGCATCGCCGCATCTACGTCATCCATAGACACATCAACACCTAAATCCGCAAGCGACGTCACGCCATGCTCGTTAATGCCGCATGGCACGATCCCGCTATAATGTGAAAGATCGGGATTAACATTGATCGCCACCCCGTGAAACGTGACCCAGTGCCGCACGCGCACACCGATCGCAGCAATCTTGTCTTCTTTAGCGTTATCGCGCACAACCCAGATACCAACGCGCCCCTCACGGCGCTCACCTTTTACGTCAAACTTTGCCAGCGTGCGAATAATCCACTCTTCCAGCTGCCAGACATATTTCTTGATATCAGGAACTTGCTGGCGCTTTTTCAAATCCAGCATGACATACCCGACACGCTGCCCGGGACCATGATAGGTGTATTGGCCGCCGCGTCCTGTTTGATAGACAGGAAAGCGATCATCCAGCAAGTCACCCTCTTTTGCACTCGTACCACCTGTATACAAAGGCGGGTGCTCAAGCAGCCAGACCAGCTCATCAGCAGTATTTTCGCGAATGCCCGCAACGCGCGCTTCCATTGCTGAGTGCGCGTCTTCGTAACCGACCTGATTTTTATCCAAAATCCATTCCATTTTTAGGCATTCTCTTCTTGCGCCGCAGCAAAACAGGTGTTATTCGAAACCAGAACTCTTAAAACATATTTAGGGAGATATGTCATGGGTCTCAATCACGCACTCGTAAAAAAGGTATTTGGCGATGCCAGTGCCTACACGTTTGAAGGCGCTCCGATCGAAGAACACCCCAACGTCAAAATGGAAGTGCGCGACCTGCATATTTCATATGGCCACAGATTAACCGAACGCGCGCGCGGCCTGTTCGGCAAACGCAATCCTGACAACCATAAAGGCCATGAACGTAAAGGCCGCACAATGGCGGTCAAAAACGTATCCTTGCCAATATACGAAAACGAAGTACTCGCGCTTATAGGGGCTTCTGGCTGCGGCAAATCAACATTACTACGTGCCCTGAACCGCATGAATGACAGCATTGACGGCTGCCTGACATCAGGTCACTTACTGCTAGATGGCGAAGACATATATGCCCGCGACTTAGAGCCCGAGCTCCTGCGTCGTCGCGTAAGCATGGTCTTCCAGAAACCAAATCCGCTTGCTAAATCAATTTACGAGAACGTGGCCTACGGTCCGCGCCTTCATGGCTTAGTATCCAAGAAAGGCCATATGGATGACCACGTTGAAGAACACCTCTCCAAAGCAGGCTTGTTTGACGAAGTAAAAGATCGTCTAAAAGACGAAGGACATTCGCTCTCTGGCGGCCAGCAACAACGTCTGTGCATTGCCCGTGCAACATCTATAGAACCGGAAGTTATCTTGATGGATGAGCCTTGCGCATCACTTGATCCGATTTCGACAGCACATATAGAAGAGTTAATCAGCGAAATTCGCAAAGATCATACAGTTGCCCTGATAACACACAACCTCGCCCAAGCCGCCCGCATCAGCCAGCGCGTCGCGCACTTCCATATGGGAGAGATGCTATCCTACGGCAAGACCAAAGAAATCTTTAAAGATGAAGGCGACGAGCCAACGCACGAAACAACGCGCAACTACGTTATGGGGACATTCGGCTAAGGACTAAATTTAAATAAGTTGCAAAGCATCATCTTCTTGTTGCGCGGCTAATCGGTTTTTGCTAACTATTCACTTCCTCATCGTGCGGCCGTGGCGGAATGGTAGACGCGCAGCGTTGAGGTCGCTGTGGGAGATAATCCCGTGGAAGTTCGAGTCTTCTCGGCCGCACCATTTTCCTTTAATGCACAAACTGAACTTAAGACAAAGTAAGTGTGCCCTTGGGTGCCCACTTTATTCAAAAATCCAACCATGCAAAAACTGCGATGCAGCGCAGCAATCAACACCCTTGAAAATCCATCTAGAGTCTGTATTGAATAGGGCAGCTTAAACCAAGCGTATATAGAGGATGTACTAATGAAAGAAAGCTTTCGCAAGGACGCGCTGGACTACCACCGTTTACCAAAGCCTGGCAAAATCGCCATTAAAGCCACAAAAGCCATGGACACGCAGAGAGACCTTGCTCTCGCCTACTCCCCAGGCGTTGCGGTACCTTGTGAAGAAATTGCAGCAGATCCTCTAAAGGCACTGGATTACACATCACGTGGCAACGTTGTTGCTGTTATCTCGAACGGTACAGCTGTTCTCGGCCTTGGTGATATCGGCGCTCTTGCTTCCAAGCCTGTTATGGAAGGGAAAGCGGTTCTATTTAAGAAATTCGCGAATATCGACTCCATTGATATCGAAATCGACGAAAAAGACCCAGACGCATTGGTCGAAACGATTGCCCGCCTTGAGCCAAGCTTCGGCGGCATCAACCTTGAAGATATCAAAGCCCCTGAGTGTTTCGAGATCGAACAGCGCCTAAAAGAGCGCATGAACATTCCTGTTTTCCACGACGACCAGCATGGAACTGCCATTATCGTGGGCGCCGCTATGACAAACTGGCTACACCACTCCGGTCGTAAAGTGGAAGACATTAAACTAGTCTGTAATGGCGCAGGCGCTTCTGCGATTGCTTGCCTCAACATTCTGGTTGGTATTGGCGTAAGAAAAGAAAACATCACAGTTTGTGACCGTAACGGCGTTATCTACGAAGGCCGCAACGAAGGCATGGATCCTATCAAAGAGCAATATGCCCGTAAAACAAAGCTGCGCACACTCACAGAAGCCATCAAAGGTGCCGACGTATTCTTGGGCCTATCAGGTCCGAATGCGATCACTGGTAAAGAGATCAAAACTATGGCGGCAGCACCGCTGATCATGGCACTAGCTAACCCGACACCTGAAATCATGCCTGAAGAAGCACGCGAAGCTAAGCCTGATGCGATTATCTGCACAGGCCGTTCGGACTATCCGAACCAGGTTAACAACGTATTGTGTTTCCCATTCCTGTTCCGCGGTGCATTGGACGTTGGTGCAACAGCGATTAACGAAGACATGAAAATCGCATGTGTTAAAGCTATTGCCGAACTCGCCCGTAAAGAAGCATCAGCCGAAGTTGCGGCTGTCTACAGTGACGAGCATCTAGAATTCGGCCCTGAATACCTGATCCCGAAAGCCTTCGACCCACGTTTGATCATTGAACTGCCTCTGGCTGTCGCTAAAGCAGCGATGGACAGCGGTGTAGCAACGCGCCCGATCACAGATTGGGATGCTTATAAAAACACGCTTCAAAGCTACACTTACCGTACAAGCATGGTCATGCGCCCTATTCTTGACCGTGCACATCTGAACCCGCAGCGCGTTTGCTACTGTGAAGGTGAAGAAGAGCGCATCCTGCAAGCTGTTCAAACAGTTATCGATGAACGCTTGGCTAAACCAATCCTGATTGGTCGCCGCAACGTTGTCGAAATGCGTATCAAGCAACTGCGCCTGCGTATGGAAATCGACAAAGACTTTGAACTGGTCGATCCTGAATCCGACAATCGTTACCGTGATTACTGGACGTCTTACCATGAAATCATGGAGCGTCGCGGCATTACGCCAGCCATGGCACGCACGGCCGTACGCACGAACACGACAATCATCGGTGCACTGATGGTTCACAAAGGCGATGCCGATGCTGTGATCTGCGGTACAGAAGGCCACTTCAAAAAGCATATGACGGATGTTGTAAACATTCTTGGCCTAAAACCTGGTGTTGAAACAGCGGCTGCGATGAACGCACTGATGCTGGATCGTGGCACGTATTTCTTTACAGACACACAGGTAAACCCGGATCCGTCAATCGCACAGATCAGTGAGATGACTTTGCTGGCTGCTGAAGAGATCGAGCGTTTCGGTATCAAACCTAAGATCGCCCTGTTATCTCACTCAAACTTCGGCACGCACGAAAACCAAACAGCGTTCAAAATGCGTGCGGCCATTGAAGATTTGCGTCAACGCGCACCTTCACTGGAAATCGAAGGTGAGATGCACGCAGATGCCGCACTATCCGAGAAAATCCGCAAGGACATCATGCCGAACTCTAAACTGACAGGCGAAGCAAACCTGTTTGTGTTCCCTGGCATTGATTCCGCCAATATTTCTTTCAACATGGTAAAAGTACTCGGCGGCGGCATTTCAATCGGCCCTCTTTTGCTCGGCGTATCACGTCCGGCACACATCCTCACACCATCAGCAACAGCGCGCGGCATTGTAAATATGTCCGCACTAGCAAGCGTGGCTGCGCAGGTGGAAAAAGAATGTGCCGCACAAAAAGCCGCTCCGAAGAAAACTAGCAAAAAGAAAAAAGTCGCCTAATCTTTCTTTGAAATTGTGCTATACAGATGCGCATGAGTAACGCATCTGAGAAAACACCTGAAACTTTGCTGGAGGAAGCCCAAAAAGCTTTCCAGGAAGAACTCGACCCTGTGGGTCTGAGTGACAATGACATTGTCGAAATTCAGGATGCGCTGCAAAGCGGTTACGAAGATGCGGTTGTCGAAAGCCTTGCCGAGCTTGGCCCTGCTGACGCTGCGGAACTTATCTCCAAGATTAAAGACGAAGAGCGTGAGCTGCTGCTAAAAGACCACGGCGCCGCGTTTGAGCCTTATACCTTCGTTGAACTTGATCCTGAAATGCGTCGTATCGCGCTGGAGAATATGGAGCCCACGCAGGTTGCTGCCATTATCTCCGAACTGGACAGTGATGACGCGCTGGAGCTGATCGAACCGCTAAGCGATGAATTCCAGCAGCAGATCATCAAAAAGCTATCCGCCAAACTGCGCCTGACATTGGAAGAAGGTCTAAGCTTCCCAGAGGAAAGTGCTGGTCGTTTGATGCAGCGTGAATTCGTGGCTATTCCCGAATTCTGGACTGTTGGTAAAACAATTGATTACCTGCGTGCCGCCTCACATGAATTACCTGAGAGCTTTTTTGATATTTTTGTGATCACTCCAACATACAAAGTTGTAGGCGAAATCCCGCTGAGCAGTATTATCCGCTCTCGCCGTTCAGAAAAGCTGGAAAACCTAACTCTGGACGAAACCCACCCTATCAAAGCCACTACCGACCAGGAACAGGTTGCAGAAATTTTCCGTCGTGAAGATTTGCTATCCGCGCCCGTGGTGGATGACGAAGACCGCCTCATCGGTGTGATCACGATCGACGACGTTGTTGACGTTATTGACGAAGAGGCACAAGAAGACATCTTTAAACTTGGTGGTGTTGAAAAAGGTGACTTGTATCGTGCCGTTCTTTCAACAAGCACATCACGATTCCGCTGGCTGTTTGTGAACCTTCTGACTGCTATTCTGGCCTCAATCGTCATTTCATTTTTTGACGCGACCATCGAGCAAATCGTGGCCCTTGCTGTTCTTATGCCTATTGTAGCGTCCATGGGCGGTAACGCAGGCACACAGGCTCTTACGGTTGCTGTGCGCGCCTTATCCACCCGCGAACTATCCAAAACCAACGCCTATCGTATCATCTGGAAAGAAACCTTGGTGGGCGCAATTAACGGCGCGGCCTTTGCTATTATCACGGGTGTTGTTACCGCATTATGGTTCCACAACCCTATGCTGGGCGGCGTTATTGCCGCGGCTATGGTTATCAATCTGTTTGTAGCGGGTTTCTGCGGCGCGGGCGTCCCGATCGCACTGCACAGACTAGGTAGCGACCCCGCCGTATCCTCCACTGTCGTTCTTACAACTGTAACGGATGTGATTGGTTTCTTCGCTTTCCTTGGCCTTGCCGCTATCTTTCTGTTATAAATAGAAAACTTTGAACACAGATAGCTTATAAGCATGACCGCATCCAAACTGATACGCCCTTGCGTAGAATACAAAGCCAGCTTTCTCGAAGCGTTAGCCGAGTATCACAAAGAAGACCGCTACCTTTACAATGATATTCATTCCTTGAATGCCGACTTCGAAGGTTTCATTAAAGAGCTTCGTGCAGAAAAAGGATACCCGCACCAACCTTATCAAGAATGGGTTGACCCTGTTCCTGAAACAGTTACCTGGCTAGTTAAAGACGATAAATACATCGGCACCGTTGATATCCGTCACCGCCTGAACTGGCATCTGGAAAAATGGGGCGGACACATCCATTTTGTAACACGCCCAACAATGCGCGGCATGGGTTTCGGCAAGAAAATGCTTTTAAAAGCTATTCCGATCGCCAACTACCTCGGCATTGAAAAAGCCCTGATTACAGTAGACCCCGATAACATAGGCGCCATCAAAGCAATAGAATCTTGCGGTGCCGAATTTGAATCCGAAACACAAGAGACGGAACAATTCCCAGTACGCAAGCGTTATTGGCTAGATTGTACTTAATAAAGATAGACTGCATTTTAAAAGTGTGCTTATTACCCTCACATGGCTGCCTCAAAGAAAAAAACAACTAAGAAAAAAGCGCCCGCTAAGAAGAAAAGCGCTGCAAAAAAGAAACAACAGAATGTTTCTTTACTAAGACGCCTATTCAAACTGGGTTTTGTAGTCGGCTTATGGTGCTTTATTGTCGTTGCCCTGATTACGGCATGGTACGCAGCAGAACTCCCTGCTCTGGTTGATAATCCTGACTTCGAGCGCCAGAACGCTATCATTGTAATGGATGACAAAGGCGACACCGTGGCGCGCTACGGTGATATCGAAGGAATAAGCATTACAATAAAAGACGTGCCACCACAGCTGGTACAAGCTGTAATTGCCATCGAAGACCGCCGCTTCTACGACCATTTTGGACTGGACGTTTTTGGTGTTGCCCGCGCCATGGTTACAAACATACAAAAAGGCCGACTGGCTCAAGGCGGTTCAACGGTAACACAGCAGCTT